>OQVQ01000950.1_pt1 | contig 12585 bp, 9 predicted proteins | sample 1691491 | NCBI WGS metagenome assembly OQVQ01 (sample SAMN03418252, study PRJEB22391) | human gut metagenome | biome: human-gut; feature: organic feature; material: feces | host: Homo sapiens | place: Tanzania | collected 2013-01
AAAATAAATATCCGCGTCCTGCGGCATTGACTTTGCATATTCGATACACTCGGCAAACAAATCGGGATAATAAAGATGCATTATAAGAGCCGTTTTCGTTTTTGTTTCGAGCGCTGTTCTGTAATTTCTGGGAAGAACATAATTCAAATTAAGACAGCGCGCAATATTTCCCATATTTTCCAGCCGCAGTATGTTTTCCCATATGAGTTCTGTGTCAAAGTCAGTATACTTATCAAGATAATCAAGTAATTCCCCGCCCTGATTGCATACGCTCTGTGAGATAAGATCGCGGAACATATGGAAAAAATTTCTGCGTTTGAAAATCGGACACTTTAACTTTGAAATAAGCTCTTTTGGTGCAAAAGTAAGAGGATTTTGTGAATATTCACCCGATGAAGTATCAACATAAACCGACCAGCAGAATCCGAGCTGCTCAAAATGCCCGGTAAAAAACGCCTCATGAAAACATACCGAGTCACTATACGATCTAATTTGCGGCATATTGTCCCAATATTTACGATACTCTGCACTTTTCAGCATTTTCTTTCGTACAGCAATGAAATATGACTGAATATGCTGCGGGATACAATGGAATTTCGCATACAACTCCTTCGGCGCAGAGTCATACCTATGGTGCATTGTAATTCCCCAAAAATCGAGTTCGCGGCTATCCATATCACGAAACATCTCTTCAAATGAATCAACAGGCCCCATTATAGTATGGTTCATGAAAACAACTTCGCCGTATTTAACAATGTTTTCCCAACCGATTTTTTCTATTCCCGCCTTATATGCCCACACGTCAAAGCCCACATTTTCACGTTCAAGAAGCTCGTCTGACGCAGAGGAAAGCAGAAGTCTTGAGTTTTCGTCAAGACTTCCATTAGAAACTACAAGTATTTTTGAACAATAAAGCCGCATTTCGTTCAGCATTTTCAGAACATACCTATCGACTTTTCCGTCCTTGTCATAGAAAAAATATATGCAAAGCCTGTTAAAAGGCGAACTATATGACATTTTAACACAACCTTTGTTTAAATCATATTTGTCTTTTCCATAATTTTTCTTATTTTTTTATTATCTCCCCAAACGCCCGGAGAATCATAATCTCTGTCAGGAAACGCGCCATACTCGAGCTTTATGTCAAGATTATTTTCCTTGATGAATGCCTCGACGCGCTCCGCCAATGAAATAGGATTTCCTGTACAGCAGTTGATTATTCCACTTATTTCAGTCTGAACCGCTGCAGCGCTTACCTGCCGTGCAAGGTCATATACGCTTATGAAATCATACAGATTTTTTCCGCTTGTAAATGAAAACGTCTTCTTACCCTCGCCTGCCGCTTTCACAAGCTTAGTGAAAATGGAATTATTTTTGAGGTCGTCTCCAAATATATAGAACGCTCTAAGCCACTGAAACGTTACGTCCGGATATTTTTTCATCATTACGCCGCATGCCTGACGAAGTGCATTTTTAGCAATACCATAGAGTGAAAGTGGCCTTGTGGGAGTGTTTTCATCAATCGCACCTTCCCAATATCCAACCTCATGCATTGTGCCCATTACTGCAATGTGTTTAAGCCCTCGAGAGAGGAGTTCTTCTATAAAATGATAATGGCTGTAAAGATTACGCAAATGGCTGTCGCTGTTATGGATAAATCCGTCCTGCCATGCAAGATGAATAACACAGTCAGACATTGCTGTTTTATCAAGAACTTCATCTGAACAGTTGAAAATATCACAGCAAATACATTCAGCGCGTTTATCAATCCCGTCAGAACTGAGATTAAGAGCGATAACTTCATATCCGTTATCAAGAAGACACTTAACAACAAGCCTTCCAATATATCCGCCTGCGCCTGTCACCGCAACCCTATAATTCTTTTCCCCCATTTTTTCCGTCTCCTTTAAATAACGCGAAAGTGCGTCTTGCCAAGTCGGAATGTCCGATATGCCAAGTAGTTTTAACTTGTTCATACTCATAACGGAATTTCTTGGACGATCAGCCTTCGCTCCGTACTTCTCAGTTGAAACAGGCATTACACTACACTTGATACCACTCTGTTTGATAATTTCCGACGCAAAATCAGCCCACGAACAGCTTCCCTCATTATGAGCATGGTATACTCCATATTTACCGGTGCCAACGAGCTGTTTTATGATGACTGCAAGGTCAGCGGCATACGTTGGGCTTCCGAACTGATCACTCACAACATTTATCGACTCATACTGTGAAGCAAGACGGCGTATCGTTTTTACAAAATTCGTCCCACGCCCAAACATCCACGAAGTACGCACAATATAATATTTTGTATTATTCTCAATTATATATTTCTCGGCGCTGAGCTTTGTTTCTCCATAGACATTAAGCGGATTTCCTCTATCGTCCTCATCATAATTACCGTCCTTTTTTCCGTCAAAAATATAATCAGTACTGATAAAAACAATCGGTATACTAAGTTCATGACACACATCGGAAACACATTGCGTAATAGTTACGTTCGATTCATACGCTTCCTCACGACAATCTTCCGCCGTATCTACCGAGGTAAATGCAGCCGCATGGATAACAATATCCGCCCCACTTTCGCAAATTGCTTTGTTGACGGCGGTTCTGTCTGACAAATCCAAATCCTCGCGATCAACTCCGCAGAAAGCTATATTATTTCGTATAGCGCAGTCAATAAGTGCGTTTCCGAGCTGACCGGCCGAACCTGTAATAAACCACTTCAATTTTAATACCCCTTTTCGTCATTTCGACGCTTCTTCATCAGATTTCGCCGCATTGTCAAGCTGAATTTTTATCATGCTGTGCAACCGTTTTCCGTCGCTTTCATCAAGAACGGACATAGGAATTTCTTTCACGCTCATGTAATACTCAAGATGCTTTTTGAATATTTCGGTTTCACTCGGATTGCTAAGCCTCCAACGAATATACTCAATATCTGTCATAAAATCAAACGGCGCAAGGTAGCAAAGAGCGAAGAAATTGAGAAAATCCTTTTCAGCGTGTTTTCCCGTCTCTGCAAAATCATGAGAGGAAACATAGTACGGCGGAATTTCCGTAAAAACATACGCACCTCTGTCATAAAACATTGCTTCAATACCTACATTTGACCCCACAGTTGCAATATTTTCGCAGGAAAGTATGAAATCAACAACATTTCCTTCGTTTTGCATCATGTCTGTAAATGTAATATACTGGCTGCCATAAGGCTCACCGGGATGGAGACGAATAATTATATCCTTTCGCTTATAATGCTTGAGAGATTGATAAATCATCTCCATATCCGTGTAAAATTTGTGACAAGTGTATATCTCTTCGATCGTCATTCCGAGAGCCAAACCGAGCTTAAATTTCGGACGGCCGTTCATTTTCTTTATATACTTCAGATTTTCCGGCATGAGCATTAACGCCAACAGTTCCTTATTTGTGAAAAGTCGTAAACCGTTCGCCGAAACTTCTTTTTTGAAAGCCTCATATCGTTCCATAACGCTGCTTTTGTAATGGAGATTTTTTAAATCCCAGTACATTGTTGTAAGGTACATCTTCTTGCGAAACGGTCCCCATTCTTGATGAATTACCGGTATTCCATGCTTCGAAGCGACCTCCTGAAGAGTCTGGTTATGCTGAAGAACGGCAAATGCCTCAATTTTCTCTCCCGACTTTTCAATATCAGAGATAAAGTTTTCAATCAAATTTCCGAGCGGCTCACAATACTCTGTCAACATCGAGCAATACGCATTGTAATGCGTTCCCTTTTCCTTTTCGAGGTCTTCAAAAAGACTTTTTGGTATCGGATATTTCTTTACTTTGTCAAGATCGCCTTTTTTGGGAGGAATATACTGAAAAGTTCTTGCACGCTCTACATTATACGCTTCCTGGAAGCCCTTTGAAATATAATATTTTACATCATAAAAATATTCTTCCTGTGCGATCATCGCCCAGCCATGTTTTTTACATTCGCCGAGCCACTTATAAAAATACCACAGGTAAACAGCTTCACGCTGCATTGCCATTGTCAAAACAAAAGGAACTATCATACTTTTTACTCCTCAACATATACTCCGCGTGCCAAAATGCGATAACGTATCTTTTTCAGTCCGTTCCATATAAAACGCGGTGTGCAATACTTAATGTAGCGCTTCGGTGCAGGCGTTGCAAGCATATCGTTCACGAACGGCTCGCCATTTTTCTTGCATTTACAGTATTTAAGAAAAATCCACAGTCCAAACGGGCAGCACTGCCTTGCGAATCTTTTGAAAAATCCATCATCTGATTTCGCAGAAATATTGACGTGTGAATTACTGATTATTCTGCGCTGCAAGTCCGAAGAAGCCGCAAATCTACAGCGTCTGTCCTTGCTGATAAGCAAGCTGCTGTATTCATGAAAATCATAAGTAAGCTTTGCAAGCTCATTCTCAGCCTCAACACTGTTTACCATGGTTACGGGATAAAATCCCGAACCTTGTGCCACAAGCGCATAAAGACGAATCATTGTATTTCGCGTTGTGTAATTCGGTCTTTCCGCATCATCTCCGCGCGCCGGAAAATCTTCTGCGGTCAATTCTTCATCAAATAATTTTTTTAGTGCCTCTGCTCTGAACCAGAACGCCTCGGAAATTGCCACAAGCGGGGGTTTAGATGTGGGAATATCTATATCCATCTGCTTCAGCATGCTTTTTGCGAGTTTTAAAGTTTGAGTATTTTCCCAATTTCCACCGACAGAAATAAAATTGTTTGCAAATTTCGGACAAGGCGGCAGTGCAATTCCGAGCCTGGGTTCCTTTTCAAAAGTGCGTATGACATTTTGAATATAATTCTCGTTATATGCCGTATTCTCACACGCATTTCGCAGAATAAGTTCACGCTGACTGCTGAACTTATACTGTCTGCTTTCAATATCGCTGTACGCGCATATAAACTCATATTTTCCGGAGCATACAACATCTTTAGCGCAGTTTATCATTGCGATACCGCTTTCATTCGTATCGGAAACAGCAAACGAAAAATCCATGTCAAGTACTCCGAGAGCTTTTTTGAGTTCGTCTGCCTTTTCTTCGGAATCGGAAATAATACGCACCGCTGTGTTAGCAGGGTAATTTTTAAGGCACGAGATACAAAAATCGATATTCAGAGGGTTTTCGACAAAAAAAATGACGGCAATGCTATGTTTCCGTGGCTTATCATTCACTTCATAGACAGGTATCACTCGATAAAGATTAAGACATTTGCAAAGGTCATACTGATCGGTAGTTCTCAGAATATTTTCCCATATCATTTCAATATTATAGTCCGTGTTCTTGTCAACATACTCAAGTAAACGCTGAGGAACGTCGGGACCGTAATCTGTCATTATTATGTTCTGGTCAAAAAAAACTTTTCTGCGAATAAAAGGAATGTGCTGCTCCGCACACAGCTCATACGCGCATGAAACCGAAGGAGTCGGAGCTTTTCCGCGCTGTTTTGCACAGTCAAATGTTTTGTAGGTAAATCCGGCTTCGACCATATCTATAGTAAAATATGCTTCGTGAAACAATGAAGAATCTGAATAGGTCTTTATTTCGGGCATATTCTCCCAATGCGAACGGAATTCAGGGCTATGAAGCAATCTGCTGCGGACTGTAATGAAATTTGACATAATATAATCAGGACGATGTCCGCATTTATACTCATACACGCCGCATTTTTTGATATTCTCGTTTTCATATACAAGCGTCAATCCCCAAAAATCACATTCCATACTTTCCGCATTTCTAAAAACGTCAACAAGAGGATAAACGGGTCCGAAAACCGTAGCATTACACATTATCAATTCGTCAAAATCATCCAAAGCTTCCCAACCGATATATGATATTGCATCCTTATACGCTGTAGCATCCATTCCGATGTTAGGTCTCGAAAAGACATCATCGGCATAAAGACAAAGACGTCTTCTTCCGTCTTCATTAGCGTCTCCGTTTATTACAACTACAAGGTAATCACAGACTGTTTTCAGTTCCTTTAAATAATACTCAACGTATGAATCAACAACCCCGTCTTTTTCCCAGAAAAAGAAAATTCCTGCCCTCTTCAACTTCATTTCCTCCGATACAGACTCAGCCTTATCTGTTTTCATACATTCGTTTATAATAATCCTTATACTCGCCGTTGATTATGTGTTCCCACCAATCACGGTTGTCGAGGTACCAACGAATCGTTTTCTTTATGCCGTCCGCAAACTTAGTTTCGGGCAGCCAGCCAAGCTCGTTGTGAATTTTTGTCGGGTCGATCGCATAGCGCATATCATGCCCCTTGCGATCTGCAACGTATGTTATAAGACTTTCGGGCTTGCCGAGTTCCTTGCAGATTATTTTTACAATATCAATGTTCTTCATCTCGTTGTGTCCGCCGATATTGTAAACCTCGCCAACAGTACCCTTGTGAATTATCAGGTCGATAGCCCGGCAGTGATCCTCAACATAAAGCCAGTCGCGTACATTCAGACCTTCGCCGTAAACGGGTAGCGGCTTATCGTTGAGCGAATTTGCGATCATAAGAGGAATCAGCTTTTCGGGAAAATGATACGGTCCGTAGTTATTCGAGCAGCGCGAAATCGTTACAGGAAGCCCAAATGTGCGGTGATATGCCTGTACAAGGAGATCCGCGCTTGCCTTTGAAGCGGAATACGGGCTAGACGTATGAATAGGAGTTTCTTCCGTGAAGAATAAATCCGGTCTGTCAAGCGGAAGATCGCCGTAAACCTCATCGGTCGAAACCTGATGATAGCGCTTTATTCCATATTTTCTGCAAGCATCCATCATCGTCTGAGTGCCGATAATATTCGTATTAAGAAAAACGCCCGGATTTTCGATTGAACGGTCAACATGGCTTTCTGCGGCGAAATTTACGACAACATCGGGATGCTCTTCCTCGAAAACGCCGAAAACTGCGTCACGGTCAGTTATATCGACCTTGCAAAATCTAAAATTCGGGTTGTTCATTACCGGTTCGAGAGTTTCCATATTTCCTGCATAGGTCAGACAGTCAAGACAGATAATTCTGTAATCCGGGTGAGCTTTAAGCATATAATGAATAAAATTTCCGCCGATAAATCCGGCGCCGCCTGTTACAATAATTTTCATATAGCCTCCAAGTCTTTATAACGCAATTTATCGGGCAGAAATCTGCCCGATTTATTTTTATTCTCAATAGGTAAAGCTGCAATCGCTGTCTTTCAGATAAGGCGCATTCTTATCCTTTTCGGAAAGAATGGGATTTTCAATATTCCACTTCACGCCTATCTCGGGGTCGTCAAAGCGTATACTTCTGTCGCTCTCATGATTGTAATAATTGTCCGCCTTATAGAGAAACTCAACCTCGTCGGTAAGGGTAACAAAACCGTGACCGAAGCCGCGCGGAATAAACAACTGCTTTTTGTTTTCAGCCGAAAGCTCCACAGCAACCCACTTTTTGTATGTCGGCGAACCTTTTCTGAGGTCTACCGCAACGTCAAGCACAGCTCCTCTGCAAACGCGAACAAGCTTAGCCTGCGCGTGTTCGCCGTTCTGAAAATGAATACCGCGAAGAACGCCTTTTTTAGATGAATACGAATGGTTGTCCTGAACAAAATCCGCCTGGATTTCAGGCAGCCTCGCCTTTGAATAGCTTTCCATAAACCAGCCGCGTTCATCTCCGAAAACCTGCGGTTCAACTACATAAACACCGTCAATTTCAGTTTTAATTACCTTCATTTTTTCGTCCTCTGTCAATAAAGTATATTTCCCTGTGCAACGCGTTTCAGATGCACGCCGTATGGACTTTTTCCGTAATTTTCGGCATTTTTAAGCAGCGTTTCACGGTCAATCCAACCATTTTTATAAGAAATTTCTTCCAGGCAAGCTATTTTTAAGCCCTGTCTGTTTTCAATTACCTTTACATACTCGCTCGCTTCGGCAAGACTGTCCACTGTTCCCGTATCAAGCCAGCCATACCCGCGTCCAAGCGTTACAACGTCAAGTCTTCCCTCTTCAAGGTAGATCCTGTTGAGGTCGGTTATTTCAAGTTCTCCGCGCGCTGAGGGCTTCAGACTCTTCGCATACTCACAGACCTTGTTATCATAAAAATAAAGTCCGGTAACAGCGTAATTGCTTTTGGGCTGAGCGGGTTTTTCTTCTATCGAAACAGCTTTCCCGTTCCTGTCAAATTCCACAACTCCGAAGCGCTGCGGGTCGTCAACATAATACCCGAAAACAGTAGCTCTGCCGTGATTTTCCGCAGCAGTGAGCAGGGACTTTTTTAAGCCGCTTCCGTGAAAAATATTATCTCCGAGAATCATCGCGCATTCTTCGCCGCCGATAAATTCCTCGCCCAGAATAAAAGCCTGAGCAAGACCATCGGGGGAAGGCTGCACCTTATACGAAAGGTTTAGCCCATAACCCGAGCCGTCGCCCAGCAGTCGCTCGAAATTCGGCAGGTCAGTAGGTGTTGAAATAATCAGAATGTCTCTTATCCCTGCAAGCATAAGCGCCGAAAGCGGGTAGAAGATCATAGGCTTGTCATAAACGGGGAGAAGCTGCTTTGACGTCACCATTGTTATAGGATAAAGGCGCGTACCGCTTCCGCCGGCAAGAATTATACCTTTTCGCATATTTTTCTCCATTTTAAGTTATTAGGCAATATTTATTGTTTTGCGCAATAATATTTTCAAAATGCAAAATCACTTTTTTTATTATACATTATTTATACAGTTTTGTCAATAAGAAAGCTGCGGTTTTAGAAAATTCAATCCAGCAACAAATTATACAGCGCCTTGATTATCTGATTTAAAGTTGTTCATCTTTCGGAGTGTTGGTTTTTCTGCTGCGCTGAACCTTCCCTGCTGCTCTGAGCAGGATTTTTTCGGGAACGAGCTTTGCGGCAGCCGCAACAAACTTCGCCGTTGCCGTCGGTACAATTACAAGTTCTCTGCGGAACATATGATTGATAGCATATTTTGCCGCATAGGTATCGGATATTCCTGCAACAGCAAATTCAGCGCCCGAAACTTCGTTGAATTCCGTGCGGACAGGTCCCGGGCAGAAAGCTCCGATATAGACATTTGAACCGCTGTGGCGAAGTTCCTCGGAAATAGCCTTTGTAAGCTGCAAAACATAATTTTTTGAAGCATAATATGATGAAAATTCGGGTCCCGCGATAAATCCCGCAATCGAAGCGACATTCAGAATGTAACCCTTATTTCTCGCTTTGAATTCCCGAAGAAAAAGCTTAGTGAGAATATGCACTGCTTTGATATTCACGTCAATCATTTTCAATTCGGAATCGAGGTCGGTTTCATCAAACGCGCCGAAAACTCCGAACCCCGCGCAGTTGATAAGAACATCTATCGTAACGTGCTCGACCCGTTTAAAAAGCGCCTTGCAGTCCTCTGTTTTGGATAAATCGCAGCAGAACCAACGAACCTTAACACCGTATTCCGCCGCAATTTCACGCTTGAGTTCAAACAAGCGCTGTCTGCGCCTTGCCACAATTATAAGATTATACCCTCTTTTTGCCAACTCTATCGCAATTGCGCGACCTATACCCGAGCTTGCACCTGTTACCAATGCCGTCATTTTTACTGTTCCTTTCTTTGTTCATATTTTATTGTATCTATGAGCCGCTCAAACTCCTCAAAAGTCGAAAGACTTCCGCAGATCCCGCGGTATTTTGCCGCATTTGCCATACCTTTCAAATAGTGCGCCGTCTGCATACGCGCCTCTTTCATGCCGATATATTCGCCCTTATCCTTTATCAGCAGCTCTATCTGATGCCGCATTGCCGAGAGACGTTCATCAAGCTCCGGTTCTATGAACGTTTCGTCTTCGAGCGCCTGTTCAATCTGTTTAAACAACCACGGCCTGCCGCACGCCGCACGTCCTATCATAACGAGGTCACAACCTGTATATTTGTACATTTCAAGGCACTTTTCAGGGCTGTCAACATCGCCGTTGCCGATAACGGGAATTGAAACCGCCTGCTTTACCGCAGCAATAATATCCCAGTCAGCCTGCCCGCTGTACATCTGAACACGGGTGCGCCCGTGAACGGCAACTGCCGACGCGCCGCATTCCTGCGCAATTTTTGCAATTTCAACAGCGTTGACGTGTTCGTCGTCCCAGCCTTTTCTTATCTTAACGGTAACGGGAACATTCGCAGCCTTGACCGCCTCTTCAACAATTTTTGAAAACAGCAGCGGATCTTTCATAAGAGCGCTTCCCGCGCCGTTTCCCGCAACTTTCGGGACTGGACACCCGCTGTTTATATCAATTATATCAGGAGAAAACCGCTCCGCAATCTGCACGGCGGGCGCAACAAATTCTGGCTCGCTTCCAAAAAGCTGAACCGCCATAGGTCGCTCGAAATCAGTAACCGTGAGCAATTCCGCCGTTTTCCTGTCGCTGTATACAAGCCCTTTGCAGCTCGCCATTTCGCCGACAACATACGCTGCGCCGTATTCTTTCGCAACAGTACGGAAAGCTCGGTCAGCAACGCTTGCCATAGGTGCAAGTGCTGCCGTTTTTTTTATTTTAACATTTCCGATATGCAAATATTCCATTACTTTTCCTTATCAATAGCCCAGAATTGCGCCGATAACCGCGTTTGAAACCAAAAATCCCTCTCGCGTAAGCGAAACTCCGTCCTTTGTGATATTAACATATTTTTGAGGAATTTTTTTGCAGTGTTCTATAACGCTGTTCATATCAATATCAAAATGAGAACAATCAGTAAGTTTCAAACCCTCGGTAAGCCGCAGCGCAAGCATTGCAAATTCATCAAAATCACCGGGTTTATCATCTGTCACTATCGTGCGCTGATGTTCCGAAGATAAAAAATCGCTTAAATCGCGCGCTGTGCAAAAACGCTTTCCGCCATAATATGAATGAGCTGCAGGACCTATCCCGAGATATTCTTCACAACGCCAATAATGCAGATTGTGCTTAGATTCAAACCCGCTGCGAGCAAAATTGCTTATCTCATACTGCATAAACCCGCATTTTTCAAGCTGTTCCGCCGCAAAAAGATATAATTCGGCGCTTTTCTCATCGTCCGGAAGTGAAAGAGTTCGCTTCGCAAACGGGGTTCCCTCCTCGATTTTCAGCAAATATGCCGAAACGTGCGCAAGCGGCAGTTCTGCCAGCTTTTGTATCGAATTTAAGACGCTTTCTTTCGTCTGCCCCTCAAGGCCGAGCATCAAATCTGCCGAAATGTTCCTGAATCCGACATTATATGCACAAGCAACTGCGTTTTCTGCCTGCTTGACGGTATGCCGTCTGCCAAGGAAAGCAAGCTCGCGTTCGTCCAATGACTGAACGCCTATCGAAAGTCTGTTTACGCCGCTCTCAAACAGCCGCCCAAGCCTCTGCTCATCACAAACACAAGGGTTTGCTTCGACCGTGATTTCCGCATTGTCCGAACGCTGTATTTTTCCAAGTATCTCCGCTATTTCATCGGCAAGCAGAATCGGCGTTCCTCCGCCGAAATACACGGTGTCAAAATCCCCGCCGTAATGTTCCAAATTACGCAAAACAGCCTGTTTATACCGCTCGGCAAGCGTCCTGCTGTACCGCTCCAAGTAAAAATCGCAATACGGACATTTGCTCAGACAAAATGGCACATGAATATATAGCCCGACTTTATTGTTCATATTTTATAAAACTCTGAACGTTTATTCATCGAGCTTTAGAACAGCCATAAACGCTTCCTGCGGAACTTCTACCGTACCGAGCTGGCGCATACGTTTTTTACCCTCTTTCTGCTTTTCAAGCAGCTTCTTCTTACGGGTAATATCTCCGCCGTAGCACTTTGCAAGTACGTCCTTACGCATAGCCTTGACTGTTTCACGGGCGATTATTTTCCCGCCGATAGCCGCTTGAATCGGAACTTCAAAAAGCTGGCGCGGGATGTGTTCTTTCAGCTTTTCGGCAATGCGCCTTGCACGCGGGTATGCCTTGTCTGCATGAACAATAAACGAAAGCGCGTCAACAACCTCGCCGTTCAGCATAATATCGAGCTTCACCAGCTTTGACGGATAAAATCCAAGCATTTCATAATCATAGCTTGCATATCCCTTTGTTCTCGATTTCAGCGCGTCAAAAAAGTCGTATACAATTTCATTCAGAGGAAGCTCATAGTGCAGATCAACACGGGTTTCATCAAGGTATTTCATATCCTTGAAAACGCCTCTGCGTTCCTGGCAAAGCTCCATTATATTCCCCACATAATCCGACGGGCTGAACACATGGACCTCAACCATAGGTTCATAAGCCTGTACAATTTCGGCGGGGTCAGGGTAATTTGTAGGATTGTCAATAAACACCGTCGTTCCGTCCGTTTTATCAATTTTGTAGATAACCGACGGCGCGGTCGTTACCAGATCGAGGTTGTATTCGCGTTCAAGTCGCTCCTGTATTATATCCATGTGGAGAAGTCCGAGAAAACCGCAGCGGAAACCAAATCCGAGCGCTATCGACGTTTCGGGTTCAAACGTAAGCGACGCGTCGTTGAGCTGAAGCCGTTCGAGTGCGTCACGCGAAAGCGGAGTTTCAGGTCGTTGAGCTTGGATAC
>OQVQ01000954.1_pt1 | contig 12565 bp, 10 predicted proteins | sample 1691491 | NCBI WGS metagenome assembly OQVQ01 (sample SAMN03418252, study PRJEB22391) | human gut metagenome | biome: human-gut; feature: organic feature; material: feces | host: Homo sapiens | place: Tanzania | collected 2013-01
GCGTAATGAATTTATTTCCACGCTCAAGCAAGGTGACTGTGAAGTTACTGCTATGAAGCGTCTTAAGTTTCACAAGATGCCTGCTAAAATCACTTTCATGAACTTCAGAGCTAAACGAGACAAGATAGCTAGCCAAATAAAGAACCAAGAATACCTAGGAAACGACGTTAACCACATTGATGAGGCGGCTTAAACAGCTTAGTGTGGTATGTAGTAATTTTTTATCGAAACTAGCTTGACTTACCAATGGCCTGAGAGCTTATGTATTTACTAAAGCATAAATTTAATTAAAAATATCAAAGCTAGGATATAAGAAAATACGGAGTATTTTTTTAAGTTACCCAAGCAAATCCCTATTACAACAGAAGTGATAATTCCAATCCCGATTGCATGAGTGATTGAGCCTGAAATTGGCATAGCAATAAGCATTAATATGACCGGTAAACAAAGTTCTAGGTCGTTAAAGTTGATTGCTTTAAGGCTAGTCATCATCAAAGCCCCAACGAAGATCAAAGCGGCTGAAGTTGCAGCTGGCGGAATGATAGCTGCAAATGGTGCTAAGAACAAACAAGCTAAGAAGATACACGCAGTAACAACTGCTGTAAGTCCAGTACGTCCACCGGCTCCAACCCCTGAAGCTGATTCAATCAAAGTAGTCACAGTTGAAGTGCCTGTTAGAGCGCCGGCTATAGTACCAATCGCATCAGACATTAACGCTTTTTTCATGCCAGGCATTTGCCCTTTTTCGTCTAAGTGACCAGTTTGAGAAGCTAAACCGATAAAAGTCCCAATGGTATCAAACATATCGAGGATGACAAAAGTGATAACCAAAGTTACGATGGTGATGAGGCTTAAGTTAAAGAGATTACTAAAGTTTAACTGAAAGAACGTGTTATCTAAGAAGTCCGTAATAGGAGGCACAAAGGAAGCGGTGGCTAACGCGACAAAAGGATTAGCCCCAGTTAATAAGAAATCTATCACCCAATAGAAGATACTTGAAAATAGCATCCCGGCTAATACTGCGCCCTTAAATTTTCTTTTTGACATCACGGCCATGGAGATTAATCCCAAGAAAATAGTAACGACGGTTAAAGCCATGTGCGCAAAATTTCCACCCATACTTTCTTTAAGGCTATTCATCGAAAACGCCCCAAAGAAATCACGTAGCACCTGAAATTGTTGTCCATCGCTCGTATAAATAGCGGAATTCGCCCCAAAACCAATTTCTATAAGTAGAAACCCGATTGCAGGCGCAATCCCTAAACGAATTTGAGGCGGAATTGCGGTAATAATCTTTTCTCGGATATTGAATATGGTTAAAAGCAGGAACAAGATCCCATCAAAGAGTATAAGGCAAAGCATCGTTTGGTATGCTTCAAGGTAGGTTAAACCAGTAAGGGCCACCATATTGGCGGTAATAATAGCAAAAAAGTTGTTTAGTCCCATGCCTGGTGCCAAGCAAAATGGTTTGTTAGCTAAAAACGCCATACAAAACATGGCAATAGCAGAACTTAGGCACGTAGCCACGAAAATGGCATTCCACAGACCTTGGCCGTGAGAGTTAAATCCGGTTAGGATATTGGGATTTAGCGCAATAATATAGGCCATGGCCATGAAGGAGGTGATGCCTGCCACCACTTCCGTTCTTATATTGGTACCATTAGCCGAAAGTTTAAAGACCTTGTCGAGCATAGCTTACCTTACCTTATAAATTATTAAGGATCTTAAAGGATTGTAAAACGGCTTACTAAATTAGCGTTATCCGAAATCATGTTGTTACCTGACTTCAAGTTTTTACTAGACTTCAAGTTTATGGTTAAGCTAACCGCAATGAAATAAAAACATTCCCACTTAAATTTATAGTTGAAAGGGTAATTGGTGCTTAACTTAAATTGTTGCCTGAGTAAAAAGTCTTAGAAAAAGCGCTTAGTAAAGCTGCCTTGTTAAAATAATACTGCCGATAATACAAACGAATAAGCTAACTAAAGTCCCATAAGAAACAACACCTGCTTTAAAGCTGCTACTTTCAAAGAGGTAACAACGTACGCTTTAGAGTTTCTAAGCACTGCTCATCCCAAGTACTCTTTAAGAGTCCCAAAAAGAGCTTAAAGCTCAAACTTAAAACCAAGAGCTTAAGACCGAGAGTTTAAAGCTGAGAGTTATGCTTCTTATCAAAGCTTAAAAACCGTTAGATTTATGAGTTTGCATATCGCCTAAATTATACTGCGCGCTAATTTCTTTAGGTATGAGGTAAGTTGGTTTTTCGTAATTTGCCGTAAGTAGGCTCGAAAGTTAAGTTACGTATTTGGTTTAAAAGTGTAAAAAAATGAGCCGAGTGATTTTAAAAAGCTTTTTATTGTCACTTTATAAAGCCTGCCTCTAGGGGCTTTAAAAAATTGCTACCCATAATTTTACTGTTTTGATGGGAGTGAGATTGTGGCTCAGGATAATTTAGATTCATCATATACGAGTGCTTTCTTATTAGTGCTTAGTGGCGCTATTGTTTTAGCGGTTCACCTTGTAAACGCCAAGCCGCAAGATTTTTTGGCGGCTTTACCGCAAACATACTCTCAAAATGAAGCACAAATTAAAATGGTGGATGGTGCTTTACTGACAACACTAAATTCCTTAAACGTAAGCTCCACTAATGAAGATGAGCTAAGCCTAACTAAAAACACTTCATCTGATTGTGAGGTTAAAGCAAGCTTTTGTTATAGTAAACCAAGAGCTTTAATTTATGCGGTGCCTCTAGTTCCCAAAAACTTGTGGCTTAAGGATAAGGAATTTCAAGTTTTAACCGCAGACTTAAGTTCCGCTGTTCAAACAAAAGAGGGAAATCGCCCTAAAAGCGACAACTTAAAAAGCTTAACTTCCCCAAAATCAAACCCCATTAACTTAAGCGCAAAAATAGACTCCCAAAACGTAAGTACAAAAACAAACCTAAATGACGTAACCGCTAATGATTCCAACCTCATAGCAGAAGATTTAACCGAAGGCTTTGCGTTAAACGCGCCGCATGTTGCGAGCGCTGACCTAAACGTGCTCAACTTTGACCAAGAACTTCTTAGTTCATTAATTAAGAACTCAAATCTTTTAATTTCGCAAGATTTGTATAGCTTTGTACAAGAAATCACCCCAAACGCTCGCACTTATGTGGCGTGTTTATCTAAAGACTCGGCCCCAAAAACCTTAAGCCTAAATTTTGAGAGCATAGCCGTTAACAAAACCAAAGCCAATATAAATGTAGAGTCCAAGGATAGTTCCAACCATAGTTCCAATCATAATCTCACTAAAAGTCCCGTTAATAGTCTCACTGAAGGTTTTAATCATAAGCTCAATGAACATCTTAATGCTAGTAGCACTGACTATATTGCGGAGCCTACAAGTGTTCTAAGTTTTAAAGCTTTAAATGGCTGCAATCTTTATGTCGTAACGCCTACTGAGAAGTTAAGCCTTAAGGCGCGCCTTAGTTTATGGGAAGCGGTCTTAAAAAACCGGGTGGAGGAGCTTAAAAAACTAAAGACCCCGCTAATTATATTTTTCGGGTTGATAACTGGTGACGCATGGTTAAGTGTGCTGTTAAAACGACGCAAAATAAAAACACCTAACGCCCTAAAGTTTAAATTAGGCCTTATGGCCGTACTGGCAACTCCAATTGTATTTTTATGGATCTTTTTAAGCCTTAGCGTCCAAGCCCCGTATTTTTTGAGTTGGGCTTCAGGAAGTCTAGGTTTAATGGCTTTGGCGTGGCATTTATTAGTACGGTCTTTACCGATGTTTAAACCAAATCTCTAGGGCGCTTAGAAGCTGTAAGACGCTAAAAACTGTAGGACGTTTAAAAGATGCTAGAGGCTTATAAACACTTAGACGCTTAAAAGCCTTTGTTTTATTTGAAAATCTACTTGGCCTTTAAACTAAAGCGTTTTTGAGGCACAACCCCAAAAACTACCTAAACCTTAACCCCTCTATTGTAAGGAATTTTTTATGGAAAGCATTGAATTACCGCGCGCCATTGATGAACCGCCAACTATTTTACTTTGGTCTGCTAATGAAATGGCGCCTTTAGTCTTAGCCATCGTGTTAGGAATGTTGATTGGGCAAGCTTTTATCTGCGTTCTAATCGGTTTTTTTATTTCACATTGGTATCGCCGACTTTTAAGTTCAAGCCAAGAAGGGCTATTGGTGCATCTTTTGTACTGGTATGGCTTAGGGCCAACCAAATGTCACACCTTGCCTAATCCCTACGTGAAGTATTTTTACTAAACCATACTTCTTTTAAAGACTAAATCAGCTGCCTTTAAAGACCAAAATCTGCATCTTTAAAAAAACTGTTTAGTTTAAAGAAAACACTGCTCAATTTACAAAATACATGCTTGAACCTTGGCTTTAAGAACACGAGGTTAAGTTTAAGCCTTTTAGGCTTTGAGCGAGGAAAATTTTGTTAATAGGACTTAGGGATAGTGGGACTAAGTTTTAACCTTTCCAAATCAGTTTTGAGAAAAAATTATTTATGCTTTTTGAAAATTATCTCGCGTCATATCGCGGTATGCGCTTAACCGTATTAGGTTTATGTCTTCTTGCTTTAATCATGTTAATCGCAAACGTGATTTTAGCGTGTGCTTTAGCTTTTAAAAAGGATGCGGTAGTTCTCGTGCCTCCACGGTTAACAGAAGAGACAAGGCTGGTGGCGGATAGAACTAATGCCGGCTATGAAAAGGCTTGGGGGTTAATTTTGGCGCAATTAGTCGGTAACGTTACTCCAGGAAGTGTCAAATTTGTGCGTACAGCCGTTGAACCGTTACTTTCAGCTGAAGTTTGGCAGCAGTTTGTCAATGTTGTGGAGGTGCAGGCGGAAGAAATACGCCTTGACCACATCAGTATTTATTTTGAGCCAAAAACCGTCATCTATGAAGAAGAAAGTGGCAATATCTTTGTTTCGGGCTTAAGCATTATTAAAGGCCCATCTGGAAGTGAAAAGCGTATTCAAAGAACTTATGAATTTCGCTTTAGGATGGGAGACTTTCAGCCGTATTTAACTTGGATTGATATGTATGAAGGCGGAGCGCGTACGCAAAAGGTTAAAGCCCGTCTCGCCACGCAAAATAGACGCGAAATGGCCAAAGAGGAGGCTAAATAGCGGCCCCACAAAGGTCATACCCAAGAAGTGCGAATCCAAACATGGGTCAAACCAAAAGCAAAAACAATAAAAACAAAAGTTTATAGCCCTTAAAAAAAATAAAGCGTCATTGAGCTTTTTAAGTAATTAACGTTTCGGCAGGAATATTTTATGTTAGAGCAACAAATTTTAGGTCAAGATAAAGCATCAACCCCTAAGTCCTTGCGTTTAGGGCTTTTCCCCATTTTGGGGGCACCACGTAAGGCCCGGAAAAACTCAAGATTAACTTGTAGAGCCTCAAAACCTTGGGCATATGCCTCTGGTATCTGTGTTTCTCGGGTTCTGGCGTCCCCTGAAACCTTAAACTTTAAACGCAAAGCTCCATTTGTTTTACGCCCCAAAAATAATGAACAAACTAAGGTTTTATCGGTTCGTAAACTAAGTCTTGCGATTAGTGTCGCTTTAGCTATAGCGGTGTTAGGCTTAGCTCCTCAGGTGTCGTTTGCGCAAGGCAATGCGCAAGCTAATGCGCAAGCTAATGCGCAAGGCGTTAAGGTAAATCTAGAAGTTGAAAATTCTGCGCAAGATAACCATGCATTAGGTAAAGCTCCAAGTGTAAAGGCCTTGACTACTAATCCTAAAGCGCAGGCTCTAGCAATAAAATCATCTCAGGCTTCATTAGAAAAATCCCTTCCTCAAGCTGAAACTTTAATAAAAGATGCGTCTAATAAAGCGCATCCCACGGAGCAAGCCCAAAATGTTCTTGCGCCTCACGCCGAAGAACAAGCTAAAAACACTCTAGCCCCCCGCAACAAAGAACAGACGCAATACATAGAACAAGTCCCTAATACTACCGAGGAAGCTCAAGCTTCTCAAGTCGCTAGGCCTTTACCGAAAACCCAAGGACCCGAGTTAATGAAAAATAAAGAGGAGTCAGGTTCTTTGGGACCTAAACTCGTTAGAGGGGAAGCCGAAACTCAAGTTTTAGTTAAGCCTGAAGTTTTAGCTAAGCCTGAGGTTTTAAGCCATAAAGAAAGGGAAGTTAAACCCTCCAAACCTCAAGTCAGTGCTCAAGGCCCTAAAATCCCCGCCTTTACGTATGAAGTTGCTCTAAACGAACTAAATCGCTTAGTCCTTCCGTTTAAAGATGCCGATATTAGCACGATTAGTACGGCGGAAATAAAAAACGAAGGGGAGGTTATTTACGTCCTGCCACATAATACTAAGCCCATTACGTTATTTGTGGGACCGGCTAATAACCCTTTAGTCGCATTAAAACTGACGTTACTTCCCCAAAAAATCGACGCGCAAGCCATTACTTTACCTTATGTTAAAGCCTTAGCTTCGGAAAACCCAGGCTATGAAAAGGCAAACGCTGACTATGTAAAGGGAAGCGTAAACCATGAAGCAGCGAACGCTACTACGGATCAAACGCGCCTTCCAAAAACACGTAATCTAGAAGCTCCAAAAACTAAAACTATAGTAAAGGGAAAAGAGATAGAGCCATGGAGCTTTAATTATGGGACTTATAGTGATGGCACTACGCATGCGGCGAGCGTTCCAACACGCCCACAAATTTTAAAAAACGAGCTTATGGACCTATGGGAAATTTTAACTTTAAGTCGAGTCGCGCCTTTACTACAAGAAAACATCTACGCCTATAAATGGAGGGCCGCGCCATCTTGGTCTAAGGCGCCAATTCAAGCCTCAAATCTAAACAACACGTCAAACATAAATAAAGACTCGCCTTTAGCTTTAGACCAAACGCCAGGGCTTAATCATAATTTAAAGACTGCGCCTATAAAGACCGAAAACCTAACGGCCCGCGTTTTAAATGAAGACTTAAGTTTCATAAAGGCCGTATTTAAGGAACTTAACGAGAGTAAAGCTCAAGAACAAGTTAAAAAGGAGTTTTTAAGTTTAGGCGCAGATTTTGAGAGTGAAGCTATAGATCAAGACGTCGACCCTAAAGCTCGGTTTTTTCAGGACGTTGAGGCTAATAAAAACTTAGAAACCCGCCAAGCTCAAGGCAGGTTGTGTGTGATGGAGCCTTATATGGAGAGCGGGCTACAAGTTATGTCCGCGCGTTCATCTGAGCGTGAGGCCTTAGTTGAAGAAACCCGAGTAAGCTTAGATTACAGGGATAGTCGTTCTAATGATTTAGGTTCTAATGGCTTGGATTCAAATTACCTACATAAGAGAGGACTTGATGCGAGTGACCTAAGTTACAACAGCGCCTTTAGTTACGGCCCAAAGGGCGATTTTAAAACCTCTGAGCTATTTAAAGTATTAGGGAGCCTTTCTCGTCATGGTTTAGTTTTTACCTTGGTTTATGCCATAAACCCATATCCAAAAACCATGATTCCGCGTTGCTACCATGAAAATTTAATGGCTTTAAGCTTACTTAACTCAAGAAGCTTACCACCAAAAACGAGCAAGTTCTTTTTTATGGTGTCACTTCAGACCTCAAATCAGGAGTAGTAACTTACAACTTAAAACCTACCACCATAGCTAAAACCGGAACTTACGCAAGAACCAGAAGTAAAGCTAAAAGTAAAGCTAGAACCAAAACTAAAGCCCCTTTAAAAGTTAAACCTTTAGGCTTTAGTGGGGCTTAGAACCACGGCGTGATGGTTGGATCTAGACTTACTCTAATTAAAAAACAAAGTCGCACTTTAAAAGCAAAGTGCACTTTATAAGTTAAGACTTAATTAGCATGTCTTCCATTTAAGGAACAATTTTTTATGCCAACGAAGATTAAATTACCCCCAAAGATGAAACGCCTCTTAGTATGGCTAGGAGCAGGAGCCGCTGTTTCGGGTTTAGCTTTAATGGCGGGGCCAAATAACAGTACTAATGACCGCGATAAAGATAAAACGGTGAAACATGTTTTAACGGACTTTAATACTCGAGAACTTGGGGTTGATAGCTTAGCCTCAGGGATTAAACTTTTGCATGCGCGGGAAGATGCGCTTCGTCGCGAAATTGCAAGCATACATAAAGAAATGGAGCTTTTAAAAAAGAGTGCGGGGTTAATAGCCCAAGGGCGTGATCCGGGCCTTGAAAGTAGATTAAAAACGGCGGATGAGTTAATTAGCGAGCTTAAGTTAATTAGAAGCTTGCTCCCTAAAAATCTACGCGTTAATAGGTTAGAGGCTAAGGATGCTAATATAAATAAGGAAGGCTTTACGGTTAAAGGCTTTTCAGGGGAAGAGCGTTCTATTAAGAGCCAAGTGGAAACAAACAACACCCCAAAAAACACGTCAAATGCCAACATAAACCATAAGGCTCACGCTCAAGCGACACTTGCTACTAACGGCGGGCCAGAAAAAAGTTTATGGTCCGATGAAGGAGCGACGAGACTAAATTTGCTTGAAGCAGATCTTGAGGCTAATCAAGCTCATATTATTAGCATTAGAGCGCCAAGCGTTAATAGTTTAGAAAACGACAAAGGTAGAGGTGAAGGTAAAGCTAAAGCTATAGGTCAAGATCAGGCCGCGCCTAACGCCACAAGCTACAAGGAGCAGTCCAAAGCGCAATTAGAACAGGAAGCTCATGGTTCTATAAAAGACCAAACACGGATAAAAGAAGAACGTATGACTCCGGATGCTTTAGGGCTATATATTCCGGCTGGGAGCATAATTTCTGGGTATCTAGTGACCGGTCTTGATGCTCCAACCTCCGAAAAAGCTAAAACCGAACCTTTTCCCGTATTGATTGCCATTGATAAGAGTACTTTATTACCCAACAATTTTCGGGCGGACTTAAAAGAATGCATGGTGCTAGCAGCAGCTTACGGTGATATGAGTTCTGAGCGCGTTTATATGCGCGCCGAGTCTTTAAATTGCATTATGGATTCAGGACGTAGCTTTGAGCTTGAACTAAGCGGTTATGCCGCCGGAAGCGATGGCAAAGCCGGATTAAGAGGGCGGTTAGTTTCGCGGCAAGGACGGTTGATTGCTCGTTCTTTGACGGCAGGGTTTTTAGAGGGGCTCGCCGGAGCTTTTGATGTTAATCCGGTGCCGACTATAAACACCACCGGAACAGGGCGCGTGGAATACGATAGCGTCTATAGTAGTCGCGCTTTGACCGGGGCTAGTATTAAAGGCACTAGTAAAGCCTTAGAACGCATTGCAGATTTTTATATGCGCTTAGCGGACAACATGTTTCCGGTTTTAGAAATTGACGCTTCAAGAAGAGTAGATCTTATTTTAACGCAAGGCGCCGGAGCTCCTGGTTTATTGCACCCAACTCATCATCGGTATCAAACCTTTGAGTAAGAAGTTGGTATCAAAATGGAGGTATATCCATCTTGCTAAGCAATGTCTATCGAGCAACGTTTGCAAAGCAATGTTTGCCCAAAGTGGATTTCTATAAAAGTTAATTGGTAAAAACTTCGGAACATAAAATTTTGTTCCTCAAAACTTTAGCGACCAAACGGTGTGGTTTCGCCGGGCTTAAGGTTAAAGCTTTAGCGCTAACAAGGTAAAAGGTTTTTAAGCATATGAATTTAAATAAAAACGCGGGCAACAAACTTATGCCTCTAACTGTGCTTTTAGTGGGAAGCTTGCTTCTTGGGTCCGGTTTTACTTTAAAGAGCGCGTGGGCATATATGCCTAAAGAAGTGCAGATCCAAAAACTAAGGACTAAGTCCGCGTTCCCACAAACTTCACGCGCGCAAAATAGAGAAAAAGATGCTACTTCTAGAAGTATGTACCGCTTTGAGGAACTTTATGCAACCACTAGAGATGATTTGGAGGAAGGATCTAAAGTAGGCTCGAAAGTAGGTCCAAATGAAACGGCCGAGCTTTTTATTCGTAAGCGCGAACTAAACGCCATGAACGAAACGCATGAGCAAAAGAAGGGCCTATCTTTTCAAGCCCATAACCCAAACCATAACCCAAACCGGAACCATAATGGCTTTTACCTTGAACACGCTCGAGGCTGGTTTTGGTATGAACCAAACGAGGAAGGTAGTGAAGCTGAAAGAATTATAGCCCCAAGCGAAGCCCATGAAACGCTAAAAAACGAAGTAAATGAAGAAGTTTTCCCAAAATTAGAGGCCCCAAACCATGAGGAGCCAAAGCTAGAAATTTCCGTAGATCCTAAAATTACGAAAGCTCAAGAAGAGTCCTGGCGTGAGGAACTTACGCATTCTGGGTTAAAACTTAATGAAGGCCGTTATGAATTAGTTGATATCGACCAGGTGCGCGCGCGGGAACTAAAGATCCTCGTAGCCAAATCATTAGAAACTGCTCTTGATAAACCTACTCCTAATTCAGTTTATAACTACTTCTTTTTACAAAAGCTTGCTTTAGATAAAAGCCAACGCTTTGCCAATGAAGCACAGCTAACGATGCTACGCTCTCCTTGGCTTGATGAAATGTCCAATCTCCAAGTATCAACAGAAGCGCGCATCGTTTTAAACGAAGAAGTTTTAGCGCAAGAAAACATCGTGTTACAAGCTTTAACGAAGCGAGTAGGACTTATTTTTTACTATAAAGGGGCTTGTCGGTACTGTAAGCTTGCGGTACCTAATATCAATGCCTTACATGATTTAGGTTTTAAAATCATCGCCGTGAGCCTTGATGGGATGCCACTTCCTGGCCTTAAAGCCTTTAGAAGTGAAACTGCGGTAAATCCGCCGCCAGAACTTGGGATCACGAAAGTTCCAGCTCTTGTTTATCTTGATCCTTTAAGTAAAGAGCGCCCTTTAGTGCTCGCTTCAGGGCTTATTAGTAAAAGTGAACTTATGGCTCGCCTTATACGGGTGGGAAAAGCTTCCTTAAATGACGGGGCTTGGGTGCAAGATGTAGGGGAGCTTAGAGACTAAGCCTGGCCCCAAAATTTCCTAAACCTAGCCTTAAATTTTTACGAATAAGCTTTCCGAGCAAGATAAAAAATGCTCGGAAAAATAAGTCCAAATAAGAATAATGACACAAAGAAACAAAGAAACAATAATGGCTCAAAGTAAGATTTTTATCTAAATTAGATAATCAATAGATCAGATCCTCGATCCCAAAAACTTTACAGGAATCTTTGTTCCGAGGTAGGCTCTCGGATATGGGACTTGATTCTGTGCTTCTGCCTGTTGTCGTAGCTGATACCGAAATTGTCAGCTAGCTTCATAGTGGTGGCTTCGCAGGGTAGTTCGAACAGATGGGAAACAAAATCAACGGCATCTCCGTCCGCTTGGCAAGAGAAACAATGGAAACGCTTGTCCACCATTATGCTCGGATTCTTGTCATTGTGAAACGGGCAGACTGCCATGCCATGACGGCTGACCTGAATGCCGTACATCTCTGCCGCCTGTTGGGTGGTCAGGTTCTGTTTGACCGCTTCAAATACATTCAATAGGCTGTTCCTCCCAAAAATAATTGATGACTTTTTAGTGAATTTTACGATCTAATAGATCGACTGTGAAATGCAAATCATATATAATATAAGTGCAATAGCAAGAAAAGGAGTTGACATTCATGGCTACCACAACTAATTTTAGTGTCCGTATGGACAACAACATTAAGAAACAGTGCGAAGCAATGTATGGTGAATTAGGTATCAACCTTACTACCGCTATCAATGTATTTCTTCGCCAGTCGCTCCGTGTCGGCGGTTTTCCTTTTGATGTTCGCTTGGAGCAGCCGAACAAGGAAACGATGGCAGCAATGCTGGAAGCAGAACGCATTGCCCGTGATCCGTCTGTAAGACGCTACTCAGATGTAGAGGAAGCATTGAGCGCGTTGAAAGAATGAGTAAACATTTAGACATTGTTTGGACAAATCAATTTAAGAAGGACTACAAGCTGGCGATGAAACGTCATCTTGATATTGGCCTTTTGGACGACATCATTCGCAAACTGGCAAGTAGCGAACAGCTTCCAGAAAAGAATAAAGACCACGCTTTAACTGGAAACTGGATCGGGCATCGTGAGTGCCACATTCAGCCGGATTGGCTATTGGTCTATCGGATTGAGAATGATTTGCTCGTCTTGACATTATCCCGAACAGGGACGCACAGCGATTTATTTGGAAAGTAAGAAAATGCACTCGGTACAAACGCCAGGTGCATTTTTCTTTCCGCAGAAATGAAAAAGCACCTGTTATCTTCAAAGTCGAAAACGGCAAGTGCTGGTTAGTGCCAAGCAAGTTGCAACATTTTTTTGGCTTAGCGAATCTTGAGGTGGTTAATATTGAATCTAACACCTCATACTGACGGTGGCGCAGGTTGTATACTTTTCTTGCAGCATACTTGCCTCTGTAGTAGATGTTATCAATAAGCTTAGTTATAAATTGCGGTGTAAAACCCACATGCTTGCGTGTGGAATGAAAGCCACTTTTTATAAAAACTATATTTCTATCACTTGATATTAGTATAGAACAATATCTAATCTAAACGTTAGGAAGATTGACTGTACTTCCTTGTCGTAAGACAGAAATTTACCGCTAATGT
>OQVQ01000958.1_pt1 | contig 12530 bp, 12 predicted proteins | sample 1691491 | NCBI WGS metagenome assembly OQVQ01 (sample SAMN03418252, study PRJEB22391) | human gut metagenome | biome: human-gut; feature: organic feature; material: feces | host: Homo sapiens | place: Tanzania | collected 2013-01
TGAGTGAGGTATACTTGCTGCTATGCCGACGAAGTCGGCGAGGTATCCGAACGAGCAAAAAACACAAAGCAGGCCAAATACGGAAGTCTGCTAGCCGTGAGTACGCAATATCTCGCGAGCAAAGAGCCTCAATTTACACAAAAATAGAAAATTGTTAGCCGTGAGCAAGAAAGATAGACCGAGTTAAAAGAAAAAGAAAAACAAACACAAAAAACACGGGGCCTAAACAGGCCCCGTAAATTCTCGCCTAACTACTTCCACTTCTTCAGGCCGGGATACAAAACTTCCTCCAGCTTCCGCTCCTCTCCGTTTAAAATTTCCATATTAATGGCCAAAATATAAAGTTTATCCTTAATTATATCCTGCCAGCCTTCCGGGAATTTTACATAATCCTTAAACGTGGTAATCAAAGGCAGAGGCCCGCGGGAAGAGGCAAAAGTTTCCATTTGTTCAATAGTATATGTGCTGTGATCGGGGAAACGCCAAGTCTGTTTGAGTTCCAAGCCCAAATTTCTTAAAGTCTGCTCAAAGCTGGAATGATCGCCGATTGCGGAAAAAGCCACGGCCGGGCCTTTTAAATCTTTAAGAGGCACTTTCGTTTTGGCGGTAACGTCAAAATAATAATCGGGCTTGTGTATTGCTTCTATTATTTCTATTTCGTCATTAATCAGGCGGATACTGTCTTTAATATCCTCTCTTTCCCGCTGGGAAACCAAATCGCTGTGGGTTATTACCACTAAAGAAGCTCTCTTTAAAGCGGTTACCGGCTCCCTCAAAGTGCCGAGCGGAAGCAAAGCCTCCCCGCCGAAGGGATTTACCGCATCTATAAGCACGATATTAGCGTCCCTTTTAAGGCGGTGATGCTGCATACCGTCATCAAGAAGTATAACTTGGCTCCTGAATTGTTTTACGGCTTCGGAAGCGGCGGCGTACCTGTCGGAGCTGACCACTACCGGCACTTTATCTTCCGCCAAAAGCTGGCTCATCATATAAGGTTCGTCCCCGCTTTCTTTCCAGTTAAGCAAATCTTTGTCAAAAAGAACCACCACTTCATTCTTTTTTTGACTTCTTTTGTACCCGCGGGAAACAACAGCCGTCCTTATGCCGGCGCGGCTTAATTTTGAAGCGCATAAAAGCACCGCCGTAGTTTTGCCGGTACCGCCGGCGGTGATATTGCCTATGCACACTACGCGGCTGTTTACGGCCTTTTGTTTGCGCCAGCCCTTTTTGTAAGCAAAAAGCGTCGCTTTGACGCCAAGCCCGTAAACGAAAGCGGCAAAAGAGAGCAGCAAACGCCCGGCGGAATTATTTAAAAGGTTTTCTCTTAATTTAATAAAATCCATAAAAATTCTCCTGTCGTTATATTATATTATTTTACAGACCGGCAAGGAACAATTATCCTTTTTAAAACCTCTCTCCGTCGTAAAAACGGCGGCGGCAAAAGGCCGGCAAATAAAAGCCCCAATAATAGCCCTTTTTGATATAATCTATTATATGCAAAATTTCAACTTCTACTGCCAGTATTTGGGGCTAAAGGCATTGATTCTGCTTATCCGTTTAATGCCGTGGGGAATTGCCCTCAAACTCGGCGAGGTTCTCGGCCGGCTCATCACTTTGGTAATGCCCAAACGCTTTAAGAGAACCAAAGAAGACATCAAAAAAGCTTTCCCTTCAAAATCTCAAAAAGAAGTAGACCAAATAGCTTTAGAATCATGGCGGAATATCGGCAGGCTCTCTGCGGAATTTGTCAAAGCCGCTTATATGGATAAGGAAGAAATACTTTCCAAGGTGGAGATTATCGGCTTGGAAGAAGTTGCAGAGCGCAACGCGGCCGGCAAAGGCTGCATATTGCATTTAGGCCATTTTACCAACTGGGAAATAGCCGGTTTGGTGGTAAGCATTTTATTTAAGAACGTATGTTTTATAGCAAAACCTCAAACCAATCCTTATGTTGATAAAGAGGTTAACCGGCTGCGCTCCATGCTGGGCGCGCGCTACATAAGCGCGTATAATCCTTTCTTTTCCTGCTTTAAAGCTTTGAAAAAGGGCGGGCTTATTTCAATTTTGAGCGATCAAAGCGTACACGCCTCAAAGCTCTATATGCCGTTTTTGGGACGCGCGGCGGAAGTATCCCCGCTGACGGCGGTATTATCCCTTAAAGCGCAGGTTCCCGTATACGCCATAAGGATATACAGGCGCGGAGGGAAAATAGTCTTTGAAAAGACCGAAACCATACTCCCCCCGCAAACGGAATATTCTCATAAAGTGGTTTTTGATTACACAGCACTCTTAAAATCCAAATTGGAAGAGTTTATCAGGCTTGCGCCGGAAACCTGGCTTTGGGGGCATAACCGCTGGAAACGCGAAAAAGACTGTATAGAAGCCATGAAACTCCAGGAAAAAGAATCGGGAGCCCAAACCAAAACCGGCAGGGAAGAGTAAAATGAAATTCAAAGCGATTCTAATGGACAGGGACGGAACCGTCATTAAAGAAAAACCGGGCACTTACCTTTGCGACCCTAAAGGAGTGAAGCTCTACAAAAACACTTTAAAAGCTTTCAGATTGTTTAAAGAAATGGGCTATAAGCTGTTTATAGTTTCCAATCAATCGGGCATAGGCCGGGGATACTTCGGCGAAGAGGCGGTAAAAGCCGTCAACGGAAGAATGTTAAAACTCCTTGAAAAAGCCGCCGATATCGACGGCGTTTATTATTGTCCTCACGCCCCCGGCGAAAATTGTTCTTGCCGCAAACCCGCGCCGGGAATGGGCCTTAAAATAATTAAAGATCATAACATAGATCCAAAGCTTTCTTTTATGATAGGCGATAAAAAATCCGACGTTGACTTTGCCGAAAATATCGGCATGGAAGGCATATTGGTGCTTACGGCCAACGGCAAAAAACAGCGTGCGAAATACGCAGACAAACTGAAAAACGTAAAAATCTGCCTGGATATTTACGGAGCGGCCAAATATATTAAGGAGATTTCAAAATGAGATTTTTATTTATATTGCTTATAACGGCGGTTTTGACCGCGCCGGGCTGCGGCTTAAAAAATAAAAAGGACGACGGCCTCCAAACAAAAAACGCTGAACAAACACAGCCGCAGGAAAGTTCTTCCGCGGAAAAATCCGCCGCGCCCGCCCAAGAAAACGACTCCGCCGAACCCGCAACATTTGCCCAATCCGTTATAAAGTTTTTCTCGCCGTCCCCCTCCCCTTCCGCGAAAAAGGCCGAAGAGGAAAAAGCCAAACATACGTCTTTAACCAAATCCGGAAATTCCGAAAAACAAGCGGAACTCTCAGACGAAACCCAGCCTAAAGAAGCGCAGCCGGCGCAGGAAGAAGAGCCACAATTCCCCGAATATAACGCCGCGGACGACCCAAAAGCCATAATCTTAAAAACCGAAGACGGAAGATTGACTTCCCCTTTCTATTTCTCCGAAGATGCAAAGCCGGAACAAATGAAAAATCTTAAAAAACCCGTTTGGCTCGGCGAAACGCTTAAATATAATGTAGGGTGGTCCTTCATAGTGGCAGGGACGGCAACCCTCACCACTGACAGAATAGTGGATAATAACGGCTTTTTGGCTTATGAATTAAGGGCGGACGCCAAATCCCACAGCATAATTGACGCCGTATTTAAAGTAAGAGATATAAACATTTCCTGGCTGGACGTAAATTCTCTTAAATCGCTGGGCTACTGGCAAAGCGTAAGGGAAGGCAAATACGCACGCGACGAATGGCTTATCCTGGATTATAATTCCCACACTTATAACAATCACAAACAGGACAAACAAGGTAATGTTAAGACTCAGCAGTTCACTTTTACAGGGGACTCCGTTTTGGATATGCTTTCCTCGCTTTATTACGTCCGCCTGCAGCCTCTGCCGGAAAAGGGCGTCGTATATTTTGATATTATCAACCGCAAGCAGCAGTATCCTTTAAAAGTTACGGTACTGGGCAAGAAAAAGGTTAAAGTAAAAGCGGGCGAATTTAATTGTATAGTTGTGGAACCGCAATTCAGCGGCGAAGGTATTTTTATATCAAAAGGCAAAAGCCTGAAAGTATGGCTTACCGATGACGAACGCCGGCTGCCGGTCAAAATGGCGGCGGAAGTCTTCATCGGCAGCGTTACGGCCGAACTTGCCGAATATTCCGTCCAAACCGGGGAAAGTTCCGAAGAGCAAAAAGCCGGTTAATTTTTAAGGAGATTTTTATGTCCCAGCAAAACAAACAGCATTTTATTGACATTATAAACAGCTTTAAAGGCAAGGAAATTATTGTTATAGGCGATATCATGCTGGACCAATTCGTAAAAGGTTCGGTAAGCCGCATTTCGCCGGAAGCCCCGGTGCCGGTAGTCAATGTGGAAGAAGAGGATTTCATCGCCGGCGGAGCGGGGAACGTCGCCGTTAATTTGGCCGTATTGGGCGCAAAACCCAAGATTCTTTCCGTAATAGGCAATGACGTTAAAGGTTCAATCCTAAAAAACTATCTCGCCGATAAAGGCGTCGACGTAAAAGCCTTGGTTACGGACTGCAACCGCCCGACTACGCAGAAAGTCCGCATAATAGCGGAACGCCAGCAAGTCGTCAGGGTGGACAGAGAAAGCAAAGAAAGGGTCTGCCCGCCCGTAGCAAAAGAGTGCATGTCCAACTTTAAGAAAGCCGTAAAAAAGGCCAAGGGCGTGGTAATGTCTGACTACGGCAAAGGTATGCTTTCGGACCATAATATAGAAGAAATCATAAATATCTGCCGCAAAGAAAATATCCCCGTATGCGTCGACCCGAAAATAGACAATTTCCTTAAATACAAACGCATAACATGTATGACGCCCAATACCAAAGAAGCTTGGGAAGGCATGGGCCTGCCCCCCAAAAAAGACAATGAAGCCATTTTGGATTTGGGCAAAAAGATTTTAAAAACTTTGGACGCGGAGTCTATTTTGATTACCAGAAGCGCGGAAGGCATGAGCCTTTTTGAAAAGGGCGCCAAAACCAAAATCACAACGATTAAAGCCACCGCCAAGGAAGTTTTCGACGTAACCGGCGCGGGCGATACGGTAATTTCGGTATTGACTTTGGCTTTGGCCTGCGGCGCTTCTCTGGCGGATTCCGCCTATATCGCAAACAAAGCGGCTGGCATAGTCGTAGCCAAACTCGGCACGGCGACGGCCACCGCAGAAGAAATAAAAGAGGTATTATGAACAACGTTATAATTGTTATCCCGGCCAGATACGGATCTACAAGATTTCCCGGCAAGCCTTTGGCTGAATTACAAGGCAAGCCTATCATACAATGGGTTTACGAAGCCTGCAAAAAAGCGGACTGCGGCGAAGTAATTATCGCCACCGAGGACGAACGCATTACCTCGGCCGCCGCAAGCTTCGGCGCAAAAGCCGTAATGACTTCCGCCGACTGCCAAAGCGGCACGGACAGAATTTATCAGGCTACGAAAGGCTTGGGGGCCGATTACGTAATAAACGTACAGGGCGATGAGCCTTTCGTTCAGCCGGAAACCATAAAAGCCGTGGTGGAACTTGTGAAAAATGACGATAAAACCGATATCTCCACAGCCTGTATGCCGGTAACCGACGCCGATATCATCAACAATCCCAATCACGTAAAGGCGGTGCTCGCCAAAGATATGAGAGCTTTATATTTTTCCCGTTCGCCGATTCCTTACAAAAGGGAAAAGACGCCCGAATCGGAAAAAGCCCCTTACTACCTGCACTGCGGCATTTACGGCTACAAAATAAAAGCTTTGGAACAATTTGTAAAATTGCCGGTAAGCCCGCTTGAGAATTTGGAAAAGCTTGAGCAGCTGCGCGCATTGGAAGCCGGCATGACAATAAAATCCGCTTTGATAAATAAAGCCGGCCCCGCCATTGATACGCCCGCGGATTTGGAAAGGGCAAAAGAATTTGCAAAAAATTTATAAGGAGTTTGTGAAATGTCAAAATTTATATTCGTTACCGGCGGGGTGGTAAGCTCCCTCGGCAAAGGCATAACCGGGGCCAGCTTGGCAAAACTTTTACAGTTAAGGGGCTTTAAAGTAAACATGATTAAATGCGACCCTTACATAAACATAGACCCCGGCACTTTGAGCCCTTACCAGCACGGGGAAGTGTTTGTTACGGCCGACGGCGCGGAAGCCGATTTGGATTTGGGCACTTATGAAAGATTCTTAGACGTCCCCATGACCAAAGCCAACACCAACACCGCCGGCGGAATATACCAAACCGTAATAGATAATGAACGCCGCGGCGATTATAACGGCGTAACCGTACAGGTAATACCGCATATCACCAATGAAATCAAAAAACGTTTCGCAGCTTTTGACAAAGATTTTGACGTTACGATTATAGAAATAGGCGGCACCGTCGGTGATATTGAGGGCCTGCCCTTTTTGGAAGCCGCAAGGCAGTTCCGTGTGGAGCGCGGGCGCGACAATGTAATGACTTTGCACGCCACTTTGGTGCCTTATATCACTTCCGCCGGCGAACTTAAAACCAAGCCGACGCAGCATTCCGTCAACAAACTGCGCGAAATAGGCATAGAGCCCGACGTCTTGGCCTGCCGCACGGAACACCCGATTTCGGACTCGATGAAAAACAAACTCTCGCTGTTTTGCAGCGTAGAACCCGCCGCCGTAATAGAAGTTATGGACGCGCCTTCAATTTACCTTGTCCCGGAAGAACTTGAAAAGCAAGGCCTTACCGATTTGGTAATTAAAAGATTGGGGCTCAAAGCCAAAAAGAAAAACGACGGAGCCTGGTTTGATTTTATACGCAAAGCCACTTCCCCCAAGAAGCAAATTACAATCGGCATAGCCGGCAAATACGCCGAACTTAAAGACGCCTATAAATCCGTGGCGGAATCATTGTATTTGGCGGGGATGTCAAACAAAGTATCGGTAAAAGTGAAATATATTAATACGCAGAAAGACGCCATACCCGCCGCTTTAAAAGGCTTGGACGGCGTTATAGTGCCTGGCGGATTTGGCAAGCGCGGCATTCCCGGCAAAATAGAAACCATAAAATACGCCAGGGAAAACGATTTGCCTTTCCTGGGGATATGCCTGGGTATGCAATGCACAGTCATTGAAGCGGCGCGCAACCTTGCGGGCCTTAAAGGCGCGGACTCAACCGAAATCAACCCCGACACAAAATACCCCGTAGTGGCTATGATGGAAGCGCAAAAACAAATAAAGAAACTCGGCGGAACCATGCGCCTTGGCAATTACAGCGCGAAAATCAAAAAAGGCACTTTGGCGCATAAACTCTATAAAAAAGACGCTATAGAAGAACGCCACCGCCACCGCTATGAGTATAACCCGGAGTTTGTCCCCCAACTTGAAGAATGCGGCCTTAAAGTAAGCGCATGGCATAAGGATATTCTGCCGGAAATAGTGGAATACCCAAAACATCCGTTCTTTATAGCTGTGCAGTTCCACCCGGAATTCGCCAGCAGGCCTTTAAAACCGCATCCGCTCTTTGACGGGCTTGTAAAAGCCGCTTTAAAGCGTCATAAATAAGATTATTTGAGTTTTTATGCTGCGCATAGCTTTCGGTGCGGCCAAGAACCAAAACATGATAACAGATAAAATTTTCCCCGGACTGAAAAATCACTCCGGGGGATTTAATTTAAACTTTAAAAGTTGTTTGTATTAAAATTTTGTTTTGCTAATCTTAAACGGATTGTTACCCTTCTATTTAGCTTATCATACACTTTGTGCAATTTTGCACACAACATTCCAATTTGTTAAATGCATTAACGGCAGTGTTAATTATATCTTCCTCATAGGCCCTTGCATTGGGATAATAAAAATTTCTGTAAACCCATTCGTCATAATGTAATCCCTCTCTTAAAGGGGTTAAATTATATCTGTCAAACATTTTACAGCTTAATATTTTCCTGGCTTCACATTCATATTTTATATCTTTTAAACAAAGAGCAAATGTCAACCATTTCTTATGAAATAAAATATAAAAATGGGAATTTGGAATATCCTTTTTCCATACGTTAGTCCGTTTGTCGTCTTTGACATACCCGATAGGCGTAAGCTTTTTTATAACTATATCAGCCAATTCTCTATTTTTATTTTCTAAAAATATTTTCTTACGTTTTCTTCCCATAAATTCCCCCCAAACTTTAAAATCTAACATAAAAAAGGGGAACCTGTTAAGGCTCCCCTTAGGAGGGTACTATATGTTTATAGTACCAAAGCTGCTGTATACTATTGTACGTCTAAACCTAATGAAGAACAAATACCGCTTACGGAAGCAGAACCAGTACCCTTGTTGTCCGTGCAAGTAATCTTGCCGGTATAGTAATTTCTGGCTAATATATAGCCTGAGGAGCCTTTCCTAGTTGCAGTAATTGTACCGGTCTCAGGTGTGTCGCCTGCAACTGTGAAGTTAAAGTTATTTGAATCCCAAGAACCTTCAGTCACGGTAGTTCCGGAAGTATTCGCAATTTCAATATCCAAAGAGGACAATGTGGTAGGATACTTATTCTCTTTGGAAACAAGTCTGGCTCTTTCCATAGCGGCTGAAATTGAACCCATAATGGACAAAGCTTCAGTTGCTCTGGATTTTTCCACCGCTTTAAAATACTGAGGCAATGCCACAGCCGCTAATATGCCGATAATCAATACTACTACCAGCAATTCTATCAGCGTAAAACCCTTCTTATTTACGTTTTTCATAAACTTCCTCCTTTTTTCACCCTTGCTGGGCGTAAGCTAAATTTATCAAAAAAAAAAAATAAGTCAACTGTTTTTATTTTTCGCCATAAGGTTCCGTCTGAACGACAAGCATTTAGGCTTACAATTTGCTTTTACCTTTGGCCTGATTTTAGCCTTTTCTTTAGTTCGGATACCTCGCTCACTTCGTTCGCATAGCCGCAAGTATACCTCACTACGAAAAAACTAAAATCAGGCTCAAATCTAAAAGAAATCAAGCCGGTTAAGGTTAATACAAAAAGCTCAACAAAATGTAGGTCAGGCTATGCCTGACGTAAATAAGGAGTTCCTCTATCAGGTAAAACCTGACCTACATTAATCAGTAAAAAAGTTATGGAAGTATTTTACGACCGGGTCTAATAAAAAATGGGGGTGAATAATGTTTTTATAAATGAATGATAGGTTTATTATTTTTAATGTATGTGAGCATGTAAAAGATAATCGTAGGTCAGGCTATGCCTGACGTTAAAAAGGAATTTTGCTGTCGGGCAAAGCTCGACCTACATTGATATTGATTGAGTATTAAAGAAAAAACAGTAAGAGGTTGGAAAGTTGAAATTACAGCGTGAGATAATGCAACCGGCGTGGACTTTCGGATTTGAGCGGTGTTTGCGGTTTATTCTAAGCGCGGTATACTTGCCGCTATGCGAGCGCAGCGAGCGAGGTATCCAAGCGAAGAAAAGCCGCAAAAAACGCCAAAGGCGGAAGTTTGCTAGCCGTGAGTACGCAACTTAGACCGAGTGAAAACCGTGCGAGAGTATAGCTGGCGTGATTTGTTGATTTTGGAGCAGATTTTAATTTTTGACGAAGAAGGGGTACTAAGAGTGATGGCAACGAAGTTGCCGCAGTACCCGACTGAGGAAAAAATTAAAAGCTGCCCAAAAGCGGCAAAGTGCTAGCAATGAGCGTAAAACTTAACACGAGTGAAAACCATGAGAGCATGCAAGCCAGCCCCACTAACCCTTCCGCTCGCCCCCAACCTTTGCCCTCACAAACTCATACACCGCCGGCAAAACCGATATCACTATAATGGCCACAACCACATAATGGAAATGATTCTGCACCAAAGGCGCAGCGGCGAAATAGTATCCGCCGAGCGCAAATAAAATCACCCAAACGGCCGCACCGGCGATATTATAAAGCGCAAAATGCAAATACGTCATTTTGCCGATACCCGCCACAAACGGAGCGAAAGTTCTTATAATCGGTATAAAACGGGCTAAAATTATAGTTTTGCCGCCGTGCTTTTCATAAAAAGCGTGCGCGGAAAGCAAATGTTTTTTGTTCAGCCAAAAGCCCGTTTCTTTACTGAAGATTTTGGGGCCTATGTATTTGCCTATTTCAAAATTAACTCCGTCGCCTAAGACGGCGGCTAAAATCAAAATTATTATGGCGTAATGCAGCTTTATGGCGGAACCTTCCGCCGCGGCCAAAGCACCCACGGCAAAAATAAGCGAATCGCCCGGCAAAAACGGCGTTACCACCAAGCCGGTTTCGCAAAAAATCACGGCGAAGAGTAAAACATAAAGCCATGGCCCCATAGAAGCGGCCATGGCGTTTAAATATACGTCCAAATGCAGGAAAATATCAACTACTTGCCCCAAAATTTCCATTAATTAAGCCTCTATTCTTGGGAAAAGCGGCGGATATTTTTCTATCGGCCCGGATTTAAGCCTGCGCGCCATTTCTTTTGAAGTTTCCGGCATAAAAGGAGTTATCCATTTGCAGACATATCTTAAAGCCAAAACAAGTTCAAGCAAAATGGCTTTTGTTTTTTCCGGCTCGGTCTTGGCGAGCGACCACGGCTTTGTTTCGTCGATATATTTGTTCATGCTGCCGATAATCAGCCAAGCGGCGTCCAAAGCTTTGTCAAATTCAAGATTTTCCATGTGGGCGTCATACTCGCCGTCCGCGGCCGCACATCTATCCAACAGACCGCCGCCTGCCGCGCAATGCTCCGGGATGGACCCTAAATTTTTTGCCGCCATATTAAGCGTGCGGGAAAGCAAATTGCCCAAATCATTGGCCAAATCGGCGTTGAAGCGTTTTTTGAAAGCTTCCATACTGAAATCGCCGTCGCCGCCGAAGGGCACTTCCCTGAAAATAAAATATCTTAAAGGGTCAACTCCGTATTTGGAGGTTATATCCCGCGGGTCTATAAAATTGCCTAAAGATTTTGACATTTTCTCGCCCTCAACAGTCCACCAGCCGTGAGCGAAAACCTTTTTTGGCAAAGGCAAACCCAAAGCCATCAGAACGGCGGGCCATATGACGGCGTGGAAACGGAAAATTTCCTTGCCTATCAAATGAGTATCGGCCGGCCAGTAATCTTCAAAATTACATTTATAATCGGCGAATTCTTTTATGCCTAAAGTTTTGCCGTAACCTATTGCGGAAATATAGTTGATTAAAGCGTCAAACCAAACGTAAATGGTATGGGCCGGATTTGATTTTACCGGTATGCCCCATTTTACTTTCGTTCTGGTTACGGAAAGATCTTTAAGACCGTTCTTGACGAAATTGACTATTTCCGCCGCGCGGAAATGCGGGCTTAAGAAATCTTTGTTCTGCTCGTAAAATTTAAGCAAAGGTTCTTGGTAAGCCGAAAGCCTGAAGAAGTAAGTTTCCTCTTCAATCAGCTGAGGCTCCTTTTTATGTATCGGGCATTTGCCGTCCACAAGTTCGCTTTCGTCCAAGTAAGCCTCGCAGGAAAGGCAGTACTTGCCGCTGTATTTGCCTTTATAAATATCGCCTTTTTTAAGCAGTATTTCAAAAATTTCCTGAACGACGGCTTCATGCCTGGGCTGAGTGGTGCGGATAAGATCGTCGTATTCTATATTGAGGACTTTCCATAAATCTATAAACTTTTCCGCCATATCGTCCACCCATTTCTGAGGAGTTATACCCGCGTTGAGTGCGGCCTTTTCTATATTGGCGCCGTGTTCATCAGTCCCGGTAAGGAAGTAGACCTCCTCCCCTTTGAATTTTTTATATCTGGCCAAGATATCAGCCGCCAAAGTCGTATAAGCGTGCCCGATATGCGGCGCGGAATTCAAATAATAAATAGGTGTGGTTACGTAAAACTTCTTTGTCATGGTAAAGCTCCTTAATATAAAAAATCTTCAGTCTTTAAGGCTTATGCCCTGCCGGGCCGCGCTTATAAAAGCGGCCTCCGCCACCATAGCCGGGGAAACGTTCCTTGCTACGGCTTTCTTATAGAATACCAATTTTGAAAGCAGATTTTTAAGCTCTTCGCCGCGGGCGTCGTCTTTGCCGTTAATCCAGCTTTCATGGGCCGCCACGGCAAGCATATCCAAAGCGAAAGAAACCTGCGCGCGGCTTACGGCCAAAGTCCTGGGAAGATTTAAAGCAAAAGCCGTCGGGAAAGCCGCCCCGCCCGGCAAAGCCGCTATATCGTTTAATATTTCCGCCGCGCTCATCGCTTTTGCGCTTGAGCCCTGGGCGTATTTAACGGCCCGGCGCGCTATGGAATCTTCCAGACGTAATTTTCGCCGAAGAGCCAGCCGCGCGCGCCGTGGCTTAAAAGAAACAGAAGCGCCTGCATATTCGCAATGGTGTGATCCGGGCGCTTGCCGCCGAGGCCGCCGTAAATGTAAAAGCGCCTGTAGCCCTTTTCAAGACCGAGCTTGAGGGCAAACATGGTGTCGGTATCGTCCTTTTCCACGGGAAGCTGCAAAACGTTCGGGTGCTTCGGCGCTTTGCCGAGCGAGTCGAAGTCGCCGAGCACAAGGTCGGGAATTATGCAGTTTTCGGTGCAGTATTC
>OQVQ01000960.1_pt1 | contig 12517 bp, 9 predicted proteins | sample 1691491 | NCBI WGS metagenome assembly OQVQ01 (sample SAMN03418252, study PRJEB22391) | human gut metagenome | biome: human-gut; feature: organic feature; material: feces | host: Homo sapiens | place: Tanzania | collected 2013-01
TTGCTTTTTAAATCTGTAAAACAATCATTTGTTTATTAAAACGATGCAAAGGTAATGCTTTTTTTGATAAGTCGTACACTTTTTATCGTTTTTTTTATGTTATTTTTGTAACCTTTTTGTAACTCGTTGATATATAACGTTTTATCAACATTAAATAAATGTTAAAGTATTTTAGACTTGTCTATGTGGGCGAAAACAAGAGTTATTGCGGCTCTTTATAATTACTCTTCATTTAGCATTTGAGCCCTTACTCTCGACAAAGTTTCAGGGGTCATTTGCAGATAACTTGCTATATGGAGCAACGGAGCGCGCATAATAATCTGTGGTTGCAGATGGCATAGCTTCTTATACCTGTCGTAGGCAGACTCGAATCTCACAAGGTCTGCATGTATTTGTGATTGGATGAGGCTTTCTTCCAATATCTTTCTATACAAAATCTGTATGTTTACATTATGGAGAGCCACCTCTTCGAGATTTTTCTTTGGTAGGGCAAACACGATAGTGTTTTCGAGTGCCTCTATCTGTAGGTGCGTAGGCTCTTCCTTGAAAAGACTTTCTATACACATGACCATGCCTCCTTCTACTCCTATATGTTCTGTGAGTTGTTTATCCTTCTTGAAGTAGAATTGTCTGAGCATTCCTTTGTGAATATATAAGAATTCACGACATATATCGCCCTCGGCAAGGATGATTTCACCCTTGTGGTATGTTTTGCGAACAAGAATACTTTCGAGTATATCCAGCTCGTCATGAGTCATGGTGCTGTATTTTCGCGCCAATTCTCGTGCTATATCTCTTGTGCTTTCTATGAGCTCTTTCATTTTGTTGCCTCCTTATTTTTTGTTTAGATTGTTATATATTGTATTTATGTTGTTAGTAATAATAGTAATGTTATTAATATGTGTCATAATAGTTGTGTTAGTCTGTTAGTTTTCGTTTGTTTGTTTCTTTTATTACGAGCGGCTGCAACTTTCTACGAGTTCAGCCGCTCGTTGTAGTATCATTAAGCTTGTATATGTTAGCTTGTTTTGATAATCTTAGTCAAGTTTCAGAACTGCGAGGAATGCCTTCTGTGGCACCTCTACGTTTCCTATCTGCTTCATACGCTTCTTACCCTTCTTCTGTTTTTCGAGCAATTTGCGCTTACGGCTTACGTCGCCACCATAACATTTTGCAGTTACGTCTTTACGTACGCACTTGATAGTTTCGCGAGCTACAATCTTTGCACCGATAGCTGCCTGGATGGCAATGTCGAACTGCTGACGTGGGATGAGATCCTTTAGCTTTTCGCACATTCTGCGTCCCAAAGATACAGCATTATCTTGGTGGGTTAGGGTAGAGAGTGCGTCTACAGGTTCACCGTTGAGCAAGATGTCGAGTTTAGCAAGCTTAGAAGGACGGAACGAATCGATGTGATAGTCGAACGAAGCATATCCCTTAGATATTGATTTCAGCTTATCGTAGAAGTCTATTACAATTTCGCCAAGTGGAAGCATGAAGTGTATTTCTACGCGATTACCGCTGATATATTCTTGCTTTATCAATTCGCCACGTTTGTCTAGACAAAGCTTCATTATCGGACCGATGTATGAAGTGTCGGTGATGATGGTAGCGTGAATAAAAGGCTCTTCGATATGTTCTATCATGGTAGCGTCTGGCAATCCTGAAGGATTGTGCACCTCTTTTGCTTCTCCATGCTTGTCGTATACCATATAAGATACGTTAGGCACCGTGGTGATGACGTCCATATTGAACTCGCGATCCAATCTCTCTTGCACAATCTCCATGTGGAGCAATCCAAGGAATCCACAACGGAAACCGAAGCCGAGGGCTACAGATGACTCAGGCATGAATGTGAGAGAGGCATCATTGAGCTGAAGCTTTTCGAGAGATGTACGGAGGTTTTCGTAGTCGTTAGGGTCTATAGGGTATACACCAGCAAACACCATTGGCTTAACCTCTTGAAATCCAGCGATAGCTTTAGCGCAAGGGTTAGCAACATGGGTTATGGTGTCGCCCACCTTAACTTCCTTAGCGTCTTTGATACCGCTGATGATATATCCTACTTCACCTGTAGATATTGTTTTGCGAGGTATCATATCCATCTTCAGTACACCAACCTCGTCGGCATCGTATTCCATTCCTGTATTGAAGAACTTCACCTTGTCGCCCTTAGATATAGTACCGTTTTCTATCTTGAAGTAAGCGATGATACCGCGGAAGGAGTTGAACACAGAGTCGAAAATCAAAGCCTGTAGTGGAGCCTTAGGGTCGCCAATAGGGTGAGGAATGCGAGTTACTACAGCCTGTAGTATATCTTCAACGCCTTCGCCTGTCTTGCCCGATGCTCTGAGGATATCCTCGTGTTTGCATCCGATTAGTTCAACAATCTCATCTTCCACTTCGTCAGGCATAGCACTTGGCATATCAATCTTGTTTATCACAGGAATGATTTCCAAATCGTGGTCTATAGCCATATATAGGTTAGAGATAGTCTGAGCTTGCACGCCCTGTGTGGCGTCGACAACGAGCAATGCGCCTTCGCATGCTGCAATACTTCTTGACACCTCGTATGAAAAGTCAACGTGTCCTGGAGTATCTATAAGGTTTAGGATATAATTCTCGCCTTCATATTGATATTCCATCTGAATGGCATGGCTCTTGATAGTGATACCACGTTCACGTTCAAGGTCCATGTTGTCGAGCATCTGTCCTTCTGTTATCTTTATTGTCTTAGTATGTTCCAATAGACGGTCAGCAAGTGTCGACTTGCCGTGGTCTATGTGAGCAATGATGCAAAAGTTTCTAATGTTCTTCATTGATATAAAATCTTTAAGTTGCAAAGATAATAATTTTTTCGGATATTATTAGTATCTTTGCAAAAAATAATTGTTAAGTGATTATGAATAGGATTTTTTGCGCAGCTATTGCTGCCACTTTGTTATTGACCTCTTGTCATGATAGTCTTGAAGATAGAGCAGAAAAAGAGGCAAAGAAATATACTGAGCGCTATTGTCCTACACCAGTGCGTGACAATCAGCGTACAGATAGTTTAACTTTCGATCGCAAGACCCACACCTATAATTATTATTATACGCTGGTTGGTCCTGCAGATAATCCTGATGCCATAAATCAAAATAAGGCTAAGCTGACGAAAATGTTGGTACAGGGTGTAAAAAATGATACGAGAATGCAGACCTACAAGGAGGCTGGATTTAAGTTTCATTTCATTTACCGTTCTGAATCTACAGGTAAGGTACTGTTAGATTTTACAGTGAAAGACTTTGAGTAATCAAGATACGCTTAAGCTTTTTGCGTAATCTATATAGAATAGAAAAGCAGGCAAGCAGATAATGTGAAAAACATTCTGCTTGCCTGTTTGTTTTTTTTATATGTCTATACCTTATATTATAATAGGTATTCTTGTCTATTTATAGAGATATCTCTTGATAGACTTCTTTGGTGTCTTTTCAAACTCATCTTCATGAATCTCTATCTCTGTAATCTTAGAGTATGCAGGAAGTTCTGCATTGATAGTGGTGCGATTCTCTTCCATCAACTTCTGCAAATCGTCTGTTGACAACCCCATGGTCTTAGCCTCTTCGAAGTCAGGATGTACGAGTGCTGCCAATTTATCGCCACGCTGTACTACCACGCTCTCCATTACCATAGGCAAAGAGTTGAGCTGGTCTTCTATCTCCTCAGGGTAGATATTCTGACCATTGCTGCTCAGAAGCATATTCTTAGAACGTCCCTTGATGAAGATGTTACCTTCGGCATCCATAGTTCCAAGGTCGCCTGTGTGGTACCAACCTTCCTTGTCAAGTGTGTTCTGTGTGGCTTCCTCGTTCTTGTAGTAGCCGAGCATCACGTTGAGACCACGTGCAAGAATCTCGCCTGGCACATTCTCAGGATCGTGGCTATCTATTTTTACCTCCATGTGAACAACAGGTCTACCGCAGCTACCAGGCACGAATGTCTTGTAGTCGGCATAGCTAATGATAGGAGCACACTCTGTGGCACCATAGCCTACGGTATATTGGAAACCTATGCGATGTAGGAATGATTCTACTTCTCTGTTAAATGCTGCACCTCCAATGATAACCTCGTAGAACTGACCACCGAAGGCTGCTCTCACTTGTTCGCATATCTTCTCGTTTACCTTTTTGTTTATCACTGGCATGTTCAACAAGAGTCTCATGCGGTTGTTCTGTATCTTTGGGAACACCTTCTTCTTGATGATTTTCTCAATCACCAATGGTACGGCAATGATAACCTTAGGCTTCACCTCGCTAAATGCCTGAGCAATGATAGCAGGCGAAGGGATGCGAGAGAGATAGAATATGTGAAGACCTGTTAGGAATTCGAATAGGAATTCGAAAGCCATGCCATACATGTGGGCCATAGGTAGGATGCTAATCACGTTGTCGCCTACACTAAGTTTATCTGCAAGCACGTTGGTGGCGAAATCGTAGTTGCTCCATAAAGCACGATATGGTATCATCACACCCTTAGAGAAACCTGTGGTTCCGCTGGTGTAGTTGATCATAGCCATTGTGTTGGCACTATCCTCTGCCTTATAGCTTACATGTTCCTTGCGGAAATATTTAGGGAATTTCTTGCCAAACATTTCGTTCAAGTGTTCGCGAGCGTAAGTGAGTTTATCAGTACGCGACAACACGAGCGAATAGTCTGGTATATATATAATTCCTTCCAGTCCCGGCATCTTTGTCGGGTCTATCTGTGTGGCAACAACATCACCTACGAATAGCAACTTAGCATCCGAGTGGTTAACGATGTTATGCATCTGGTCGGCTGTGAACTCATGCAATATAGGCACAGCCACAGCTCCATAAGCCAAGGTTGCAAGAAAGGCTACTGCCCAGTTAGCACTATTACGTCCTGCCAAGGCAATTTGGTCGCCAGGCTTAACACCAGAGTTCTCAAACAATATATGCAATTTTTCAATCTTGCGAGCCACATCATGATATTGCAGAGTGGCACCCTTGAAGTCTGTTAAAGCGTCTCGATCCCAATTCTTAACCAAAGAGGCTTCAATGAGTTTTACGAAAGAAGGTATCTCCATACTCCTTATAATTATAGTTTTTTCTATTCTTATTTATAGATTATACTATTCTGCATTCTGATACAGATAGCGCTTAATAGATTTCTTAGCTGTCTTTTCAAATTCGTTGTCTTGGATACGTATCTCCGACAATTTACTGAAGTGTGGAAGCAAAGCATTCAGGTCTTGCCTGTTTTGCTCCATGATGTTCTGCAAATCTTCTTTATCGAATCCCATGGCGTCAACCTCATCTTGGTCTGGATGAACCAAAGCTACAAGTTTGTCGCCACGCTGTACTATCAGACTCTCTGATACCATCGACATCGAGTTTAGCTTATCTTCAATCTCTTCAGGATATACGTTTTGTCCATTGCTACCAAGCAACATGTTCTTGATACGACCACGAATAAAGAAATGTCCATCTTCGCTCATTGTTGCAAGGTCGCCAGTATGGAACCATCCATCTTTATCGATAACAGCGTCTGTAGCTGCTTGGTTTTTGTAGTAGCCGTGCATGACGTTGATTCCGCGGCATACTATTTCGCCTGGTATATTCTGTGGGTCGTCGCTTAGTACCTTAACCTCCATATGCTTTACGGCTGTACCGCACGAACCAGCCACAAAGTCTTTGTAGTCGCTGAATGTTATCATAGGAGCTGTTTCTGTGGTGCCATAGCCCATAGTGATAGGGAATCCTATTTCGAGAAGGAAATCCTCAACCTCTTTGTTAAGTCCAGCTCCACCTACCATTACTTCGTAGGCATTTCCACCCATAACATCCATCACATGCTGACAAATCTTCTCCTTCACCTTTTTGCCAATACCTGGCATCTTCATCAATAGCTTAACCTTTGGAGTCTGTGCGGTAGGGAAGATTGACTTGCGAATAATCTTCTCGATAATCATAGGCACCGAGATGACAATTGCTGGTTTTACTTCAGCAAAAGCCTCTGCAACTACTGTAGGACTTGGAAGTCGGGTCAAGAAGAATATATGATTGCCATAGCAGAACTCGAATATAAATTCTACCAACAATCCATACATGTGTGCCATTGGTAGGATGCCCAATACATTGCTTCCTGGCTTAATGTGTTTGCCGATGACATCCAACATCAAGTCAAGATTTCCCCACAAGGCACGATAAGGAAGCATTACTCCCTTAGAGAAACCTGTGGTTCCGCTTGTATAGTTAATCATAGCCAACTCTTCTGGGCTGTCTACATGATATTTTACATGTTCCTTACGGAAATACTTAGGGTATTTATGACCAAACATTTCGTTAAGGTGTTCGCGAGCATAGGTCAAAGCCTCTGTGCGCGACTCCATAACAGAGAAGTCGGGCAAGTAAACTATGCCCTCTATATTGGGCATCTCTTTAGAGTCGATGCTTGTGGCAACAACATCGCCAACAAACAACAGCTTCGACTCTGAATGGTTTACTATATTATATACTTGGTCAGTTGTAAACTCGTGTTGTATAGGAACTATTACGGCGCCATATGTAAGGGTAGCAAGAAATGCTACAGCCCAATGCGAACTATTTCTGCCGCAAAGTGCTATCTTGTCACCTTTTTGTATTCCTGAATTCTCAAAAAGGATGTGAAGCTTTTCTATCTTTCTTGCAACATCATGAAACTGTAGTGTTGCACCTTTGTAGTCTGTCAAGGCATCACGATCCCAGTTGCTTAGAATGCTTTTTTCTATGTACGAGTTAAAACTTGGTACTGTATTCATTGCACAATTTTAAATTTCTTGTGCAAAGTTACAATCTTTCATGCACATTCCCAAATGTTATGTGCAAATATTTTCAATACCGATAAACTTTTTTCAGTTTTCTTAATTATTGCACACATAAGCCTAATGTGCATTGATCGATAGGGGACATAAAGTGTCCATTAAGTCTATAATGAAAGTGCGAAGGAGTGAGAAGTATAAAAAAGTTGAGTGTTGAACGAAGAGTTTTCTTATGGCAAAAGCCTAACTCTGCATTCAACACTCAACGATTAATGCTTATTATTCAATTTTTATTATTCGCTTTCTATCTTAAAATAGCATACCTATTTGGTATACAACGGCAGATGTTATCCATGCCAGGGCAGTAGTGTAGCCAGCTGCAAACAGAGCCCACTTCCAAGAACCAGTCTCGCTCTTTATGGCAGCTATCGTGGCTATACATGGGAAGTAGAGCAACACGAAGAGTAAGAAGCAATAGGCTGCCAAAGGTGTGATGCCATCTGCTGTCATCTGAGCGTGGAGTAGGGAGTATTTTGTAGAGTCGTTATCAGCATCACTATCATCGGCTACGCTCTCATTGTCAGCATACAACACACCCAATGTAGATGCAACAATCTCTTTTGCTCCAATACCTGATATTAAGCCTACATCCAACTTCCAGTCGAAACCTTGTGGACGGAACACAGGCTCTATGGTCTTGCCTATCATTCCAATATAGCTCTGTTCCTGTTGTTCGCGCTGTGTCAGTTGGTCGTTATGTGGGAAATATCCCAATGCCCATACGATGATACTTGCCACCAGGATTACTCCTCCCATCTTCTTTAGATATTGCTTTCCCTTTTCCCAAGTATGGCGAGCCATTGCCTTAGCTGTAGGGAAACGATATGGAGGCAACTCCATCACGAAAGGAGTATCTTCGCCACTTATCAGATATTTACTAAACAGTCGGCTTATCAATACTGCCATCACTATACCTATTATATATAATGAGAACATCACCATCGACTGGTATTGTCGTGCAAAGAATGTGCCGATAATCATAATATAAATAGGTAGACGAGCCGAACAGCTCATCATTGGCAATATCAGCATAGTGATTAGTCGGCTACGTTTGCTCTCTATAGTGCGTGTTGCCATCACCGCTGGTACATTACATCCGAAGCCCATGATTAGCGGGATAAATGATTTGCCGTGCAATCCCATCTTGTGCATTAACTTATCCATGATGAACGCTGCACGAGCCATATAGCCCGAATCCTCCATAAACGAGATGAAGAAATAGAGGATGAGAATCTGTGGTAGGAATACTATCACAGAGCCCACACCGCCAATGATACCATCTGCAATCATAGCTTTGAGTGGACCTTCTGGCATCGACGAACCAACCACTTCGCCAACCCATCCAACTAAGCTTTCTATCCAGTCCATAGGATATTGACCTAATGAGAATGTTACTTCAAACATCAGCCATATCATAGCGATGAAGATAGGGAAACCGAGATATTTGTTGGTTATAGCTCGATCGATGTAGTGCGTCATCAAGTATGTATCTTTGTTGTCGCCCGTCTCGAAAGAAGCTTCCTTTAGTGCTCCATGTATGAAACCATATTTGGCATCCATGATTGCTGTTTCGCTATCCTCTAGAGTTTCCTCCTTTACTCTGGCTGCCGCTTGATCTCTTGCCTTAAGTATCTCATTCGCGTTAGGCAATGTCTTTATCAGCGCTTCAATATCCTTGTCGCCCTCCAAGAGTTTGATTCCAAGGTATCGAGTAGAGTAGCGATGGCGTAGCGAAGCATCTGTCTTCAGATATTTCTGTATGTGGCTAATACCATTTTCTATCTCATGACCGTGATAGATATGTATATGTCGATAGTGCGACTCTTCGTCTTCGTTGCCTTCGTATAGCTTGATAACCATGCGCAGCAGGTCGTCTACACCGCGTCCTGTTTTAAATACCGTAGGTATCATTGGTATTCCAAACAATTCCGAAAGTTTGTCGTAGTCCACCTTGTCGCCACGCTTCTCTGTTTCGTCAAACATGTTTAGCGCACAAACTATACTCAAGTGCATATCTACCAACTGTGTGGTGAGATACAAGTTGCGCTCAAGGTTGCTGGAGTCTATAACATTGAGAATGATATCAGGCGTATGCTCTACTAGCTGTTTTCTTACGTATAGTTCTTCTGGCGAATATGCAGATAGAGAGTATGTGCCAGGCAAGTCAACAATGTTGAGCTGGTAGCCTTCGAATGTTGTTGTGCCTTCCTTGGCATCCACGGTTACACCAGAGTAGTTGCCCACTCTTTCGTGAGCACCCGAAACAAAGTTGAAGAACGAAGTCTTACCACAGTTAGGATTGCCCACAAGCGCAACGTTTATCACCTTACGCTTCTTCATAGCAGCATCCATCAGCATCTTGTCGTTCATCTCTATGTCTGAGCCTTCTGCCACATCAATATACTGCGGTTTTGTGTTATCCATGTCTTTCAGCATTTCCTTAGCCTCTTCCATAGATACCACCTCTATGTTGTCAGCCTCCGAGCGTCTTAGCGACACCTCGTAGCCCATAATCTTATATTTTACTGGATCCTGTAATGGAGCGTTAAGCAACACTTCTACGCTCTTACCTTTAATAAATCCCATTTCCACAATTCTCTTGCGGAAGCCTCCGTGACCAGTCACCTTTACGATGACTCCACGTTCTCCTGTTTTTAGTTCAGATAACTTCATCCGTGTTCTCCTATTAATTCGTGCAAAGATACAAACTATTTGGATAACATGATAATGTTTTATATAAAAATACCTAGAAATGATGATAGCAGAAACTATATAAATACAACAATGGTGAAGAACTATGGCTATATATAATAATGTGTATATAGCCTACGTTCTTCACCATTGTTATAATGATGCGAGTTGTATGTACGTTGAGTGAGCTTGTTGCTACGTATTTTCCATCTCTTCTTTCATGTCGATGAATTGCTTCTGTGAGTCGTAGAACTCATATTGCAAGAATGCAAGCTTCTGCGAAGCAACGACATTCACTCCAAATCCATACTTCATCTGCCACTTTCTCTTCAGCGAGATTACTCCCTGATTGATATAAGCAGCAACATATGGATGTACATGCAACTGGAATTTCTTGATGCCTACCTTGTTTACCAAGCAGTCTATCTTTCTTTCCAGCTGATCTGTAAATAGCAAGCTCGACTTTATCTTTCCCGTACCATTACAGGTAGGGCATGTTTCTTCTACGTTGACGTCCATTGCTGGTCGCACTCTCTGTCGTGTTATCTGCATCAATCCAAATTTGCTCAGAGGTAGAATGTTGTGTCTTGCTCTATCTTTCTGCATGTTCTTACACATACGTTCGTAGAGCATTTGGCGATCCTCTGCCAAATTCATATCGATGAAGTCTACTACGATGATTCCTCCCATATCTCGTAGTCTTAGTTGGCGTGCCAATTCGTCGGCTGCACCAAGGTTCACGTCGAGAGCGTTAGCCTCTTGTCCGTTTTCAGAGCGAGAGCGATTGCCGCTGTTCACATCCACTACGTGAAGAGCTTCGGTATGCTCAATAATAAGGTAAGCGCCGTGTTTGTAGTTCACGGTCTTGCCGAAGCTCGACTTAATTTGTTTTGTGACGTTGAAGTTGTCAAAGATAGGTACTTTGCCGGTATACATCTTCACGATGCTTGCTTTTTCCGGTGCAATAAGAGTTACATAGTCCTTTACATCTTTGTAAACTTCCTCATCGTTGACGTAGATGTTCTCGAAAGATGGATTGAAGAGGTCGCGTAGTAGGGCTACAGCTCTACCAGTCTCTTCGAATACCAGCTGTGGTCTCTTTTGTGTCTTCTGAACCTTTTGTATTACGTCCTCCCACCGTTGGGTCAGAATCTTCATCTCAGAGTCGAGTTCAGCTACTCTTTTTCCTTCTGCCACCGTGCGTACAATAACGCTACAGTTTTGTGGCTTAATGCTGTGGATGAGTTGTTTTAGACGAGCACGTTCTTCACCGCTCTTGATTTTAGAAGAAACAGAAACTTTGTTTCCGAAAGGCATCAGTACCAAATATCTACCAGCAAAGCTTAGTTCGCCTGTGAGTCGTGGGCCCTTTGTTGATATTGGTTCTTTTACAACCTGTACCAAAACTTCTTGACCTACGGTTAGTGTTTGCTGCACCGAACCGTCTTTCTTAAGTTCTGGCATGAAGGATGCCTTAGAAAAAGGAAACAGTTTTTGTCTGTTGCTTGTTACTTGTTTCAGATATTTGCTGTAAGAATTGAATTGGCTGCCCAAGTCGAGATAGTGCAAGAAGGCATCGCGTTCGTACCCTACATCTACGAAACAGGCGTTGAGACCTGGCATCAGTTTCTTAACCTTTGCCACGTAGATGTTTCCGACAGAGAAACTTGCCGATTTTGGCTCGTCTTGATATTCCACCAACTTCTTGTCTTCCAAGAGTGCGATAGAGATATCGTCCTGTCTAACGTCAATGACTACTTCGTTTGTCATCTTTTACCTTGTTGCTTTTATCTTTTTACCCTGCAGTCGTCCTTTTATTATGGCTTTCTGCATTAGTCTTGGTTGCTTACAACCTTAACATGATGTTACAAATAAAGGCGTGTCAAGAAATCCTTGACGGACACATTGACACGCCCCACTAAAGAATAGACCTTAAAGCCTTACTTGCTCTTATGTCTGTTCTTTCTCAGTCTCTTTTTACGCTTATGAGTAGCCATCTTGTGGCCCTTCTTCTTCTTACCGTTTGGCATAGCTTAATTAATTTAAATTGTTTATTATAATGTTATCGAAAAATCTTTTTTTATCTTCAATGTCTGGCTATTAATTATTCACCCTTCATCTCGTCGATAAATGACTTTGCAGGCTTGAAGCAAGGCAGGTCGTGAGCTGCAATAGTAATAGTGGTGTTCTTGGTGATGTTTCTTGCAGTCTTCGCAGCACGATGCTTGATGACGAAACTGCCGAAACCACGCAAATAGACATTTTCCTTGTCTTTAAGCATAGATTCCTTGATAGTCTCCATGAAACTCTCCACAACTACAGTAACTTCTCTTTTCTGAAGTCCAGTTGCTTCCATGATCTTGTTTATAATGTCAGCTTTGGTCATTTTTACTTGTTGTCTTGTTATGTTATTTTACTTATAATCCATATTGGACTTGCAAATATACGAGTTTTTTATGTATACAGGAAATTTATTTGCCTTTTTTTGCAAAATCTATGGCTTTTTTCTTCTTAAACTCCTTAATGTTCAATAAATTAAGAGTCAAAAGTGGCGTTTCTTTACTTCTTTGCTCTATTTGACAATCTTTTGTGTTTGTCAATAAATATTCTTTAATGTGGGCTTGAATGCTATATATAATAAATAGGTATAGGGAATATCTGTGTGTAATAACGCTACTTCCACTCATTTGCACTACCTTTTAATAATGTAGGCAGCATTCGGCTATGCTGACATCGTTCGCGACTCAACAATAAGGGCGTTTTGATTCGCCCTTATTGTTTTCGCTGTTCTCTCGGTTCGGGAATAACAAAACAAAATTTTGTGATTTTGTTTTGTTATTCCACTCATTTGCACTACCTTTGTCCGTTGAATTATCATTAAAGTACAAATAATTGTTTAATTTGTTATGATTAAAATCACATTCCCAGACGGATCTGTTCGTGAGTATGAGCAGGGCGTAACTGGCT
>OQVQ01000963.1_pt1 | contig 12503 bp, 9 predicted proteins | sample 1691491 | NCBI WGS metagenome assembly OQVQ01 (sample SAMN03418252, study PRJEB22391) | human gut metagenome | biome: human-gut; feature: organic feature; material: feces | host: Homo sapiens | place: Tanzania | collected 2013-01
TTGTTGGTGTCCAACGGTAAAAGCCGTTGGCACAGTGGCGGGCACTTGGAATTATAAATGCGGTAGGCACAGTGGCGGACGCTTGGTATTGTCCGTTTGTGAGGCGGATTATAATAGGACGGAAACAATGGGGCTGCTTTGTTTTCTTGTATGTTTCACCCTGTATTCTCGTCCACACCAAGTCCGAAGAGGGCGAAATCTCCTTTGAGTGGATCATCATTCCAAATCTCAAGCATTCGGTCTGTGAGACGTCGAGCCGATGACATAGAAGCCGTCTTGGAAGAAATAAGACCGAGACGCATGGCTTCCTGCAAGACGTGTGTGTCAAGTGGCATGATAAGCGTGCGGCGGTCGATTAAGTCGCTCCAAAGACCAAGGTCAACAGGAGAGTCGGTTCTTACCATCCAGCGCAAAAACATACAGATACGCTTACATGAAGATGTGGCATCTTTCGGAATGACACCTGTGCTATTATGATCAGCAAACCATTTGGTAATTGCCTTTATAATGTCAATCGCCCTTTGCGAACCTACAGATTCTACTAATCCACGCATACTGCCGTATTCCGACACCATATCAGCCAAAGCATGAAGAAAATGATTCATCATGTCACAAGTGTAGAGTCGATAGAAGCATTGCGATGTAGGCGGAATGGAACGCTCGAAATCATGACTTACAAGCCATTGACTTATTTTTCCATCAGCACTATCAAGGATATACTGAATCTTTGGCAGAAACTGTTTACGGCTGCCATAACTTAGAGAAGAAGCAATAAAAGCAAGGAGTTCCTTGTCGTAAGAACTCTCCACTTGGTGCATGAACCAACTGGGATCTCCGACAAGGAACTCTTTATTTTCATACTTAAATGCCAACTGCCTTAACAATTCAGCATTATCATTGTAGTTTTGCATATCTTTAAAAATCTGTCGGCAATCAAAATCTAAACACCGAAAGAATATTAGGGTGGCTCTATAAAGAACCACAATACGATTAAAGGATTGACTTCACAGTCTCAATCATGCCCTTAGAAGCGATATCGTTGAGGAAGCCCTCTACCATATCTGTAAGTCCAGGGATTGTGTTGAGATCGCCGTGCTCACCCCAAATCCAATCAGCAGCGAGAACTCCCTCAGCAACCTTGCGTGTATCGCCAGTTGCCCAAAGCTGTGTGAGGAGATCCATAATCTTCTGATCGTCATTAGGCTGTATAGGAGCACCGTCAGCACGTGTACCACCCTTATAGTAAGTGATGATTGCAGCGAGTCCAAGTACAAGACCCTTAGGAAGTTCTCCCTTACGCTCAAGGTAAACCTTTACTCCTGGCAGATCGCGAGCCTGGAACTTAGGGAATGAGTTGAGCATGATAGAAGTAACCTGATGGTCAACGTATGGATTGTCGAAGCGCTCGAGCACGTCAGCAGCAAACTTCTGGAGCTCTTCCATAGGGAGGTTGAGAGTCTGCATGAGTTCATCGTACTGTACCTTCTTGATGTAAGGTCCAACAACAGGATCGTGGAGAGCATCGCGCACGATATTGATGCCAGAGAGATAAGCCACAGGAGAGAGAACAGTGTGAGGACCATTGAGGAGAGTTACCTTACGCTCGTGGTATGGAGCCTCAGACTCAGCGATGAGAACGTGGAGACCAGCCTGATCAGCAGGGAATTCCTTACGCAGTTCTTCACAAGTCATATTTTCTGCCTTCTCGATTACCCAGAGGTGGAAGATTTCAGCCTGTACGACGAGATTGTCCTTATAACCGATCTTATTCTGGATTTTTGCGATATCCTTACGTGGGAAGCCAGGTACGATGCGGTCAACGAGAGTAGCGCATACATAGTTGTACTTCTCAAACCACTCAGAGAAAGCCTGTGCCTTTTCGCCAAAGTCAGGAGTCCAAAGTTCGATATACTTGCGGATGCAGTCCTTGAGGTGATGTCCATTGAGGAAGATGAGCTCACAAGGCATGATGATAAGACCCTTAGTAGGATCACCGTCGAATGCGTTGAAACGGTTCCATAGGAACTGTGTGAGTTTACCAGGGTAAGAAGTAGCAGGAGCATCAGAGAGCTTGCATGAAGGGTCGAAAGCGATACCAGCCTCAGTAGTGTTTGAGATTACGAAACGAATCTCTGGCTGTTCTGCGAGAGCCTGATAAGCATAATGCTGAGAGTAAGGGTCGATAGCGCGTGAGATAACATCGATACGGTCGAGCTGATTTACAGGTTCACCATTGAGACGACCCTGAAGATTAACGTGGTAGAGACAGTCCTGACCATTGAGCCAAGAAACCATACCCTTGTCGATAGGCTGAACTACGACTACAGAGCCATTGAAATTGGTCTTAGCGTCCATGTTCCATACAATCCAGTCAACGAAAGCGCGAAGGAAGTTTCCTTCGCCAAACTGGACAATTCTTTCAGGCATTACACTCTTAGGTGCAGTGCGCTTGTTTAATGAAGGTAGTTTTGTCATTTTGTTAGTTATGTTAAGTATTTACTTTGTTGGTTAAGTCAGGTAGTTGAAAATCAGTCTTTATTCACCGACAAGACTAAATTTTTGCAAAGGTAATAAAAAGGAATGAAAAGACCTTGCCTTCAACGAAATATTTTTATAATATTTTGGTTAAATGCTTTTCAAATGGTCTTTTCAGCAGTAAATAAGGTCTTTTTTCTAAAGAGCGCCTTTGGTGGAAGGCAACTGAAAGTGGTAGATATCACGCTTCACTGCCATTCTGATAGCACGAGCGAATGCCTTGAATATACCTTCTATCTTATGGTGCTCGTTAGTTCCTTCTGCCTTGATATTGAGATTCATTTTGGAAGCATCGCTGACACTTTTGAAGAAATGGAAGAACATTTCGGTAGGCATCTCTCCGATTTTCTCACGATGGAAGTCTGCGTCCCATACGAGCCAAGGGCGTCCACCGAAATCAAGAGCCACCTGGCAAAGGCAGTCGTCCATAGGCAGAGTATAGCCGTAACGCTCTATTCCTCGCTTGTCGCCAAGAGCCTTGAGAATACATTCGCCCAGCACTATGCCTGTATCTTCGATGGAATGATGCTCATCCACATAGAGGTCGCCATTACAGCGCACATAGAGGTCCATCATTCCATGACGACCTATCTGCTCAAGCATGTGGTCGAAGAATCCGAGTCCAGTCTTGATGTCGCATTTTCCTGTTCCGTCAAGGTTTAATCTCACGGTAATGTCCGTCTCATGTGTAGTGCGACTGATTTCTGCAGTACGTTCTCCTGCAAATAGTATTTCAGCTATTTTGTCCCATGTAATGCCGTCACGTCCTATTATCAGAGCCTTACAGCCAAGGTTTTGTGCCAACTGGGCATCGCTCTCACGATCACCTATCACATACGAGCCAGCGAGGTCGTACTCGGGATTGTCGATATACTCTGTCAGCATTCCTGTGCCAGGTTTGCGGCAAGGATGGTTGTCTTCAGGAAAATGGCGGTCTATAAACTGTTTGTCAAATTCTATACCTTCGCCTTTCAATGTCTGAAGAATAAAGTTATGAACAGGCCAGAATGTGTCTTCCGGGAAAGAATCTGTGCCAAGTCCATCCTGATTGCTGACCATTGCAAATTCGAAATCGAGATTCTTACGTATAAAACTAAGATTTCTGAATACGCCTTCTACGAATACGAGTTTCTCAAATGAGTCTATCTGCTCGTCCGCAGGCTCACGTATCAGTGTGCCATCACGGTCGATGAACAATACCTTTTTCATATTATAAGTGTTTGTGTTATTGTGCTTTGTTTTCCTTCGGTTTCTCATGTTCTGTGATAGAGCCATAGAGATAGAGCAAGGAAATATTTGGAATTATACTGATGAGCGTAACAATAGCAAAAGTAATGCTGCACACGATGAACATCAGCCACATTCCTGAAGTTGGGATGAAAGCCTCGTCATTATGTATCAATATAGACGTAATGCTGTCTGTGAACGCATTCTCACAGACCACCATTGGAATGCTCGGGAAGATGCAGAGCAATATAGTGATGAATTCAGAAAGGAGTGTGACTGTGAAAATCTTTCCCTTATGACGGAAACCTATCTTCAGATTGCTTTTGAAAGAGGCCTTTCTTTGCGCTATTCGCTTATTCTTCACTGTCATTGCAGAATGATACAATGGATAAATCAGCATTGTGGCAAAGAATGCAATGGCAAAGAATGCAATGATAATGCCCAGAGAAACTAATCCCTGTCGAGTCATAGATGGCTGCGAAACGATTAGATTGTACAGGCCTTCACGTACTCCCACAAACGGGCAAACAAGTATGTAAACCCAAATGTAGTAGGGAAGAGTAATGAGAGCAATGGCTATGAGTTCGATAATGCGTTCCTTTAGCGTAAGAGTGATAATCTCTTTAGCCTCAACGTCTTCACCTTCATTGATTCTGTCTTCTATCTCTTTGCGTTCCACAGCTGCCTGAGTCCTGCGGAAAAAGATAAAGAGACGGGATGTAAACAACTGATATAAAATACATGAAAGCATCCAAAGTAAGAACACAGTCAAGGCATTCTGCATATCAAGACCTCCTGTTACCAATGTCTTGACAGAAGCTCCGGCCTTACGCCATTCATAAATGACGTAAACACAAGCAAAGAGCAACGCCCATGGACCCATCACTTTCGTGGTGAGCCATGGACGATGTATTATGTATCCTATTCCTTTGCGGATGCAATCCATCTTGCCCCTTACGGAATAAATCGTTTCTATTTTCATAAGCAGATGATCAATAATAATATGGTGGACTATGAAGCAATGCCACCGTGAATGATCTATTTGGTTCGTGGGCTGTTGAAACTCACACGTCTGAAGAAACGGACTGCACCGTCAGCAGATACAATATCAATGATACAATCCGTTTCTCTCAATGTATGATGATTTGCCGATTATTTGCGCAATTCAGCAAGAGAAGCCTCTATAGCGGCAATCTTGTCGAGAGAGTCCTGCTCCTTCTTGCGTTCCAAAGCAACGACCTCAGGTTTCGCATTCTGCACGAAGCGCTCGTTGCCAAGCTTCTTACGTACACCAACAAGGAAGCCTTGGAGGTGCTTCAACTGAGCTTCGAGTTTATCTATTTCAGCATCCACATCGATAAGGTTGCCCAATGGCACAGCATACTCTGATGTGCCCACCATGAATGCACTTGCATCAGCGCTCTTCTCAGCTACCACTTCGATGCTTTCGAGGTTAGCCATCTTGCAGACTACGCTATCGTAAGCCTCGAACGTATTAGCGCCGACAGCTTTAAGTTCAAGTACTTCCTTTGGAGCGATATTCTTCTGATTACGCACTGTGCGTACTCCAGCCACGATGTTCTTCACTGTCTCGATGTCATTGATGAGAGTCTCTTCGGCAGGTGTGAGTTCGTCGAACTTTACAGTACTCACCATGATGCTCTCGCCATCCTTGCGCTCATAGATATGCTGCCAGATTTCTTCAGTGATGAATGGCATGAACGGGTGGATGATACGCATGAGATAATCGAAGAATCGGAGCGTAGCATCGTAAGTCTGCTTATCGATAGGTTTCTGATAGCCAGGCTTAATCATCTCAAGATACCAGCCTGAGAATTCGTCAGTGAAGAGCTTGAACGCAGTCATCAGCGCTTCGTTGAGGCGGTATTTGCTGTAGAGATCATTGATTTCTGCATAAGCGGCTTTCATCTTCGCCTCAAACCAGTCGATGGCTATCTTGCTTGCCTTAGGTTGCTCAATTTCTGCAGTCTCCCATCCGTTAACAAGGCGGAAGGCGTTCCATATCTTGTTGCAGAATCCCATACCCTGCTGACAGAGAGATTCGTCGAAGAGAATATCATTACCTGCTGGTGCAGAAAGCATCATACCCATGCGCACTCCGTCTGCACCATACTTGGCAATAAGGTCAAGTGGGTCAGGAGAGTTACCGAGTGACTTACTCATCTTGCGTCCGAGCTTATCACGCACTATACCAGTGAAATATACATTGCGGAAAGGGATTTCCTTCATGTATTCGCATCCTGCCATAATCATACGTGCCACCCAGAAGAAGATGATGTCTGGACCTGTTACGAGGTCGGAAGTAGGGTAGTAATACTTTATCTCTTCATTGCCAGGATTGTTGATTCCATCAAACAATGAGATTGGCCACAACCATGATGAGAACCATGTGTCGAGGGCGTCCTCGTCACGATGGAGCTGTTCCATGGTGATGGAAGGGTCGATGGCTTTTGCCTTTGCGAGAGCATCTTCCACAGTGAGAGCTACTACGAAGCGCTCTTCTCCATCTGCTGTCTCTGGAAGGAAATAAGCAGGAATGCGGTGTCCCCACCACAACTGGCGAGAGATACACCAGTCCTGAATATTCTCAAGCCAGTTCTTGTATGTAGAGACGTATTTGTTAGGATAGAACTTCAGTTCGCCATTGAGTACAGGTGGAAGAGCGATGTCTGCCATGTGCTGCATGGAGAGGAACCACTGCTTGCAGAGACGTGGCTCTACTGCTGTGTCCTGATTACGCTCAGAGTAGCCCACCTTATTATCATAATCCTCTATGTGATCCATCAGACCAGCCTTTTCGAGATCGATAGCTATCTGTGAGCGGCATTCCATGCGGTCCATGCCAACGTACATTGTAGCGGTGTCGCTGATTGTAGCGTCAGGATTGAAGATGTCTATAGTCTCCAGGTTATGAGTCTTGCCGAGCATATAGTCGTTAGCATCATGGGCTGGAGTGACTTTCAGACAACCAGTACCAAACTCGATATCTACATATCGGTCTTCGATGACAGGTATTACGCGACCAACCAGAGGCACGATGACCTTATGACCGCGGAGCCAATGATTCTTTGGATCTTTAGGGTTGATACACATTGCTGTATCGCCCATAATGGTCTCAGGGCGAGTAGTAGCGACGATGGCATAGTAGCCCTTGTCATCCTTATGGAACACTTCGCCTTCTTCGCCTGTCAAAACCACAGGGTTGACATCTGCGTCTGCCACGTAATACTTGAGATGATAAAGCTTTGACTTCTCCTCACGATAGATTACCTCCTCAGTAGAGAGTACTGTCTGAGCCTTAGGGTCCCAGTTTACCATGCGGAGTCCGCGATAAATCAGTCCCTTGTCATAGAGATCTACAAACACCTTGAGCACAGACTCAGAGCGCTTCTCGTCCATAGTGAAAGCGGTACGGTCCCAATCGCAAGAGGCACCGAGCTTGCGGAGCTGCTTGAGGATAATGCCTCCATGCTCTTCGGTCCATTCCCAGGCGTGCTTGAGGAACTGCTCACGAGTAAGGTCGCGCTTCTTGATGCCCTGCTGTGCAAGCTTGTTGACCACTTTTGCCTCTGTAGCGATAGAAGCGTGGTCGGTGCCTGGCACCCAGCAGGCATTCTTTCCGTCAAGACGAGCCTTGCGCACAAGAATGTCCTGGATGGTGTTGTTGAGCATGTGACCCATGTGGAGCACACCTGTCACATTTGGTGGAGGGATTACTATAGTATATGGTTCACGTCCATCTGGTTTACTGCTGAACAATTTGTTGTCCATCCAGTATTGATACCATTTTGCTTCCACGTCCTGTGGAGCGTATTTACTTGCTAATTCCATTGATATGTTTGATTTATATTTTCTTTTATAAGTAAAATTCCGTGCAAAGGTACAAAAAAACTTTCTATTTTAGAATAATAAGCATCTTTTTTTAGAAACTATTATATCAGAAACATGCCTTTTTCTAAATAAATATTAAAAGCAAGTGTTACAGTTCGTTATTTTACTTATTTTTTACTAATTTTGTACCTTAATTATATAAATGCACAAGGTAGCTTTGTTCTGCGTCAGCAAAAACGAAGACAAGTGAAAGTGCATTTCGGATAATGAAGAATCAAAATAATAATACAATAAATCTAAAGAAAACAAATGTTTGAAAATCTTAGTGACAGACTCGAACGCTCGTTTAAAATTCTGAAAGGTGAAGGCAAAATCACCGAAATCAACGTAGCCGAGACTCTCAAAGACGTTCGTCGCGCTCTTCTCGATGCCGACGTCAACTATAAAGTGGCAAAGACTTTCACCGACCAGGTGAAGAAGAAAGCACTGGGCATGAATGTGCTTACTGCCATCAAGCCTGGACAGCTGATGGTGAAACTGGTGCATGATGAACTTGCAGAACTCATGGGCGGCGAAGCAACCGATCTCAACCTTCAGCAGCGTCCTGCCATTATCCTTATGGCTGGTCTCAATGGTGCGGGTAAGACTACTATGTCAGGCAAACTTGCCTTGATGCTCAAGACAAAGAAAAACCGCAAGCCTCTGCTCGCTGCCTGTGATACTTTCCGTCCCGCTGCTATGGAGCAGTTGAGAGTGTTGGCAGAGCAAGTCGATGTGCCTATCTATCTCGAAGAAGGTGCTAAGGATCCTATCGCTGTGGCGAAGAATGCTATCCAGGAAGCTAAAGCTAAGGGATACGACACAGTAATCGTCGATACTGCGGGACGTCAGAGTATTGACGAAGAACTGATGCTCCAGATTGAGCAAATCAAGAAGGCTGTCAGCCCTGACGAGACTCTCCTCGTAGTTGATGCAATGACTGGTCAGGATGCGGTAAACACAGCAAAGGTGTTCAATGAGCGACTCGAGATTGACGGCGTAATCCTTACAAAGCTCGATGGCGACTCACGTGGTGGTGCCGCTCTCAGTATCCGTTCCGTTGTTACAAAACCTATCAAATTCATCGGTACAGGCGAGAAGATGGAAGCACTCGACGTATTCCATCCTGAACGTATGGCTGACCGAATCCTCGGCATGGGTGATGTTGTCTCCCTCGTAGAGCGCGCCCAGGAGCAGTTTGACATGGAAGAGGCAAAACGCCTGGAAAAGAAAATCAAGAAAAATCAGTTTGATTTCAATGACTTCCTTGGTCAGATTCAGCAGATCAAGAAGATGGGTAACATCAAGGATCTTGCAGCCATGATCCCTGGCGTAGGAAAAGCTATCAAGGACGTGGAAATCAGCGACGAACCTTTCAAGAATATTGAGGCTATCATCTACTCTATGACTCCAAAGGAGCGTCAGCATCCTGAAATCCTCAATCAGTCTCGCCGTATGCGTATCGCAAAGGGTTCTGGCACTGATATTCAGGAAGTCAACAAGCTCATCAAGCAGTTTGATCAGACACGAAAAATGATGAAGATGGTCAGCGGTATGGGCTCAAGCAAGATGGCGCAGATGGCGAACGCTATGAAGGCTATGCGTGGCGGTATGCCTAAGATGTAATCTTTACACGTGTTTTTAAAAAAATGTTGTTTTGTGGTTTGGTTGTTTTGTTATTTTGTTAAATTTACAAACAACCAGACAACAAAATCACAAAACAACAAAACCACAAACCCGCCACAGTGCCAACGGATTCTACCGTTGGATAACAAATGGCAAAACCACCAAATATACTATGGAATATCAACTTATCGACGGAAAAGCGACAGCAACAGCCATTAAGGCTGAGATTGCCGAAGAAGTGAAAAACATTATGGCAAACGGAGGCAAACAGCCTCACCTCGCAGCCATTCTCGTGGGGCATGATGGAGGCTCAGAGACCTATGTCAAAAATAAAGTGCTCGCTTGTGAAGCTTGTGGTTTTAAATCCACATTGGTGCGCTATGAAGCTGATGTTACAGAGGAAGAACTTCTCAACTGTGTAGAGAAATTCAACAACGACCCTGACATAGATGGATTTATCGTGCAGCTTCCTTTGCCTAAGCATATCGATGAGCAAAAAGTCATCGAAGCTATAGATTACCGTAAGGACGTGGACGGCTTCCATCCAGTCAACGTAGGACGTATGGCTATAGGATTGCCTTGCTTTATCTCTGCAACTCCTCTCGGCATCATAACCCTTCTTCGACGTTACAATATAGAGACTTCTGGCAAGAAATGCGTTGTGCTCGGACGTTCAAACATCGTAGGCAAGCCAATGGCTCAACTGATGATGCAGAAGCAGTATGGTGATTCCACTGTGACTGTTTGCCATTCACGTTCCAAGGACTTGAAAAAGGAATGCCAAGAGGCCGATATTATCATCGCTGCAATAGGACGTCCCGATTTCGTTACCGCTGACATGGTGAAGAAGGGTGCTGTGATTATCGACGTCGGCACCACTCGTGTTCCTGACCCTACTCGCAAGAGCGGTTTCCGTCTCAATGGCGATGTGAAGTTTGATGAAGTAGCACCGCTTTGCTCTTATATCACTCCGGTACCTGGCGGAGTAGGTCCGATGACCATCTGCTCTCTTATGAAGAATACTCTTGCGGCAGGAAAGAAGGAGTATTACAAGTAGAAGATTTCCATGGTTGGTGATTGCAGAACTGACGTCGAACGGTAAATGCTGTTGGTGTGATGACTTTGGCTTATTTGGCTTGACAAACAACAAAGTTGTTCCCTTGTCAATGTAGTAAATGTTTGCCCCTTCAAAAACAATCTCTGAGCCGTTGTAATTTTACGGATAAGATTTCCTTGAGTTAACACGTAAAAGTCGTCAGAATCGCCTAAAAAAGGCAAAATTCGCTATTGTATCATTTGTGGCGCGGATGTTCAGTTACAAGAAACAACCAAAACAAGAGGAAAAGGCTAAATACTAAGCCTCAGGCATGTCAGGATTCTCTAACGTCAGACTTGGCGTCGGAATCTAAATGGTAATGTTTTTAAAGACACGAGACGAGGTGTCACAAATTGTATTGACGAATGAGGTTGCAATCAGTAGCCTTGTCCGTCAATGCTTAATCAGCATCCTCATAGAGCCTGGGATGGTTATAATATTTCGCTCTTACGCACCGGAGTCACTAAAAGGGTGATGAGAAGGCTAAGTGTGTCATACATTACATTGACGGAGGAAGCAGAAGTCGGTAGCCCCCCCTGTAAATGCTTGATATTCATAACTTTATAAATTAGAGGGGATGTATGTTTTAGGTTGTTGTTCTTATTGTATTGCAAAGGTAATAAAAATAGTCGAATTGTGCAAGAAAATAGTAGAATAACTTAGATTCTTAGATACTTAGATATTTTTTTACACCCCCCTCTGTCTATCTTTGTTCTAATAATAATATATATATATTATATATATATTATTATTAAGAAAACAAGAGTGGTGTAGGGTGTGTTTTTAATTATCTAATTATCTAAGTATCTAAGGGAACACTTTTTCACAACCGTTAAAGCAAAGAAAAATTTCCTCCGTGTCGACAACTTGAAAATATGTTAACGCAGTGCTTTCGGAGGAAGAAAAAGAGGGAAAAACGTGGAATATGACTGGCGCGCGCGCGATAACTAAGTTATCACACTGCAATAACTAAGTTATTGCCCCTCAATATCAATGCTTTCACCCCTCAATATCAATGCATTTCGGGCACTTTTCCGTGCGTTTCGGGCGAAAAAAGACCGTCTTTTTTCTTGCTCTTTTGCAATGCTCTGACAGCCAAAGCATTGCAAAATCAGCGAGAATCGCGTATTTGCGGACGGATTTTCTGGCTTGGATTTTATTTGTTAATAAATTGATGATTTGCGCTTTGGAATAAAATATCAATAAATAAAAATAGAAAAATATATGTAACCTTTCGGCTCTCAGGGCTCGCCTAAGTAGTCGTAAATCATGGATATTTGCTTCTCGGTGAGTGTGTGTGTCCTACTTCTGTAGCCTGTTTTGGATAATTTTCTGACCAGCGGTTTGCAGTTGTTTATCCATGAGGTAAGTTTCTCGGATGCCGACTTCTCGGCAATATTGGGGAAATATAGCGTTGCAATCTCTCTCTTTGTTTTCATAAATCTGCAAGTTTTTTTATCAATTACAAAGTTACTAATTTTCAGCGAGATATGCAAGTTTTTCGCCTTAATTCTGCACTCGCAAACGAGACGAAAAGCGGAAAAAAGCGGAAAAAAGCGGAAGGGACATTTCCAGATGTTGTACCTTTGCACTTGTAAATCGGAGACGGGCACCGCTCTGCGAGCGACACGCCCTATTTACTTCGTGCGAGTCTTCGACAAGTTTGCACTTGTAAATCGGAGACGAAATGTCAGTAGAAAAAAAACAAGGCAAAAATAAGCAAAGTATTTTTATCTATTTTTATTTATTGATGTTTTATTTCTCCAAAACCAACTATACAACAAACCAACTAAACAACAAAACAACAAAACAATGGCACTACTTTACAAAATCGTGCGAGACAATCGCAAAAACTCAGGTAACCTCTATTACGGTCGTGCAGTGCAGCTTCAGATGGTCGATACCAACGCCCTTGCTGAAATCATCCAGCGCAACTGTACCGTCAAGAAGTCTGACGTACTTGCCGTGATCAATGAGCTTATAGAGGTGATGACCGACAAGCTCCAGAACTCCTGCACCGTGAAGCTCGATGGCTTCGGCACTTTCAAGATCGGTCTGAAGACCAAGGGCGCTGACAAGCCCGAGAACTTCTCCATCTCCCGCAATGTCAGCGGTCTGCGAGTAAACT
>OQVQ01000965.1_pt1 | contig 12483 bp, 11 predicted proteins | sample 1691491 | NCBI WGS metagenome assembly OQVQ01 (sample SAMN03418252, study PRJEB22391) | human gut metagenome | biome: human-gut; feature: organic feature; material: feces | host: Homo sapiens | place: Tanzania | collected 2013-01
AGCATATAGATGAACGGCACGAATATATCCATAGAATCAATTGTGTTTTCGGGAATACGGAAAGTCCCATCATCGTCGAAACGACGGGGATATTTGTCGTTTCGGCAAACTGCCTTATCTCCTGCTCCGCACCCGAGAGGAATATTCCGCCGCCTGCGCAGATAAGGGGCTTCTTAGCCTCGGAGATAGCCTCTGCGACTCTCTTTATCTGGAGTGCATTTCCCTTTGCGGAGGGCTTGTACGAACGCAGCGACACCGTTTCGGGATATTCAAAATCTATCATCGTCTGCTGGACATCAACGGGGATATCTATCAGCACAGGTCCGGGGCGGCCCGTTCCTGCGATGTGGAAGGCTTCCTTGAAGATTCTCGGGATATCCTGAGCATTCTTCACAAGGTAGCTGTATTTAACGAATGGCTCTGCCGCACCTGTTATATCGGCTTCCTGGAAAACATCACAGCCTATCTGATCGGAGGAGACCTGTCCTGTGATGCAGATAACGGGGACGCTGTCCATATATGCGGTAGCGATAGCGGTCAGAAGGTTTGTTGCGCCCGGTCCTGATGTTGCGATGCAGACGGCGGGCTTGCCTGTGATCCTTGCGTATCCGCTTGCGGCGTGACCGCCGTTAGCCTCATGTCTTACAAGGATATGCTTTATATCGGAATGTGAAAGCTCGTCATAAAAGGGGCAGATCGCAGCTCCGGGATAGCCGAAGACGACCTTTATACCCTCATTTTCAAGACATTTCACCATTGCCTCTGCGGCTTTTATCAATCCCATCACTCCTGCTCATAAAAAATTCAATACGGAAGCATGCATATGCATACAATTCCGTTTCTTTTAATTATATTACAAAATCGCCTTTTCGTCAATAGGTTTTGAAATAAAATAAATTCATACTAACTATACATAAGGGTTATGACAGCGGGATATTTTGCACAACTGGCATATTGGTGCAAGTATCATATAAAATTCAAATGGATAATATATGTACAAAAAGTAAAATATAGCAGCCTGTTATCCTCATTTATTGAAAAACCGACAGAAATGTGCTACAATATAGGTATCGTTATAATTTATTCTCGGGAGTGGGTAACAATGAAATCATTAAGTGCAAAGATCACACTGCTGATCGTTGTTGCTGTATTCGCAGCAACAGGCATACTCGGTTCGGTTTCGATCATCAGCAGCTATACTGCAACGATGAAAACAGCTGATGAAAACATCACGGAAATGGCAAAGCTTGCATCACAGAGTGCATATCATGAGCTTACAACATACAGAAATGTTGCCATTGAAGCCGGCACAAACACCATTCTGACATCAAAAGACTCATCGAACGAGCGCAAGCAGATCTATCTCGATATGACTTCAAAGCTCTTCGGCTACCAAAGAGGAAATCTGATAGATTCCGACGGAAACGGTCTTGACGGCAAAAATTACAGCGACAGAGTGTATTTCCAGGAGGCAATGAAGGGCAACGCCTGCACAAGTGAGCCGCTTATTTCCAAGATCACGGGAAAGACCACTATAATCGTTGCCGCTCCGCTCTGGCAGAACGGACAGTCAGGCGGAACACCGATAGGCTGCGTTTATTTTGTCCCCAACGAGGAATTTCTGAACAATGTTGTCCGCGGACTCAACATAAGCAAGAACAGTTCTGCATACATAATCGACAGTGAAGGCAACACCATTGCCCATATCGACAGTGAAATGGTATTCGAAAACGACAATGTTACCATAAAGGCGCAGACAGACAAGAATTACGAAGAGCTTGCGGCTATCCACGCAAAGATGCGTGCGGGCGAAGAAGGCTTCAGCATATACCACATAGACGGACAGAAAAAGCTTGCCGGATATGCACCGATCGAGGGAACAAACGGCTGGTCGATCTGCGTTTATGCCCCTGAATCCGACTTTACGGCAAATGTAATATCGGGCATCATCATTTCGGTAGTCGTACTTGCTGCCGCTCTTCTTATTTCAATAATAACAGCTGTCATCGTAGGCAGGCGCATAGGCGGAGATGTAAGGAAGTGTTCTGACCGTATGGCTCAGCTCTCCGAGGGTGATCTTACAAGTCCCGTTCCGCAGATGAAGAGAAGAGATGAGGTCGGTATCCTCTGCGAAAAGTCCACTGTTACGGTCAATGCCATTAACGCTATGATAAAGGATATCGACAGGATCCTCAGCGAGATGGCAAACGGAAACTTCGATGTTCATGCCGATAATGAGGCTATTTACAAGGGTGATTTCCATTCGCTTATCGAATCCCTTAAAAAGATAAATCACAAGCTGAACGGCACGCTCTCCCGGATAAATGTTGCTGCCGATCAGGTATCCGCAGGCGCAGATCAGGTATCCGCAGGCGCACAGGCACTTTCTCAGGGTGCTACCGAACAGGCTTCCTCCATTCAGCAGCTTGATGCTACTATCCGTACCGTTGCTGACAGGATCGTAAGCAACTCCGATGACTGCCGCAGGGGTAAGGACGTTGTTGACGAAACTATCTCCTATATCTCAGATGCAGCCGACGAGATGAACAAGCTCACAGACGCTATGGGCGACATTGACGAGGCATCGCGCGAGATAAACAGGATCATCGGAACTATCGAAGATATCGCATTCCAGACAAATATCCTTGCGCTGAACGCAGCAGTTGAGGCTGCAAGAGCGGGCGCAGCAGGAAAGGGCTTTGCAGTTGTTGCGGACGAGGTAAGAAACCTTGCGTCCAAGTCTGCCGAGGCAGCACACAGCACCACACAGCTTATCGAGAAGGCTGTTGCGGCGGTAGAAAACGGAAATGCCATCACGGCACAGACAGCAGCCGCAGTCGAGAATGTCGAAACAAGGGCGAAGAAGGTCAGCGAGATCGTTTCGCACATCGCTGATGCATCAGAAGAGCAGAAAGACATGGTCGAGCAGATCAAGGTCGGAATGGATCAGATCTCGGGCGTTGTTCAGACAAACTCCGCAACCGCAGAGGAAAGTGCGGCAGCATCCGAAGAGCTTTCCGGACAGTCCAATATGCTCAAGGAGCTTATCGGTTCGTTCACGCTCAGAAGTGACATTACCGATGACGATGATGACAATGCCGCTTCGAAAGATGAAAAAAGCGAAGATATCGAAAACGGCACTGATATGAATGACATCAGCGAGATAAATCTTGACGACTGATATCCAAGCTGAAAATACAAACCCGCAGAACGGATGCAACTGCAAAGCAGCTTCCGTTCTGCGGGTTTTTGTTATGTTTGCCGGCGGACATTCACAAAAAAGGAGAACCGCAATGCAGTTCTCCCATTAAGCTTTAATTGGACATATTGAATTTTGAGCCGCCGTCTACGTCTATCGAGGTCGTTTTGAAATAATCTATCACCTGCTTGGAACGGTTGGACCTTACCATCTCCGCCGCAAGCTCGTTCTGCATTTCCTTGATGTGCTTATAGATCTTCCTGTCGGCTTCGTTTATCTGCTTTTTGACCTCTTTGTAGCGCATAAGCTTCTCCTGAAGCTCCAGCAGCTCGCCGCTCAGCTCGCCTACCTCACGGAACGACAGCATATTATTCAGCACATCACGCTTTTCGACCGACTGGCTGTTTACATATGCCTTGATCTCTGCGGATATCCCGTCGATCTGCGTGATAAGCTCCTGCCGCCTGTCAAGCATCTCATTGACACCGTCTATATCCTCATATATCATCTTGTTCGATATCTCACGGTAACGCTCCGCCTGCTCGATCTTTTTGTCCATAAGACTGAGAATATCGTCATTCATGCATATCCCCCCGTTCGGTCAGTAGCCTTTTTTGCCTATCTCCTTATATGCATCGCCAAGCTCCGTGAAAAACGGTATGAGCGATTCTATAAGTTCCTTGTCCTTCTTGATATTTGCCTCCACAAGCGACCGTCTGAGATAATCATACAGCTTTGAAAGACTGTCGGATATCTCATACTTGACCTTGAGGTTGCTGTCCAGCATATCGACGATCTCCTCTACCCTCGTCAGCGATTTATTCGCCGCCGCATAGTCCTTTTCATCGACATATATAGCCGCCTTCTGCAGCTCAGTGACAGCCTTGTCATACAGAGCGATAAGAAGCTGCGCAGGAGTCATTGTGTTGACGCTCTGCTGCATGTACTTCTGATAGGGATTCTGCATCTGAACACCGCCTTGAAATTATCCGTGCAGCGGGACTTCCCATCCGCCGCACGGTTTATGCTTATTTTTTATCAGTATGATGATGTGTCGAACAGGCTTGACTGGGACTGCCACTGCGCCATAGCCTTTTCAAGCGCTGTGAACTTGCTCCAGTAGCGGCTCTGCTCATTTTCATACTTGGTCTGGAGCTTTGAGATAAGCTCGTTATATGTCTTGATCTGCTGGGAGATCTCGTTTGTTCCCTGAGATGCAGTGTTTTCGATACCTGCAACATTTGTCAGAGATCCGTATGAGCCTCTTGTTGTGGATATTGCGCTGTCAACAGCCTTGTTGAGCTTTGCAGCTATGCCGTTATCCTTGTTTGTGAACAGCTCCTGCACCTGATCTGCATGCTCATCGAATGCCTTCCGGAAAGCTGTTTCATCTCTGATGATGATCTTTCCGCTCTGTGAGGAATCCTCGAACTCGATGCCCATATTGAACAGGCAGAAGTTCTGCGATGTGAATGCGTTGGTAACTGCGCTTGAGAGCTTTGTAACGAAAGCATTGATCTTAGTATCGTTGTAGAGAAGACCCTGCTTAGCCTTTTCCTCCCAGTTTTCGATCTGCTTGTCGGTCATTTCATCTTCCTGCTCCTCTGTCAGAGGCTCATAATATGCGCCGTTTGACTTAGGACGGGATGTTGTTGTTTCGGTCGTAAGCTCATCTATCAGCTTGTTGTAGTCGGTGATGAACTTCTTTACGGCTTCCATAGCCTTTGTGGAATCTCTCGAAGTTGTAACGCTGATAGCCTCGCCTGCATTCACCTTGTTTACAGCGTCCTCTGTAAGAGCGCCGATGTCGATGGTAGTGCCGTCAACAGTGATGGAGTTGGAGTTGTTGACCATTGTTACGCCGTTGATGGTAATGATGGCATTCTGTCCCTGATAAGTGGTTTCTGCGTTATCGGCAGTGCTTCCTGTAACAGAGGTCTTGCCGAAGAACTTATTGAGGACTGCCTCTGCATCGCTGTCAGCAGCGGAGAAGCTTTCGTTTGCGGTCATAACGCCTGTTGTTTCGTCATAGGAAACAAGTCCGCTGTCAACGAGGTTACGGATAGTTACCTTTCCGCTGAGGGATACAGCTGTGCCGTCAGCCTTTGTGAGGTTCAGACCGTTCTCTGCGATAACATAGGTATCAGCATTGACCTTATTGGTGAATGTGCTGGAAGTATCGGTAGTTTCAAAGCCGAGTGCGGAGATAAGTCTTGCACTGTTCTCCTTGCCTGCCGCTGCATTTATCGAGATAACATCGTTAGCGCCTGCTGTTTCAAATGAGATATATCCGCCTGTTTCGTTCTCGCCCGTTGCCTTGATATACTTCATGGTAGGAGCGGAGCTTCCGAAAGCGTTCTTCAGTTCCTTATTGAACAGCTCAACGATCTTTTCCTGCGATGTCTTTGTAACGATGCCGTCATCGCCGACTGTATCGGAAATATCGTTCTTATCGCCGTTTCCGTCGTACTTATAGAAGCCGACTTCCTTTGTAACGCCGTTTACCGTTACCTTGATGCTTGTGTTTACGAGATTTTCGAGATTGCCTGCCTTCTTGGTTCCTGTGAGCGCACTGCCCATTACGGAAACGGAGCTGTCCTTGTTGCCCGCAGCGATCTCATCGGAATTGAACATAGCGTTCAGAAGATTTCCCGAGCTTTGGAAAACCTTGATCTCTCCGCCTGCGCCCGATTCGGAAGCCTTGAGGGAGAAGCCCTGAGAAAGGCTGTCGAAGGCGAGCTTTACGTTTGCATTTGAGCTGTTGACGGTATTTATCATGGTGCTGACGGTAGTTTCCTTGCTGAAGCTGAAGTCAACGCCGTTGATATTGAACTTGAAATTATCGCCGTCGAGCTGCTTTGTAAATGCGATATCGCCGAGCTTTGAGGATGTGGATATCCTGTTGGATGTGTTCTTGTCGAGTCCGACAGCAGCCATAGATGCGTTCTTGTTTGTTGCCTTATCGGAAACGCCGACTGTGAACGAGTGGACATAGTTATCGGATGTGTGGAGCTTCAGCTTTCCGCTGTCGTCCATGCTGAATGATGTGCTGCTTGTGCCCATCTGAGCATTCAGAGCGTCAACGAAGTTCTGCTGGCATATGGAAGCGTCCTCATTTGCCTCGAAGGTGATCTCTCTGGAAAGTCCGTCAAGAGTTACCTTAACGGTATACTGCGGGAAATCAGCCTGCTTTTTGGCAGCTTCCTTTGCAGCCTCGGCAGCCTTTGTGAAATCCATCTGTACGGATGCCTCGATAGCGCCGGGGTTAGCTGTGATCTCTGCGCTCTTAGCCATCTGAGCGATGTTTGTGATCTTATAGTTCGCAGCAGTTGCCGAAGAAGAAGCGGTAGCTGTAACGAGAGAATTGCTTGATGTGGACTTGAAGGAAGCCATCAGATAGTTGGAGCCGATATTCGTATCTGGAGAAAGGGCGTTCAGATATGTGCTCTTGAAGGTCTGGATCTTCTTGATGACATTTCTGTACGACTCCTGCTTCCACTGGAGCTTCTGGAGCTTCTGCTTCTGTGTATTTATCCTGTTCTTGGTGAGCGAGGACATCTGCTTTACGAGATTTTCTGTGTCAAGACCTGACATGATACCTGCATTTTTAATGCCTGTTGTAGTTGTTGATGCCATAATCTATCATCCTTTCCGTATAAACATTATGATTTATTTTTCATAAGCTCTTCCATGAACGCAGCGGGGATGCTTCCCGATGCTTCAATGTTGAAGGCTTCAGTATCAGCGAGCTCTGTGCGGACGATCTTAACGTCCTTCGGGGCATTGATGCCGATCCTTACACGATCCTTGCCGACTTCAACGACTGTCACCGTGATGCCGTCGCCGATCCTTACGCTCTCGCCGTTTTTTCGTGTTATGACCAGCATGCTTATTCGCCCTCCTTTTTGTAGATGGGGAATTTCAGCGGATAATTCTCGGCGGCTATTATCTGCACCGCCTTCTTGTTGACCGTATTCACGGCGATAGGTCCTTTGAGGTTCACGGTAGCGTTCCTGTAATCATCGGGAACTACTGCGATAGCGAGCAGCCTGAGATCCTTTTTGTCCTCAATGCCTATCTCTTCGAGATCCTCGGGAGCTATTTCGGGGGAATATCCGTCGCAGAGCTGTTCGGGATCGAAGACCGTAAAGCAGAGCTGCGGCTTTTGAACGCTTTGCAGCCACATAGGATATTTTTCCTCGCCGAGCGGTGAAAGCAGCGCATACTCGGTGAATTCACCGAAAGCGATTATCCCCTTTGGGAATGTGATTATATCGCTTATGTTTATTTCCTGCTTTCCGAAATCACGTGTATCTATGGTAATGGTTCTGCCGCTTTCCATCATACGGATCAAGACCGCCTTTCATTGTCAGATGAGCATATCCAGCTCCTGTTCAGCGTATCCCGGTGCTGAGCTGGGCGGAAAATAGAACGGCTCTCCGACATATTTTATATCCACTCTCGGGTACTGGCTGATGAAGTATTCAAGCTGTGCGGGGACATACCGGATATCGAGCGTTGACGGTTCGACATCGAATTCAATATCCGACCTGTTGTACTTGAAATCCACGGTTCCGCCGTCCCATGATATCTTAACTCCGCCCTTCGGGATAAAGTCAACGACCGTTTCCCTTATGCGGTTCATGTTTCTTCTTGAAATATCTGCGGGTGTCACACGCCTGTGCGGGAGTGCGAGCTGATTTCCGTCCTTGACTATCTGAGCGACTGCGTCAAGCCCCGCCTGCCTGCCCTTTGCCGCGATATCACGTACAAATGTATCGCAGTTTTTAAGATTTACGCTGTTGCGCCATGCTGTGTTGTCTATTTCCATGCGGATAGGGTCTGTATCATACTCCAGACCGCCCGCGGTTCTGTTATATTTGACCGATACGAACTTTGTCGACATTTCAAAGCGTGCGGGTGTTTTTTGCAGTTCGATCTTTATCGGAACAGACGTAATTTCCAACAGTTGGTCCATAGCTACCCCACCTTCAGAATGAAATTATCAGAAAATTTAAACGCTGTATTAAGATAATAAATTACTAAGAAAGCACATCTTCGAAAAATGCTGATTTATCTTATGAAATCAAAGATACTCGAAGGAAGTACGGACGAACCCATCTGGAGAGTCGCATTGTAGGCAGCCTGAGCTGACTTGTAATCGGTGATCTCCTGAGTGAGGTCAGCGGCTTCGATCTCCTTCTGCTGAACCTGGAGATTGTATCTGTCCGTTTCGACCTTATCGAGATGGAAGTCGAGGCTCTCGCTCTTTGCTCCGAAGTTTGTAAGTCCGATGAGGACCTCCTCCTGAGCCGCATATATCTTATCGAGCAGACGCCAGCAGGTCTCCTTGTCGCCGTTTCTGAGGGCTTCCGCAGCGTCAAAGGTCAGCTGGATAATATTCCTGCTGTCGCCGTCCTCATCAACGCCGCTGCCCGTCATCTCGCAGGCATTGAGCGCAACGTTTATCGCAGTATCGGGATTTACCTTTGCGGTGTCCATGATCTCGTTGCCGTTTGCGTCCTTCTCGTATTCGTATTTGATGCCTATTCCGACATCTACATAAATAGGATCGGAATTCGGGAACATATTGTAGTTTCTTACCTTTCCCTCTTTGATCTTGTCGGGATCGGTGATCGTATTGCCGTTGAACTTGCAGATGGTATTTCCGGCAGCGTCAGTCTCCTCTGTGAGCATCGCATTTACGGGAACACCGTTATAGCTGACTGTCCTTGTAGCCTCATCATATGTGATGGGAACGCTTGAATTGTTTGTGCCGCCGAATATCTGTCTGTCGGAATACATATCGTTCAGCTCTGTTTTCATCTGCTCGGCGAAATTCTCAAGCTCTCTTGCGATGATGCTTCTCTCGGTATCGGACTTATCGCCGTTTACGCCGTAGATAAGCTGTGTTGTAACATTCGAGGTCTTTTCGCTTATCGTCATGATATGCGACTCTGCGGAGCTGTAAAGTGCCTGAACATTCTTGATATTTGCCTCATACATATCGAGGTTTGAGAGGGATTTTCTGATTATCATAGCGTTTGCGGCAGCTGTTGAATCCTCTGACGCACGCATGAATTTTCTTTCTGTAAGGATACGGTTATTTATCTTGCTCATACGCTCAAGAGCTGAATTGCTGTTCCTGAGGTACTGCTTTTTCATGCCGTTCTGTGTTATTCTCATTTAGCATTCACTCCTTATCTTCCGACGATTCCCATCGAATTGATTATAGTATCGAGCGCTTCATCAAGCGTAGTCATCATTCTTGCGGCTGCGTTGTACCACTTCTGATAGTTCATCATGTTGATGCCCTCCTCGTCGAGGGAAACGCCCATGATGTCATCTCTTGCGGAGTCGATGCTTGAAAGGATCGTGGTAGCGACAGTGCCTGCGTTTATCTCGGACTCTGTCTGCTCGCCGATAGACTCGCCGTAGTTTCTTACATAGCCTTCAAGGGTGTATTTCTGTCCCGAAGGAATGCTGTCGTATGTAAATTCAGTCTTGAATACGCCGAGAAGCCTGTGGAGATTTTCGTTGTCCAGTTCCTGATGCTCCTTGTCTGTACCCTCCTGAACGGTTGTCATACCGACCATCATCGTGTTATCCTTCCATGCCTGAGAAACGGCGAATGTATAAGCCGCATCATCGGGATCGTATGTGAACATCTGCCTGTGAGCGGTGTTGGGGTCTGCACTGTCGTAGCCGTTAGCCTCGTTGAATTTATCGGCAAACGTCTTTGCGAGCGAATTCATGACTTCCTTGTAATAAGGAATTCCCTGATATCCGTTCTCGGCAGCACCCTTGTACTTAGCACTGGAAACGAAGCTTCCGTTTCCGTTGTACATATCGAAATAAGCCTTGAGCGTACCTCTTGAAAGTCCCTCGGCGGTAGTGTTTCTGTTATCGGTTCCGACGTTGATGATCTCATTTGAGACATTGCCCGAAGCATCTTTCTGTGCGCCGAGAACAGCATCGCTCTTTGCGGGATCGGAAGCTATTGAGATCCACTGATTTCTTGTGAAAAGCTCGGACGCATAAAGCTTCAGATTGGAAGGCTGCTTTTCCTCGGGAGTGCCGGAAGTCGGCTTGAACATTGAAAGCTGAGCATAAACATAATCAGCCTTAGCCTTTGGATCGACGGGATTTCCGTCCGCATCGACACCGACCTTATTGCCGTTCACGTCAAAGAATGCCTTGCTTACGACTTCCTTGCCGCCGAATTTTACTGTGATATCGCCCATCAGGTTTGTTGTTACTTCAACATCGCCGTATTCGGCAAGCTCATCGAGAAGGAGATTTCTTTGATCCTTCAGCTCCAGAGCGCCGTATTCCTGATGCGCCTGATATTTGCCGCCGTCGTTGATAAATGCCTGATTTGAAGCGACATAATCATCAACGATCTGCTTGTTGAGGGAAGAGATCTGCTTGAATATCTGGTTTACCCTGTCAACAGCGTTTTCGGTCTTTGTATATGTAAGATCGGAGACTTTGTTTATTCTGTTGCTGAAATTCTGAAGGATATTGCCTATCTGCTTAGCGGCATTGATAGCAACAGCAGCCATCTCACGTCTGTCGGCATTTTCGGTAGAGAAATCCTGAAGAGCTTTCTCGAACTTGCTCATAATGCCCGAAAAACCGGTGTTTGCGGCTTCAACATCATCAATGATATCCTCGATATTATAAAGGATATCCGCCTTGGTGGTGGACTCGTTAGCCTCACCGCTGATAGTCCTGTATCTCTCATCGAGCAGAACATCTCTGATCTGAGTAACGCCGTACATATCAACGCCCTGACCTGCGAGAGCGACCTTTGTGTCATATCTCAGACCGCCCTTCTGGTTCTCGACCGAAAAGAGGTCAACACGCTGTCTTGTATAGCCCTTGGTGTCAATATTTGAGATATTGTTTCCTGTTATATCGAGATTTTTCTGTGCCGAGAAAAGGGCACGCTTCTGCGTTTCAAATCCTAAGAATGTAGGTCTAAGCATTGTATTTTCGTTCCTTTCACACTGATTTCAGAATTGTATGCGGCACTTCATCGGAATGATTTTTCTGTCCGTTTCCCGTATATGTGTCGAGCTCGGTATCATTCAGCTCGTATTTTTTCATTCGCTCGGTAACGATGAGCCTTACATTATCATTGACCTTTTTGATATCGAGGACGAGCTTTGAAAGCTCTCTGAACTCCTTGGTAAGTTCGTCCTTATACTGATCGGGAGCCTCATTTATCAGATCGGAGAAGGTTTTTCCGTTTCCTCCGTCAGCGAGCAGCCTCATGCGCTTAGTTTCAAAGGAATTTGTTTTCATGATAAGCGCCTGTTCTGTTTTGATGGAATCGGTCAGCCCGTTTATATCATCCTCAGCGACAAGCTTCAGTTTTTTGCGTTCAAAATCGAGAAAATCTCTGTAATGTTCGTTATATTGCTTAAAGAAAATAAGCAGGCTGTTATAATCAAGCATTTTGCTTCTCCTTTTCTACTCAGCGTATAATTATCTATCTGTATACGTTTTGTATAATCAGCCGTCTATAATAGCGGCAGCGACCTTTTCGGCGGAAACATTGTAAGTTCCTGCATTTATCTGAGCTTTGAGAGCAGAGATCCTTTCGGGAGAAGCAAAGCCGTCTGTGCTGCGAACAGCGGCAGCCTTAGCGCCCTCAAGAGATTTAGCAGAAGTAGAAAGCTCGATAACATCGGTATTTCTTGGGGAAGAAGTTTTCTGCGGTTTTCTTTCCTTATGTTCATACGAATTTACGCGGTAAGCGTTCAGAGCAGCTGACAGTTTTTTGATCTCCATAAAATTCACCTCCGTAAGACTTGCAGATCTGCTGAGCGGGCATAGTTATCCCGTCAAACATCCTATATATTATATCGGCAGGAAAATCTGAAACTTTAGCGCAATGCTGTGTTTTTTTCTGAGGGTGTAGATAAACCGAGATATTATACGGATAGTATAAAACAATAAAACGAACAGCACCAACAGACCCGCACCAAAACTAAAAAGCGTTGGGGTCCAGCCCTTTGGCTTTGGAAAGGGCTGGTCGCTCCCGCAGGAGCGAAACTCCGCAAGAAGCAATCTAAAATTCGCTCACATAAAGAGAAACAAAGCCAACAGTCACAACACAGAACGCACAAAGCAAATGCATCGCACAAAGCCGCAAATTCAAAAAGCCGCATGCACAAAAGAAGAGAAGTCAATCAAAGTTTAAGCAACAAAATAAAGAAGCGTAGACCGTCAACAGCATGCGGCGTATTGACCGATAACATCGCCGAACGGCGATA
>OQVQ01000966.1_pt1 | contig 12481 bp, 12 predicted proteins | sample 1691491 | NCBI WGS metagenome assembly OQVQ01 (sample SAMN03418252, study PRJEB22391) | human gut metagenome | biome: human-gut; feature: organic feature; material: feces | host: Homo sapiens | place: Tanzania | collected 2013-01
AAGTCGTATTCCGCAGCAAGAGCGGAGAAACGGCTGCTGACACTGTTGATAATTCCGGCATTGTCGATGTTTATAACAGAAGCGCTCAATATGAGCAGGCTGTTCAGAACATTGACAAAGAAAGTGACAAGTAACAATTTATAGGAAAATTGAGGAGGATGTTCCATGACTGCAATTTTAACGCTGTTCGCCGCCATCATCATCGTCTCGGTTATATCGAGCAAGCTGCTTTACCGCATGGGCGTTCCAACTCTGCTTATTTTCCTGGGTCTCGGAATGCTCTGCGGCTCAGACTGCCTTAACATAATATATTTTGACAATTACGGCGTTGCAAAGGACATATGCTCTGCCGCACTCATATTCATAATTTTCTACGGCGGATTCGGTACAAACATTAAGATCGCAAAGCCTGTCGTAGCCGAATCTGTCCTGATGGCATCGGTCGGAGTTGTGCTGACTGCGCTTATAACAGGCGTTTTCTGTATGCTGATACTTCACATCAGCTTTATCGAGGGTCTGCTCATAGGCTCCGTCATCTCATCAACAGACGCTGCATCAGTCTTTTCAATACTCCGTGCAAAAAAGCTGAACCTGAAGGGCGGTCTTGCATCGCTACTTGAGATCGAAAGCGGAAGCAACGACCCCTTCGCCTATATGCTGACGCTCATCTGCGTAACCGTCATCTGCGGAGAAACAGGCGGCACGCCTATCCCGATCATGCTTCTGAAACAGATAGGCTTCGGAATCGCAGTCGGATTTATCCTTGCATCTATTACTGCATGGGTGCTCAAAAAGATAGATTTCGAGGTTGACGGACTCTACTCACTGCTTATCCTCGGCATAGCGATCTGCTCGTACACGTTATGTGAATTTATCGGAGGAAACGGATACCTCAGCGTTTACATCTGCGGAATAATCCTCGGAAACAGCAAAATGCTGCATAAGAGAAACCTTGTGCATTTCTTTGACGGCATCTCATGGCTCTCGCAGATCATACTCTTCTTTGCGCTCGGACTTCTCGCATTTCCGACACAGTTTGTCGCAAAGCTCCCCTATGGCATTGCGATCGCACTTTTCCTGCTGTTCATTGCCAGACCTATCACCTGCGCAGTCCTTCTTACACCGTTCAAGATAGATTTCAAAAAGCAGATGTTCATTTCATGGTCGGGACTCAGAGGTGCGGCATCTATCGTTTTTGCAATATACGCAATGACGGGCGGCGAACACCTGAACTGCGATATCTTCAACATAGTGTTCATCGTCGCAATGTTCTCGGTAGCCGTGCAGGGAACGCTTCTCCCGAAGGTTGCCGAAAAGCTTGATCTTGTGGATAACGAAACTACCGTCCTCAAAACATTTACCGACTACCGTGAGGAGATAAACACAAGTCTTATGGAATATATCGTCGATAAGGACAGCAGTTGGTGCGGAAAGAGCATCATGAATGCCAATATCCCCGAAGAGATACTTGTTGTGATGATAAAGCGCAAAAACGATGTTATTATCCCCAAAGGCTCGACCGTCATTGAGGACGGTGATACGATGGTGCTGAGCAGCTCATCCGAAGAAGCCTTTGACCTTATCGCAACATGATCAGAATATAATATCACCCGCTTTGGATAATCCGAAGCGGGTTTTTTTATAACAAAAGATCCCGCAGAACATAAAACTCTGCGGGATCATCTTTTCAGTTCATATCACGATCATTTCAGATCGTCGCTGAGACGCTTCTTCCTTGAAGCTGCAAGCGTCAGGTACAGTGCAGAAGCAGCCGCAGCAAATGTAGCAGCTGTCTTGGGAGCAGTGCTGTTTCCTGTCTTAGGATTCTTTGCGGAGGATACGGAAGTGCTGTCACCGTCAACCTCAACGTTTGAACCGTCACCGAGAGGAACTCTGAAATCATCGAAATCAACGAAGTTATCATCCTCAGCAAACGGATCTGCCGAAAGAGGAACAGTAGCATCATCGAATTCCACTGTTTCAGGCTCGGGATCATTCATGTCCATGATGTCAAGGACCTTTGTAGGCTCCGGAGCATCAGGCATATAGGGAGTGTCGTTTTCTTCCTCAGGAGCATCCTCAAGATCAGTGATATCCGGCAGTTCAAGCTCCTCAAACATGTCATTCGACGGTAAATCGGGTGTAACAGGAGTTACAGGCGTGATCGGCGGAGTTATAGGAAGCTCGGGTGTTTCACGGATTCCCGGATCTGTAGGCTGATCGGGATTTGTAGGCTGATCAGGGTTCGTTGGCTGATCAGGATTCGTAGGCTGATCAGGGTTCGTTGGCTGATCAGGATTTGTTGGCTGATCAGGGTTAGACGGCTGATCAGGGTTCGAAGGCTGATCAGGGTTTGTTGGCTGATCAGGATTTGTTGGCTGATCAGGATTTGTAGGCTGGTCAGGGTTAGACGGCTGATCGGTATCTCCGCCATCTCCGCCTTCGTCCTTGCCGTCTTCGTTTTCCTCGTCCTTATTGTCGTCCTTGCCGTCTTCGGTTTCTTCTTCCTTGCTGTCGTCCTTATTATTGTCCTCACCGTCACCCGTATCGGGAGTGTAATATGTAAGATCTATTTTCTTATTAGGCACACATCCGAATTCAAGACCTGCATCTGATGTAAAATTATCGCAGATAAGCTGTCCCTCGAAATGAGCATCGGTTGAACTTGAAACGCTTGACTTAGGTGCCAGCAGCGTTCCGACACTCTTGCCGATAATAACGTCATTTCCGCCGGGAACATTTATAAGGATCTTGTCAGCAAGCGAGCCTTCATTGGGATTATTTGCATTTTTGATAGGATTTCCGTTATAGTTGGACTGCCAGTTGACGGACATATCAATAGTGCCCTCGCCGACAATATTGATAATAACGCTTGAACCCGCAGGAACATTAAAGTTCATCTGATTGAGCGAGCTTGTGCTTCCGAGCAGTGCATTATACTCATCAACAGTCAGTGTAAACACATTTACATCTTCATTTGATCCGGTAAAATTGATAACTCCGGGGCAGTAAGGATCACCTGACATTCCTCTTTCGGCAAATGTTTTGCCGTCATCAGGAAATGCCTTTGCGATCGAATCACTCAGCTGCGAAAGGCTTTCAAATTCCTTGCCGAAGTCAATGGTCGTGTTTTCGGCATCATTTATGGACTCCTTCTGAAATGCACCGGAAACAACATTGTTTACATAGTAAGATTTTACATTGTAAACAGGGCTTATAGTCGCACTTCCGCCTACTGCGATAGAACCATGACCGTTTCCGATATCCTGATTGCTGCCGCCCTTCAGATTTCTGTAATCATTCTTAACAAAAACATTGTAAGAGGACGCACCGCCCAAATCAATGCTTATAGTTTCCTTTTTCTTGACTTCTTCGCTATTCTGATGACTTTCAACGCCGTAATTCGGGTTTTCAGCCGCTGTTGAATCATCGGCAGATGCATTTACGGAGAGCGCACCTGAACCGAGCATAGCCACAGCAAAAGCAAATGCCGCAGCGGATCTGTTAAATTCATTTTTCTTCTTTCTCATAATATCACCTATACCTCAATGTAAATGATAAAATGTAATGCTTCCCTACTATATACATTGTTATTATATCATTTTACATCAATGATGTCAATAATTTTTTGTTAAATTCACCAAATCGAAAGGTTTTCAGATACCTGAAAACGTTTGTCTATATGCAATATGCACAAACAGCTTATACATTCTTTATTCTCTTAGCCATCAGCTCGGGATAATATGCATATTCAACCGCAGTCTTTTCGGATATCATTCCGTCCCTGAACATTCTTGCAATGCAGTCGTCCATAGTCTGCATATCGGGCGATGAACGTATAACGGTGTCTATCTGATGCGTCTTTTCCTCTCTTATCATCGTCCTTATTGCGCTGTTTACGGTCATGATCTCAAATGCAGGCACAAGTCTGCCGTCAACCGATGGCAGAAGCTGCTGAGATACGATAGCTCTCAGCACCATCGAAAGCTGTATCCTGATCTGATGCTGCTGGGCAGTCGGGAATACGTCGATTATCCTGTCTATCGAATTCGCCGCACCGATAGTATGCAGCGTTGAAAGCACGAGCTGTCCCGTTTCTGCAGCTGTCATCGCAACATTTACAGTCTCATAATCACGCATTTCGCCGAGCTGTATAACATCGGGAGACTGTCTCAGTGCCGCTCTGAGTGCATCAAGGCAGCTCTCCGTGTCAATATTAATCTCACGCTGGCTTATTATGCTTTTCTTGTGGCGGTGCAGAAACTCGATCGGGTCCTCTATTGTTATTATATGTCCGCTTCTTGTGCTGTTGATCCTGTCAATAAGGCAGGCAAGAGTTGTGCTTTTTCCGCTTCCCGCCGAACCTGTGACAAGCACGATGCCGTTTTTGCACATTCCGAAATTCATGACCTCATCGGGTATTCCCAGAACATCGGGATCGGGCAGTTCAAACGGAACGCATCTCATAACAGCCGCAAACGAACCTCTCTGCTTGTAGATATTCGCACGAAATCGTCCGACACCGGATATGGAAAACGAAAAATCCATCTCACGGCGGTAATCATCAAGGCTGATATTTTCCATTCCCGCAAGCCTGAATATCTCAAGAACGGCAGATCTCGTATCATCCGGCATAAGTATGTCATTGCTGACCGTTGCCACTCTTCCCGAGATCTTGTATGCAAGCGCCGCACCCGAGATGATGAAAACATCAGAAGCGTTCTTTTTTACTGCGTCCGCAAGAATTTCCTTTATATTCATATTTATCCAATCTCCCCGTTATAATAAAAGCCATTAGATTTATTCCCCGTTCCATACATTAAGGGGTTTATCATCCGCCGCATTTTCCGAAACGCTGCGCCACTGCTTTATCTCATAATTTCCGCCGCTGTACAAAACTTCGGAATATATCATTCTTGAACCGCTGACGGGCGTTGTCCAGCTGACTGTCAGTCCGTCAGCAGACTGCGAATATGTAATGTTTTCAAGACTGTCAAGCTCCTCGGCAAGCATAAAATCCGTCTTGTCGGTATACTTCGCAGCTATCCCATCGACTTCGGCAAGAGTCCGCCTTGCTTCTAGGTCGGCAGCATAATATTTTTTTGTGAATTCCGCATTTTTCACGCTGAATTTCTTCTCCGAGGATGCCGCCGAAAACGTCAGTGCCGCAAATACCGCCATGCAGACCATAACGAAAACCGTCATAAGCGTAAGATATCCCGTGCCGCCCATCCGCCTGAGATGCGGCTTTCTTCTGCTATCCATTGCCGCCGTCCTCCCTTCCGCAGAGATACGCACCCGATGTCATCTCGTACAGGCACTTCCCGCTAACATCGGTGAATGTGATCTTCATCGTTTTCAGGACTCCCGCAGGATATTCCTCATCGGTTTCCGTCATGCTGACATATATTTTCGGATCATCGGGCGAATATGCGCAGTTTTCATCTACGGGTATCTTATCATCATATGCACTGAAAAGTATCTGCGACGTGTATTCTATATCCCCGCAGCCTGAAAATATCTCTGCCGCCGACTGTGCGCAGAACGAAATCCTCTCACTCCGCTCACTTTCCGATGTCATTACCGATGATGCCGCAAAAACACGCATCACGACCGCAGCCGAAAGCCCGAAGAACACTATCATGACCGCCATTTCAATGAAAAAAAGCGTGAACGCACTTCCCTTTGCGTTATCCTTCATATGCGCCGCCCCCGTTCTCAGTGCGGCAGTATGCCGAAAATCTCTCCCCGCCGTTTTCCGCTGTGATGTAAAGTCCGTTTTCCGTTGGGTGCATTGTAAGTCCGTCAGTTCTGAAAACCGTCTCACCGCCGCTCTTTACAATATCCGCATTCTCGGGAAAAACCCTTTCGCATATCTCACCGCTGTCTGAAAAAATAAGCGTTTTATATCCGCTGTTTGATAGAAGGAGCGTGTTTTCATCAATTATTTCAATGCTTTCAGCCGCACGTATCTTGTTTGTAACATACTTAACAGCAGCCGATGCGCTGAATGTATTGCTGTAATTTTCCGCTGTTCTTGTATATGCCGATGCCGCTGATACCGCAATAGCAAGGCAGCATACCGCAAAAACCGCCGAAAGTATCATGACAGATACGGAGCCTGCGCTCTCAGCCGTCCGCTTTATCTCAGCCTTGTTCATGATATGCCGCCCCCTTTCATCAGCCTTTTTCCGTAACCGTCACCGATGGACGGATATTTGCGCCAAAATAGCTGTAATGCACTATATATTCATCAGGATCATATCTTACGCCGTAATTATCCTCAAGATATTGTATATCGGGAGGATATTCCCCCTCGATCGAATAGCACAGCACTGCGCCGTTCATGACTGAGCTGTATATGTAATTTTTTCTGTTGTCCCTGAGTGCCGCTTCTGTCCTTGTCAGCGAAAGCGTCAGCCAGACGAGAAGCACAGCAAACAGCACCGCCGAAAACAGCGTTATTCTGCTTATTGATCTCTTTTTCATGTTATGCCTGTCTCCCAATGCTTATCCGACAGCCGTCATCATCTGCGCAAGCGGCAGCATGACCGTCAGCAGGATTATGCCCGTAATGACCGCAAGAACGCCGATTATAAGCGGTTCGATAAATGAAACTGCGCCTGTTATCTTCCTGTCGCACTCGCTTTCATATCTCTCGCTTATTTTTTTCCACGCCGTATCGAACGAACCCGCCTTATATGCCGATCTCAGAGGTCTTGCGTAAACAGGCGGGAGAAGTCCCGATTTTTTCACTGCCTCAGCGAAATATTCACCCTCAAGCACCATTTTTTCGCAGTCGCTGAGTCTTGCGGATACACGCTTGTTGTTTGTAAGTCCCGAAGCAAGCTCCAGCGTTTCCTCGGGATGTATGCCGCAGGATGTCATCATGCTGACAGCACCCGTAATATTAGCCATAGCCACAGCCTCGGATATTCCCCTCATTATCGGCATATTTGCCATTATCTCCGAAAGCTTCTGACCTGTCTGCGGATTTTTTGCCAGTATATACACGATCACCGAGATAAAAAGCACTGCAATAAGCACGAACATAACAGCCGTTCCCGTCCTTGCGGCAAATTCTATTCCTTCCGCCGCAGTTCCCGCCGATGTATCGCCGAACTGCTCGAATATCTCCCTGAACATCGGGATTATCTTCATCACAAGTATCACAACTACTGCCGTCATCATGCCGAGAAGCAGCATCGGGTGAACTACCGCACTTTTTATGGTCATTCTTATGTCCGAACGTCTTATGTAATAATCGGAAAGACCTCTCAGCACATCTTCAAGGCGGCCCGTCGTTTCGCCGATCTTTATGGTTTTCACAGCGTAAGCGGGAAAATTTCCCGCCTTATCCATAGCAGCGGAAAGCGTCATGCTTCCGTCAGTGAAGCCTGAAAGTGACCCGACTGTCTTTATGAACTCATCATCGCCGCTTTCCGCAGCAAAATCCGCAAGGCCGTCAGCCAGCGGCACGCCCGATTCCATTATCATAGCAAGCTGTTCGCAGAAAAATGCGGTTTCCTCGTCAGTCATGATTTTTGATCTCATATGCCGATCATTCCTTTCAGTATCTGTAAACAGCCGAATAATTGCTGCTGTCCGAAATATAAGCCGATATTTTTTCCTTGTCGGGATTTCCTGCGTAAAATGTCGCATCTGCAAGATTATATCCGTTATGCGAAAAGAAAAGCTCGGGAGTTATCCAGCCCGTTTCCTCTGTGTATATCTCGTTCCATGCATGATAAATATCGGGCGATGCATATCCTATCACAAGCCTTGCGGGTATCCCCTGCGAACGGCACATTGCCGTCATGAGCGACGCATAATCGAAGCAAATGCCCTTTCCCGAGCTGAGCGTCCTGTCGGGGTCGGGGATATATCCGCTTTTGACCGTTGCCGCCAGCTGCTTGTCATAAACAATATTTCCCGCGGTATATTCAAATATCGCAGAGACCTTTTCTATATCAGCCGTCTTTCCCGCACACAGCTCAGCCGCCTTTTTAACGCACTGCGAACTGCTGTCAAAATCCGAATATTTGTTGGGATAGAGGTACATAGCCTTGTCATCCGCTATGCTGACATCGAAATCAGCCGAAACTACCTCCGCATAGCTTTTTCCTGCGACTTTTTCATATATCTTCACCGAATAGCTTCCGCTCTGCATAAGCGGGAAAAACTCGCCCTTTTCCCCGACTGTTATGTCATGGTCATACTGCACGTCACCGCATTTTACACGCAGCTTCGCAGCACCGCCGCTGCCGGAATATCCCGCATATATATATCCGCAGGCTGCGTTGCTGTAATCGATCTCCGCAGTGTCGGACATCTCACACTTCGTCCCCGGTGCAGAAGGCAGCGTTATCTGCGGGATAACAACAGGTGCTTTCGGGCTTTCAGCGACCGTCTCCGAATATGACGATGCCGCAGAATACACAGATGCCTCCGTGACCGATCCAAGCTGAGATGTGACAGTTTCGGCTGTCTCAGGCTCTGTCTCCGATGAGGCTTCCGTTTCGGGAACAGTCTCCGTTTCAGTATCAGATGTTTCCGAAGCTTCTTCCGTTTCAGATACGGAAGATATCTCTGTTGTTTCAGACGGTATTTCCGTTATATCCGTCAGATTTTCTGATGCTTCGGCATATGTCCGGATCTCGGCAGATGCTGTTTCCGATACATCGGGATATTCATTTTCCGATGCACATGATGCCATAAGCAAACAAAAAGGGAGCATGAAACACACAAAATTCTTTCTGTGCATTCCAACACTCCCTTTCATTTACATCATATTATGACCTTGACAGGTTCAGCGTCATGCTGAGGGCTTCTGGTTACGATATTTATTGCCTTTACGCAGGCGATATCAATATCGACCGACTTCTGATAGGATGTATTTTCCGCAAGCTTGATAAGCTCGCCCTTCTGGGTATTGACATACTGCGGTTTGAGATAATTGAGTGCGATCGCCATCATGTCAAGAAAGCACTTCTCGCATTTGCAGCAGTCAACAGTTGCAAGTATCTCTCGGAGACGTTTATCAACGATCTGTTCAGTGACATTTACAAGAGCCATTAAGATTTCCCCTCTCAGAATTCAGCGATGCCGCGTGCAATGACTTCCATGCACATTCTGCCGTTGTGATACGGACACTTCCAGGGATTTACCATATCAACAGTCTGCATCGGAGTACCGTCCTCTGCGACCTCGCCCCACCATTCGCCGCATCTATTGTCGATCTGCTTTTCCTTGATCCAGTTCCAGATAGTCTTTGCGGATTCAAGGAATGCCTTGTTGCCGCTGTGAGCATACGCATTCAAAAATCCTACAACACCCTCTGCCTGTACCCACCATACACGCTTTGTATCTATCTTGTCATTCTCGCGCTCGTTGTTGAGTGCGCCGTTTTTGAGAGCGATATTCATTATATTTTCCGAGATAAGAAGATTTTTCTCCTTCCACTCCTCAGCAAGCTCGGAATCTCCGAGCACCTCGCATGCACGGTCGATCAGCCATGTAGCCTCGATATCGTGTCCGTAGGAATGGATATCACCGATAACGTTCAGATCAACATCGAAGAATACCTTCAGGCAATGGTTTTTGCCGTCGTAGATCTTATCCTTTGCAAGTCTCAGCAGGAAATCAAGTCTGTCGGCAACTTTTGTATCTCCGCTTGCCTTCAGCAGCACGGTATATGCCTCTATAAGATGAAGAACGGTGTTCATGGTCTTGTCAGCCATCAGACCGTTTTCGGAAAGGGCATCATTTTCGATAAGCTTCCAGTTTTTGTCGAAGGCTTCCATATAAGCGATGCTGTCTGTGCATTTCTCCTCAACTGTATCGAACAGAGTGAAAGCAAGCTTCAGAGCTTCCTTATCCTTGCTTGCAAGATAATACTCGGAAAGCGCATAGATAGCAAAAGCCTGATTATAGCTGTGCTTCATCGAATCGGAAACGCTTCCGTCATACTTCATCAGCCAGTAAACGCCGCCGTTTTCACGGTCAACGCAGTGATCTCTGAGGAATTCGTAAGCATGCTTTGCATTGTCGAGATTATCCTCGCCGCCAACTGTCATATAGACACTTGAATAGAACCAAAGTATTCTTGAATTGAGGATAACGCCCTTGTCAGCCTTTTTATCGACATTGAGATCATTGTCCATAAAGCCGTAAAATCCGCCGAATTCATTATCCCTCATTTTATTCCAGAAGGGTATGATATGTTCGGTAAGCTCCGATCTGCATTCATCTGTAAACATCGAAAACACCCCTTTTATCAATCTTTGAACCTGTTCATGACAAGTCCCGTTATAAGCTTGGGATAGAAATATGTGGATTTCTGCGGCATTTTTTCGCCTGCAAGAGCCACATCTCTTATCTCACGCACCTTTGTGGGATTGAGGATAAATGCGCAGTCCGCCTTGCCGTCATCAACAGCCGCAAGAGCCTCCGCAAAGCTTCTTGTATATGTAAGATTTTTCTGATTTGCCATGTTTTCCTTGTCGATGCCCATTATTCTTTCGAGGATAAGGGTATGCAGCACGGAAACGTCCAGACCGCAGTATGCATCGGATTTTTCGGGCAGAAGCTTCTTTACAGCCTCCGTATCCTTCAGCTTCATTACTGTAAAATGGCCGTTCGCATACATCGCAAATGCCTTGCTTCCCTCGTCATAGCAGGCACTCAGCATTCCCTCCATCTCGGAAGATGAGGTAACGATCTTTGTTTCAAAGTAATCGCTTGCACCGCAGGTAACGTTCTGCTCATCGAAATCAGGCAGATCTCTTACTATCCTGTGTGTCGGGAAGACAACAAGTCCGCTGTTTTCCATATTGACGAGCATCATCGGGATATGTCCGCTGAGATCTCCGGGAACAGCATCGCCGTTCGAGCAGAGATGCTTATGATAATTGAGTGCTGTCTCATAGCGGTGATGTCCGTCAGCGATATAAAGCTTCTTGTCGGCAAATTTCTTTGAAACAGCATCAATAACGCTCTCATCGGATACGCACCACATCTTGTGTACAGTGCCGTCATTATCTGTCACGCTCATATCGGGTTCACCCTTGGAAACGCTGTCGATAAGGTCATATACAGAACCGTCCTCGTCCATGTAGAGCGAATAGATCTGGCTGAAATTAGCGTTTGTCTCGCTCATGAGATTAAATCTGTCAGCCTTTGCCTTTGAAAGAGTTTCCTCATGCGGCAGGATAACGCCGTCGGAAAATTCCTGAAGCTTTACCAGGGAAACAAATCCCTTGACGGAATTCACCTTTCCCTGAGCCGTGAACACCATCTCGTAAACATAGATAGAGTCCTTTTCGTCCTTTTCAAGAATACCGCTGACAAGCCAGTCATTCAGTGTGATTCCTGCCTGACGGTACTTGTTCTCGCCTGCGGGCAGTTCGAGCCTGATTATATTATAAGGATTTTCTTCGATGAATTTTTCACGCTGTTCCTCCGAGATGATATCATAAGGAGGGCATACGAGAGTTCCGAGGCTGCCGCTCTTTGCAGTATTGTACCTGAGTCCCTTAAAGCCTTTTACCGTTGCCATAATATTTCTTCCTTTCGGGAAAATTATCGGATTATTTGAGATCTCTGCCGCAGCAGTTTTTGTACTTCTTGCCGCTTCCGCAGGGACATGGATCGTTTCTGCCGATCTTCTTGACACGTCTTTCGCTTGAATAGCTGCCGTCAGAACCCGGATCGTCAGGCTTTGCTACCTGCTCTCTCTTGGGTGCTTCATTCTGCTTTATCTGGATAGTGAACAGCAGTCTGACAGTATCCTCGCGGATAGATTCGATCATAGCATCGAACATCTCGAAGCCTTCATAACGATACTCAACAACAGGGTTCTTCTGACCGTATGCTCTGAGTCCGATACCCTTCTTCAGCTCTTCCATGTCGTCGATATGGTTCATCCACTTTGTATCAACGATCTTCAGCAGAACAACTCTTTCAAGCTCTCTGAGGACATCGCTGCCGATATTCTTTTCCTTCTGCTCATAGTAATCAAGTGCTCTGGTGGTGAGCATATTGACGATATCTTCCTTCTTGAGCTCACTCAGCTCCTGGGTCGTATACTTGAAATCGTTAGGCAGAGTGAAAAGTCCCATAAAGTGGTCACGCAGACCTGCAAGGTTCCAGTCGTCCTGAACGCTGCCGTCAAGGATATAAGCGTCCACGCTCTCCTGAATGAGATCCTTTATCATCTTTATGATATACTCGTGGATATCCTCGCCGTCAAGCACCTTAGCTCTCTGACCGTAGATGATCTCACGCTGCTTGGACATAACGTCGTCGTAATTGAGGACATTCTTTCTGATGCCGAAGTTTCTTCCCTCGACCTTCTTCTGTGAGGATTCGATGACCTTTGTCAGCATCTTGCTTTCGATAGGCATATTCTCGTCAACGTTCAGGGAATCCATCATAGTGGTGACATCAAGCATGAGGTGCTCAACGCAAAGCAGCATGCAAA
>OQVQ01000967.1_pt1 | contig 12468 bp, 10 predicted proteins | sample 1691491 | NCBI WGS metagenome assembly OQVQ01 (sample SAMN03418252, study PRJEB22391) | human gut metagenome | biome: human-gut; feature: organic feature; material: feces | host: Homo sapiens | place: Tanzania | collected 2013-01
ATTTCCTATTGAATCTTACACGATATAATAAAAGTTCAGTTTATGAATTCTAATCAGTAGTTTGACGTCATCACGAAGAAAAGGTTTAATGCAAGTCTAAAAAAAATGCATTTTTTCTTCATTAAATGTTTTTTCTCTCTTAAAAATGCTTCTTTTCTTCTTTTTAAAGCAAATTTACCCTTTTTATTTTGAGAATTAAACATTTTGTCGTATCTTTGCAGACAAAAAGAAACATTTTGCATGAAAAAGATTCTATTATTCATAATAACTGCCAGCATTTTCACCTTTTCTTCTTGCTTTCAGAAAGAGCAAACACAAGAAAAGGAGCAAGTCATCGACACAATTCCAATGATGGTGATGCAAATACAAAAATGCAACCGACTATATACGGCAGAAGCCCATGTTCACAAAATTATCACCCACGATGATCAACTGAATCTGAAAGGTTCTTTTTTCAGAAAGAACTTCAACATTCATGTACCTGGTTCAAACAGGAAAGTTGCAATCCCTATGAATGCAACCATCAAGGCTTCCGTAGACTTCCAAGGGTTTTCCAATCAAAATGTGTTACGCAAAGGCGACAAGATAGAAATCATTCTGCCAGACCCAAAGCTGACACTCACGAGCAGTAAGATAGACCACAATGCGGTAAAACAATATGTTTCCATTGCCCGCAGCAATTTCAGTGATGCAGAACTCACCCAACTAGAGCAGCAAGGCAGACAAAGCATCATCAATGATATTCCGAATCTTGACCTCATGGAACAAGCTCGGCTCAGTGCCGCAAATACTCTGATTCCGATGCTCAAGGACATGGGATTCAAGGAAGAAAACATCAAGATTAGCTTCCGTAAGAAATTCACAATCCAAGACTTGAAGGAATTCATTTCAAATGGATTGAATGACAATAAAACAATAGAAAAGAGAACAGCCTCTAGCCAGGCATCAAATAAAGAGGACTAAGATATGAAGAAATATGGAATCATAATCATTTTATTCCTTATTATAATAATAGGTGGAGCACTCTATTGGCTTAATAAAGACAATACAATAAACGTGGCAACGGAAGAAAAGACCACCCTTTCACCAACCCAAGTAGAGAGTATTGAGGCTATCGGGCAATGGGAATTTCTTGCCATCAACGATGAGGAACTCGTTGATACAACCCGACATGGTTTCTTTGGTGACGATCAATTGGTACGTATCTATTATGGCACTCTGCGTCTCGGCATTGATATGAAAGACGTAAAGGAAGGATGGATACAGACGAATGAAGACAAAGATTCCATAGTCTGCACCCTTCCCCCAATCCGACTCCTCGACAACAATTTCATAGACGAGGCAAAGACTAAAAGTTTCTTTGAAGAAGGAAAATGGACTGGCGCTGACCGACAGGCTATGTACGACAGAGCTTACGTTATGATGAAAAAGCGTTGCTTGACACCTGTGAATTATCAGACGGCAAGAAGAAATGCCAAGCAGCAATTCAAAGACATGTTCAAGACAATGGGATTCACTAACGTTAGAATAGAATTCGATGACTGAAGGTAGAATTACCTTCAGTCTCCCAAAACGGAAGTAACTAAACATATTCCGTTCATAAAAAGACAAGAGAGTTATCAGGGCGCAAGCCTAATTATTAATTATCATTTTTAAATTAAAACATAAGAGAGATGGATGCTATCAATGATTTTTTCACAGCCTTTAGTTCATTCCTTTGGGGATGGCCTATGATTATTTTATTGTTGGGAACTCATATTTTTCTAACCATCCGCCTGCGCTTTCCACAGCGCAAGATATTCCAGGCTATCAAATTGTCTGTCAAGAAAGACAAGAAGGCAACGGGGGATGTTTCTCAATTCGGAGCACTAGCCACTGCCTTGGCAGCCACCATCGGTACGGGTAACATCATCGGTGTGGCTACAGCCATAGCATTAGGTGGACCAGGTGCTGTCCTTTGGTGCTGGCTCACCGGTGTTTTCGGTATTTCTACCAAGTATGCAGAGGGACTTCTTGCCGTAAAATATCGAGTTAAGACAACACGAGGAAAGATGCTGGGAGGTCCGATGTATGCTCTAGAAAAGGGATTGGGCTGGAAATGGCTTGCCATCCTCTTCGCAACCTTTGCCGCCCTTGCTTCTTTTGGTATTGGCAGCACAGTTCAAGCTAATGCCATATCAACCCTTGTGGAAAATCAATATGGCATTTCTCCTTTCATTACAGGTTCGATAGTTACCATTTTAGGAGCAGCCGTAATCATTGGTGGTGTAAAGACAATCTCTAAGGTTTGTGGAATGCTTGTACCTTTCATGGCCCTATTCTATGTATTGGGCTGTATTTATATTCTCATTGTAAATCATGCCTACATTCTACCTGCCCTACAGATTATCTGCGAATCAGCTTTTACAACAAAAGCTGCTGGTGGTGGTTTTGCAGGTAGTACACTGATGCTTGCAGCCCGTTATGGTATTGCCCGTGGTCTTTTCTCTAATGAGAGTGGACTTGGTTCTGCGCCAATTGTTGCCGCAGCTGCTCAAACCCGCAATCCCGTTCGACAGGCATTAGTTTCATCAACAGGAACATTCTGGGATACAGTCATCATCTGCGCTCTAACAGGACTGGTAATCACCAGCAGTATCATAGCCTATCCAGATATAGACTATCATGATGGAGCAGCACTTACCAAAGCAGCTTTTAGTAAAATACCATATATTGGAGCTCCATTACTAACATTTGGTCTGACCACCTTTGCTTTTAGTACTACACTAGGTTGGAGTTATTATGGCGAACGTTGCGTAGAATACCTGAAGGGAAAGAAATGGATGCTTTGCTATCGCATTCTCTACATTGTCAGTATATTTGCAGGAAGTGTCATCAGTCTCGGTCTGGTATGGAACATAGCTGATTGCATGAATGCTCTTATGGCTATTCCAAATCTCGTCTCTCTGCTATGTCTTAGTGGAATTATTGTGCATGAAACAAGAAAGTATCTTTGGCGCGACCGTCTAGATCAGGATATGGAGGAAAGCGAATTACAGGAAGTAGAAGACAAATAATCGTGCAAACGATTGTCCTGAATAATTAGCAGAAAACTATATATTTTTGATTCATCCTACCGTTTTCTTTTGTACCTTTGCAGCAGAAAAGATAACTTTATAGGAAATATAGGTTAAAAGAGATTTTATTAGTTTTTGTTGATTAAAAAATGCCCAGGCAGCAGTGATGCTATCCTGGGCTTTTTGTTTTATATGCTCTATTCACTTATATTCTGTAATCATCAACAAGAATTTTCACTTCTTATTCAGCATTTATCTGCAAATGCTTCATTCCGTGTCCACCCCACGTTGTATAATTGACGAATTGGAATCCCATACGAGTATAAAGGCTTTCAGCTCTTGGATTGCCTTTATCAACCAATAATCCAACCTTCGGAATACCAAGTTCCTTACCACGTTGTATGGCAGCATTCAACAAAAGCTTTGCAATCCCCTTACCTCTATAGCTACTGGAAACAGCCAAACTGTCGAGATAGTATTCACCTTCTTGAGTCTCAGCATCCATACCCGAATAATCAATTCCAAAGGTAGCAAGAGCCTCATCTACAAATCTTTTGCGCAAAGTCTTAAGTTGAGCTCCATCATAAGCTACCAAGATGCCAGCAACCACACCATCAGTAGTCATTGCCATCAACACATTTCGGTAACTATACTGGCTATCCTCCATCTTTACCAGACGTTCCATCAACTGATGAAAATCAGCCAATGTATGACGAGGTCCGGCAAAATTCTGACAACATTCCGTATTCATCGCTTCCATAATAAGCGATGCTATATGCGAAGCTTTATCTGGGGTTGCTTGTTCTATATGTATCTTCATTTTCGTTTAGTTTTTACAATTACGAATGCAAAGATAATAATAATTAACGAGATAAACAAAACTTTTTCTTTTTCTTTACTTTTGTTTCACAAAGATTTTATATCTTTGCCCCATAATTCAACAACAAATGTTAAGATAGAGGCTACCAGATTCTCACAACATCAATTTCCCAGAGTAAAAAGCTATCAAAAATCAATTGATAATATAAGTTCTCTATCCTTCATGTTTGGGTAGAGACCTTCATTATTATTATAATCTTTTGTAAAAACTGACAATTAAAGACTTTTTCTTTGCTGATTCCAAATAATAATGCTAACTTTGCGCACGAAATTGTTTTATCTTGAGAAGACAAAGAGACAGAAAGATTGTAATGATATGGAAAAAATACTAATAGTTGAAGACGACATCGCATTTGGAACCATGATTCAGACATGGCTCAGGAAGAAAGGATTCGAAGTTGAAAAAACGACTTCGGTGAAAGCAGCTATACAGGCTTGGGAGAAGTTGGAAAGTGGATTTGATCTGGTGCTATCCGACCTTCGTCTTCCAGACCATGATGGTATTTTCTTATTGCAATGGATGAGAAAGCACGGCATGCAAGTACCTTTCATCGTCATGACCAGCTATGCAGAGATTCAGAACGTAGTACTCGCCATGAAGTCGGGTGCTACAGATTACGTAGCCAAACCTTTTCATCCGGATATTCTCCTGGAAAAGATTAAGGAAGCCATAAAAAATCACAACACAAGCTCTCAATCAGAGAAAAATATAGAGCAGAGGGAGGCAACAGGAAATCAGGAGCCAATAGATAATAAAAAAGTATCAGGAAATACGGAATCTAAAGGAAATGTAGATGTTCCTAAATATCTTGAAGGTGAAAGTGAGGCTTCAAGAAAACTCTATAGTTTCGTATCTCTGGTTGCTCCTACTCCTATGTCGGTTCTCATTCTAGGTGCAAGCGGAACGGGTAAGGAATATGTGGCTCGTCGCATTCATGAATTAAGTCAGCGGGCAGGGAAACCTTTCTTTGCACTCGACTGTGGAGCCATTCCTAAGGATGTGGCAGCATCAGAATTCTTCGGTCACAGCAAGGGAGCCTTTACGGGAGCAGACCAAGACAAGAAGGGAGCCTTTGAAATAGCAAATGGCGGTACACTCTTCCTGGACGAAATGGGGAACCTGAACTATGAAGTGCAAGTGCAACTGCTTCGTGCCCTTCAGGAGCGTAAGATCCGCCCATTGGGCAGCAACAAGGAAATCGACATCGACATCCGACTGGTTTGCGCCACCAACGAAAATCTGGCACAGCGTGTAGCAGAGGGAAACTTCCGCGAAGACCTATACCACCGCATCAACGAGTTTACCATCTACATGCCGGAGTTGAAAGACCGTGGTGCCGATCTCTTCCTCTTTGCTGATCTCTTTATCAAACATGCCAACAAAGAACTCAATAGAAACGTGGAAGGACTCGATGGTAAGGCGAAAGAGAGAATCGCCTCTTATAACTGGCCAGGAAACCTACGCGAATTGAACAATGTGATGAAACGTGCTACTCTTCTTGCCACAGGCAGATATATTGGAGTAACAGAACTGGAACAGAGTATGGCTCATATTCAGCCACAAGCTCCTACCACCCTGCATGATGAGGAAACAGAACTGCAACGTATAGAAGCAGCACTAAAAGCTGCAGGAGGTAACAAGAGTAAAGCTGCACAATTGCTTGCTGTGGATAGAAAGACGCTGTATAACAAGATGAAGAAGTACGGCATCTGAGGAACTTTCCCCAATATTTTGGGGAAAAATTCCACACTTGTTCCACAACTTCCACAAAGTTAAGATTTGGCACAAAAACGAATATCAGCTGATTATCAAGCATTTACTAAAAGAAGGAATCTTTTGGCACGCAGATTGTGATATTAGATTATGAACTCGCAAACAAGCAACAATGCAAGTAAGACGGTTCATTAAAGTAAAAATAATATTCACAATAAAAAATAAAAAGATTATGAAAAAGTTAGTATTCGCAGCTATCGCTGCCATGGTAATGGTATCAGTTAGTAATGTATTCGCCAACAACAAGATGGCAAGTGTTTCATCAGTAGCTCCAGTAGACACAGTTGCTCCTGCAGAACCAGCAGACACAACAGTAGAGAAGACAACTCCAGCAGAGACTCCAGCTGATTCTACAACAGCAACAACAGATTCAACTGTAGCTAAGTAATATCACCTTCAAAAAACAGTAATAAACAGAAGAAATAGAAAGACATTAAATATCAGTAATTACGCTTCGCTTTCAATTAGGCAGGAGACTAATGATAAAATTCATTGGTCTCCTGACTTGTTTTTAGCCCTTTCTTTTCTTTAAATCAGTTTTTTGCACTATCTTTGCAGAAGATAAGCTGCACTCGGCAATCTGAAAGCAAGCTTTCATTGCACTCGTTTGCACTATCTTTGCAGAAGATAATTAAGTAAGTAGATTTCACATGCACAAAAACAATATTCCACTCAAGGTAGCCCTCGGCTATTGCATTATTGCCATTATCATGATTCTGGCAATCAGTCTCGTATATAGCAACACCAAGAGCATCATCGCCATCAACGAAGCATCTCGTGAGTACATCAAGAAAAAGGATGCAGCCGACAGTACCATGACTTCTCTGCTCAAAGAAGAGCAGAAGAACTTGAAGCAACTCTCTGATGCTATGGCAGGGAAATCTACGTCCAATTATCTGCAAGATAAGGTTAAAAGTCTGAATACCGGCAAGGATTCTATCGTTGTTCATTCCAAAGCCCCACAAACCCACGAGGCAAAGAAAACTACGGTGGAAGTAATGAAGACCCGCCGAGGATTCTTCCGCCGACTAGCTGATGCTTTCAAGAAAGAGCATGCAGAGACGCTAAGCATCAAGCAAGACAGCAACAGAGCCATCATTGATTCTATCACAACTCCTGTGAATGTGGCAGAAAATGTAGCCAACATTCTGGACCAGATAGACAAGAAGGAGAAGGTGGCTACGCAAGATCATAAGGAAAGTATCAACAAAGAGATGGAAGACCTGAAAATAGTCAGTACCAAACTTGCCTTACGTTCTGCCAAGCAACTGAGTGATGTGCATCAAAGGGAACGTGACTCTATGCAAAAAGCCATCAACAAAGCGATGGCTGCCCGTAAACAGCTATTGTGGCAAATAGGTTTGCTTACACTAGTAACCCTCCTTGCGATTATCGTCATGATTTGGTTCATCTGGCGCGATGCAAGAAAAGAACGCATCTACCGGGAGAACCTGGAGGCAGCCAACGAAGAAATCCAACGTATCATGAACCAACGTGAACGACTTCTCCTCACCATTACGCACGATATCAAGGCGCCAGCTGCCTCCATTTCCGGCTTCATCGACCTGATGAAAGAATACGTCACCGAAGCACAAGGTATGGAGTGTCTTCAAAATATCAAGAACTCTGCTGCTCATCTTTCCAGACTCGTAGCTTCTCTTCTTGATTATCATCAGTTGGAAAATGGACTGATGAAGGTTCAGCCTGTTTCTTTCTCTCCTACTCAACTGGTAAAGGAATCAGTAGAGGGAATGCGATTGCGAGCCGAAGAGAAAGGCTTAGCCATTTCGTATGAGATGACGATGGGAATGAAAAAGGAAGCAAATCAGGAGAATGAAACAGACAAGGAATTATTCCTAGCCGATGCTTTCCGCATTCGTCAGATTCTGGATAATCTGGTGAGCAACGCCATCAAATATACCGATCATGGAAGTGTCAACATCGAGGCACGAGTTTCCAAAATCATGGGTAAGCTGACACTCACCATGAGCGTGAAAGATACGGGTAAGGGAATGACCGATAAGGAAAAGCAGAAAGTGTTCCAGGCATTCACCAGACTAAAGAGTGCACAAGGCATCGAGGGAACAGGGCTGGGCCTGTCTATCACTCAAGAACTGGTGTCGCTTCTCGGTGGAGAAATCCTACTTCGTTCTACCTTGGGCAAAGGTTCCAACTTCATCGTTACGCTACCTATAGAACCTGCCCCAAAAGATGATTCGCAGGAGGATATCAAACAAACATCTGATCATCAGGAAGCCAAGGACTCAGACAACAAAAAGAAGGCTCAACAAGAGTTTGCCAACCATAAGGTTCTGATTCTCGATGACGACAAGCTTCAGCTTCAACTTCTCCAGGAAATGCTGCGACGCATAGCAGGCGATTCCTGGCAAGTATTCGCCTGCAATCATGTGATGGATGCCCTCACCACGCTGCATAACGAGCAGCCTGCCCTGATGCTGATGGATATCGAAATGCCGGAGATGAATGGCATGGATATGATAGCCCACATCAACCATAGCAATATGACTGTCATTGCTATGACAGCGCATGATACGAGTATCCGGGAACAACTTATAAAAGCTGGCTTCGACGACTGTCTTTTCAAGCCATTCAGCATAGAGAAGTTATCAGCTATCCTGGGAATAGATTCTGAACCTCAATCCCACTTTGACGCTCTTCTGGCTTTTGCAGAGGGCGATGAAGAGGCAGCAAAAGAGATACTCAACACCGTGAAGCAGGAACTGGCAGAACATCTTAAGAATTTGAAAGAAGCCATGGAAGAGGATTCCTTATCTATAGATAAAATAGGAAAAGCTGCTCACAAACTTCTGCCGATTGCCAGTATGATGCAGATGAGTTGTCTGGAAGAACTGAAGGCACTATCGCCTGAACATATTCAAGAGAATGGAGAAAAAGAGATTAGGAAGAAATTGAAGGTTGTTACAGATTGCTTGCAGCACGTGCTGGAACAGAGTTTCTAGCACGCGCCTTCCCTTTTATTCCCTGATTTGCTGCGGCGTCAGCCCTGTATGCTTCTTGAAATAACGACAGAAGAAACTGACATCGGCAAAATGAAACTCCCAAGCCATCTCCTTGATGCTTTGCGTAGTTCGCTTAAGATGCATCTTAAGCTGCAGAATCACGTATTGGTCGATGATGGTCTTGGGGGTATGCCCCGTTACCTGGTTCACTATGTTGGTGAGATATTTCGAGGAGATATTCATCTGTTCGGCATAATAGTTCACATCCCTTGATATCTTGTAATCCTTCTCCAGCAGCATCATAAACCGATTGAACAGTTCTCTTACGCGATAGGATTTCACTTCATCTGGTCGGTATTGCGGATTGCGCTGAAGATACTCATGAAAACCGATGAAGAACGCCTTCAACTGACACAATACCAATTGGGAGATGCAGGTACATTCCGACTGGTCGAAATATACCTTCAACAAGCCAAACATCCCATTGATGATGTTTGTCACCACAGGGGTATCCTGCCGGCAGCGGTCTTCCCGCAAGGAAGAATATACCGTCTGCTCCAGCTGCAAGCTTGCTTCACGAAGCAAGGAAGGATTATATTTCAGGATTTCGGCTTGAAAGTTGTTCGCAGTTTGAGGGGATTTGCAATCCCCGTTTTCAGTTGATGGGGATTTGCAATCCCCACCATCAACCTTCAATTCCACTACATCATTCGGGAACATCGTTATCACCGCCCCCTCATAAAGTTCCCAATCCTTATAATTCACCTGTAGCCTCGCCTTTCCTTTTCGGCAAATCAATATTGCTCCGTAAGTCAAAACTTGCGGACCCTCCTGCCATTCCTCCAAACCAGAGCAGGAAAGGCTTGCTTCCTGATAACAGCTTAATTCTGATAATTCCATCTACACCTTTTATATATAGAGTTATTATGTCTCTTTATTCCTATTTCGGTTGCAAAATTACACAAAATATGTGACATAAAAGAACTATTGTTCCCAAATCGTCCATCCGCCGCGAAAAATTTAAAGTGATTGTTCGCCCAAAACTCCGTACCTTTGCACCCGAATTTCAAAAAGCAAGAATCAATGATTAAGAACATCTTATTTGTAAGCCTTCTGCTTGCAGGAGGAACTCTTTGGGCTCCGGCTCAATCACAAACCACAGAAGGGGCGGCAACATCCTTGCCTGTCTGCAAGAAAGAAAACATGACTATCAGCCAACTCTTCCAGAAGGTTGAGGATAACAGCAAAAGCCTTCGCACTTCATTATCAGGAGTAGAAGCAGCACATCTCGGCATCGAATCGGCTAAAAGCAAGAAACTGCCCGACCTTGATGCTTCCCTCTCTTTCAGTTACATCGGCAATGCGCTGATTACCGACCGCGACTTCAGCAACGTTCATGGTTTGAAATCCCCACATTTCGGCAACAACTTCGCCTTCCAGGCACAGCAGGTGGTTTATGCCGGTGGAGCCATCAACGCAGGCATCATACTCGCCGAACTCGGAAAGCAGCAGGCAGAAGTAGGCGTGAAACTTACCCGACAGCAGATTCGCTTCATCGCCCTCGGTCAATATCTCGACCTTTACAAGATAGACAACCGCATCAAGGTATATGAGAAGAACATCGAACTGACCCGCCAGCTCATCGAAGATATCAAGGAGAAGCAGACACAAGGCATGGCGCTGAAGAACGATATCACCCGATACGAACTCCAGATGGAAAGCCTCAAACTCGGCTTAACGGCACTCAGGAATAACCGAAGCATCCTGAACCATCAGCTTTGCAATACCCTCGGAATGAACCAGGGTAGCCAGATGAATCAGGGAAGCCAGGAGATTCAGATTATCCCCGACGCAACCATCGCCGACAAGACCTACGGCAAGGAGGGCGAAGCTTACTGGCAGACAGCAGGCACCCTGAACTCTCCTCTCTTGGAGCAGAGCAGCAACGCCATCCGCATCGCCGAACAGAAGGAGAAGATTGCCAAGAGCGATCTTCTGCCAAAAGTGGCTTTCGTTACCGCCGAAAACTTCGATGGTCCTATCCTCTTCGAATTGCCACCTGTTGACAAGAACCTCAACGTCTGGTATGTGGGTGTGGGAGTGAAATACAGCCTCAGCTCTCTCTTCAAGAGCAACAAGCGCATCAAGCAGGCAGCCGTGGAGACCCGACAGGCAAAGGAGGCACATGCTGTTCAGGCTGAGCAGCTCAACAATAATGTGCAGGCTGCCTACGTGCAATACCAGCAAACCTACGTGGAACTGGAAACGCAGCGAAAGAGCGTAGAACTGGCTCAGCAGAACTACAATGTGATGAATGCCCGCTATCTCAGTCAGCTGGCTCTGGTTACGGATATGGTAGATGCCTCCAACCTCAAGCTCAATGCCGAGCTCAGCGAGGTGGATGCCCGCATCAACATCGTCTATGCCTACTATCGCATGAAGTACGTGGCAGGAGAAATTTAGAAACAATAAAATAAATAAAGCAATGAGCAAGAAGATTATCAAGAGAATATATAATGTAGTGATTATCCTCCTTTTTCTGGGAGCTATCGGCTGGTGCTTCAGCCATTTCTATCATGGCAGCGATGTGGCTTACACAGATGATGCACAGGTGAACCGCCATATCACTCCTATCAACACCCGCGTGCCGGGATTCATCAAGGAGATTCGTTTCAACGACTATCAGCACGTAAAGAAGGGCGATACCCTTGTTATCATCGAGGATGCTGAGTTCCGTCTGCATGTGGCTCAGGCAGAAGCCGGCTTGCGTGGCTCCAAGTCAAGTTCTTCGGTGGTAACCGCCAGCATGGGCACCACCAATACCAATGTGCAGACAGCAGCAGCCGGTATTGAGGAGGCTCGTGTGGATATGATGAATGCCAAGCAAGACTTCGACCGCTTTGCTGCTCTGATGAAGAAGGATGCTGTTACCCGTCAACAGTATGACAACGCTTATGCCCGCTATCTGGGAGCCAAGGCACGCTATGAGCAGGCAAGCAGCAGAAAGGCTAGTGCCGCATCGGTTCGTAATGTTCAGACCCAGCAGCTCGGCGGTTCCCGTGCCGGAGAGAGCGTAGCTGAGGCACAGCTCAATCTGGCTCGCCTCAACCTTTCCTATACCGTAATCGTGGCAACTTGCGATGGCGTGATGGGAAGAAAGGATATTCACGAAGGCCAGCTGGTGCAGCCTGGTCAAATGCTGGCTCGCATCGTGGATGACAATGATGTATGGGTAGTAGCCAACTATCGTGAGACTCAGATGGACGGTATCACCGTGGGCAAGACTGTAGATTTCACCGCCGACGCCATCCCGGGTGTAGTATTTCATGGCAAGGTAGAAGCCCTTTCTGCCGCAGCCGGCAATGCCTATTCCATGATTCCTGTGGATAATGCCACCGGCAACTTCGTAAAAGTAGAGCAGCGTGTGCCTGTTCGCATCGCCCTTACCAAGGACAATGACCCGAAACAGATAGCCCTGCTCCGTGCCGGACTGAACGTAGAAGCCAAGGTTCGCATCAAATAGAATGTCCTATAAACTATAAATTATTAATTATTAATTATTAATTGAAAAAAATGCCAGGACCTCCAATGTTACAGGGACCATTTCGAGTCCCTTCATTCAATGGATATATTCCTCGCCGGTTACAGCCTTGGATTTATCTCCTCTTCGCCTTCATCTTCCTGATGTCGGGCGGAATCTATGGAGGAGCCATGAGCCAGGTGATGGGCGAGTACAGTTTGATGAGAGAAGACGTGCTCATGATCATCATGTTCAACG
>OQVQ01000969.1_pt1 | contig 12448 bp, 6 predicted proteins | sample 1691491 | NCBI WGS metagenome assembly OQVQ01 (sample SAMN03418252, study PRJEB22391) | human gut metagenome | biome: human-gut; feature: organic feature; material: feces | host: Homo sapiens | place: Tanzania | collected 2013-01
ATGCTGAGACAGAATTTGAAAAATACCGTGTCATCCAGGATAGATTGTTCATGTCTGATTTTGATAAGTATATGCTGGAATTAGAAGAAAACACAAAGAAATAAGGATCGGATTCTAGGTCGAGACGGTGAAATCCGGCAACTCAACTCCCTGCGAGTGTATGGCAAATTCGTGCTCAGAGAGGATGAATTGTGTAGAAGTTGAGCGGCTTTCACTGTCTCAACGGTCGAGACAGTGGCAGGAAGCAGCAGTGTAAAATTGCCTTGCATTATATAGATAGCAAAGTCTTTATACAGACTTGTTCCCATAGACTTCGATGGTCAAGACCTTGATATGGATGTTATTTTTGCCACAGATTGCATCTGTTTGTAGCTGTGAATGCGTGGTTTCAAAAGGCGTGGACCTGTTTCCTTTTTGACATGATATGTTTCCGCAAACGGGCACAGAACCTGACATCAATCAGAAGGTATCGTGCCATGTGGAGACCGTAGTATTGATGTCAAGAAAAACTACATAAGAGGGCCAAAGAGCCCAGTAAATAAGGCTTATCCGCATGCTGCGACTATTTTTGAATAGTCTGGCTTGCCGATAGGCCTTATTTTTTTGGTAAGTTCCCCATGACGCAAAAAAGTTAAAAATAGCACCACCTGTGGGGCAAGTTCTCAGGCGCAGGTATAAATAATGGGGATTTTTAGGTAAGGTTACTTGTTGTTCTTGTAAGTAACTAAATTCCACTTCTTAAAGTCAAAGCCTTTAGATAGCTCTTTCATGTCCCAGGTCTTGATTTGCTTATCAAGTGAAACACCATCTTTGTAAGCTTGAGTCCATTGCTTTTCAAAGCAGTACTTATAAAGAGCATGGCAGTACTCTCTTAGGTATGAATGAATATCTTCAATGCCAACTCTAGCTGCAGTTTGGAATACAGTAAAGGTCATAGCCATATCTTTTGAATACTCTTGGCTTACCTTGTGGTAAATAGTCTTTCTAAGTAAAGTTAAAGGACGAATGATACCTTCAACTAGATTGGTATCAGCCTGAACTGCACCATCATCAAGGAATGTACGTAACTTGTCTCTATTATTCATGTAGTAAACACAAGCGGCAGAGAAAGGATCGCTTTTATCTTTAATGAATTTAGTACCTTTGAGTTTGGCTCTACCATCGCTGAGTTTATTCATAATGATATCAATATGATCCATTAGTTTACGTACAGGACCATTGGTTCGGCACTCAACTCTAGCTTTAAAGTCTTCCTCTGTATCACCTGACATACTTGATTCATAACTGTATATCTTGGATAAAGCTTCAAGCACGCTAAACATTAGAATGATTGAATTATCACCTTTAAAGTCTTGAGCTAATTTCTCTACAGCTTTTGGTATTTCTAAAGCTAGCACCTCTTGAGCAAAGCCATTTGGATCTATAGCTTTTATAATCTCTCGTCTAAAGTGGATTAAGCAGGATTGATGTTTTGCATCAGTATGCTCATCTTTTAGTAAAGCATCATAGCCAGAGTATCCATCTGTACAGATGGTATTAAAGAGGTAATCATCAGTTATAAGCTCTTTTAAAGTTTCTTTTGAGCGGTTCTTCATGTAGTAGTACAAGCAGAACTGCTCTTTTGCAAATTTAGGTGCTGTAAGAGCTAGGATGTAATTCTTAGAGTTAGACTTTTTCTCATCAGATTGATTTTCAGTTTCACGCTCTTTACGTTTACCTTGAGCTCCAAGGCATGCAAAAGGAGTTTCATCAACTTGGATTACATCAGCTCTTTTAGCAGCATCTTCAATCATCTTGAATAGAGGTTCAATATAGATATCTGCAAAGTCATGCATGTTGTAGTAAAAAGTATCATTACCAAAGCCTTTGATATGACCTAAAGCTTGGACCATCTTATTTAAAGGTATACCATTTACATTGGCATAAGCTAAATCAATACAGGTTTCACAGCTGATTTGGCGGTTAGGAATTACAGGTACATTCTGCTCTGCACTAATTGCTACATGTACATTTCCACACTTCTGACAGATAGCTGCATCATGTAAATTCTCTGTATCTTGTAAGAGCTGATTTTGCAGTATATAAAGCTGAGACTGTATTGCTAGTTGTACTGTTATCCTCAATGTGTGGAAATCACACCTGTAAAGAGCATGCTAGCTTTTGGTTTGAATTCAATCCAATACTTCAGTACTTAGTACCAAATATGCCAAGTCCAAAGTATATGATTTCTGCTGAAACTGTAAGATTCATCTTAAAGCTTATTCCAAATGATGCCTTTGAGCCTTTCTTTAAGCAATATTTCTCATTTCCAAAGCATATTCAACAAGACTTAGAGAATATGTTTTCAGATGAGGAATTTAGACCATTATGTGGTTGTGATGGAGAGGAAACTAGAGCTTCTTTTAGAAGAGGCTGTTTAAGCCGCAAGAAAAAAGCTGGTAACAGAGTTTCTATCTATAACTGCTCAGCTCGATGTGTTATCGATTATGACATTGTTGCAAAGAAGAACAATGAAACCAAAGCCATCATGAAAATGATAGCTAACGGAGCTAGTATCCATAATGATGCCATCATCTGTGCAGATGCTATCAATGCTAGAGCTTCCTTAATTGAGTTTCTAAATGAGAGAAATATCGATTGGCTATTCTCCCTTAAAACCAATTTAGGTAATGGCAAACTTTATGATGCCATGGAGCAATACTTTGAGTCTAACAAGGATGACTGTTTTAAAGAATATAAAGTCAATAAAACAGGTAACCGTATTGAAGAGCGTGAGATTTTAATTGCACCTGCTGATAAGTTAGCTTTAGCTAAAGATAACTTACAGCCAGAATTAAAATCCATCATCAAAATAGTCAAAACTACTCATCCTCATTTACGTGATGATAATAAGAATATAGCTGATGGTGTTATTAAGCCAAGAAAGCCTACCACTACCGTTTTATACTACATCTCTAGTCTTGAATATAACGAGCATAACTGCAATCAGTTAGTTCTCTCTCTACAAGAACGCTGGTTATATGAGACTCAACATTACATCCTAGATACTGCTTTCTTACAAGATAAACAACAGGTATGTGATGATAATCATTTAGCCTCCATCATTGGTCTTAACAGTATGACTCTTAATGTATTGACCTATGCTAGAGAAAAGATGTCTAAATCAGGACATACTAATGTTAAGCACCGTAATGCAGAAACTGCAGCTTCAGCTAGACTCTTATCCTATAAAGCAACAATGCAAAGAATGAAATCCTGCATTACCTTAGCATTCCAATACCTGTTTGAATATCTAACAGAAGAGCCAAAATAGACACTACCACGCATCAATTACGAAAGTAATCGATATCCTATACCCAAAATTCCTCAAAACCACCTTAAATGCATAAATTTATGAGTTTGTAAACAGCTACTAGCTCGTTAAGAACTAGCAATATTAAAATTGGTTGACCGTTCAGCTATCACTAGTTAACTTTGTGACAATGATCGGTTATGTTTGTTCGGCGTATTAAAGCATCGAGTCCATTCAGGTCCCATACATCGGATGATGTTCTGTAAATCTTCATTAAACCACGGGATCTGCAGAATGTCAGTATGTGGAGCTCCTACTATAGAGAGGTTGTTGTTAAACACATACTGAAAGAACCTCATTAAAGTAGGTCTTTCATTTCTGCCTTTACCTTCCATGTTTTTAATTGACAGCTGATGCTCACGCATTGTCCGTCTCAAGTAATATTCCAAAGCGGAATATACAAGTAGGGCTAAACTCATAAGCCACAACAGAGCATCAATTCTTGATGGCTTCTTCAGGTAAATTGAATCAACAAAGAAGCGAGGATCTTTACAAACTCTCCAGCTCCTTTCGATAACGCTCTGTCTTTTATAACCACCTAAAAGCTCAGCCATGGTCCAGTTACGCTCAGTGTCAGTAGTAACAATGACATACAACATCTCCTGAGCAATAGCTTTGTCTACAGTTTCTTTATTGATACTTACTGCAGCATGAACTTTTACAGCTACTAAAACCTCTTCTTTTTTACCATCCTTCTTAGGTCTGCCTCTGGTATTTTTAAAGACATCCTCATAAGAGATGTTATCAATTGTGCAGAACTTAACTTTCTTTGTAAGTTCAGCTACAGCTTTCTGAGCATCACCAAGACATTTGCAGGGATTAGACTCCAACTTTTCAAAGCCTTTTGAAAGTATTTCAAGTTCATTCTGAGCCTTCCTGCTTATGGTTCTGGTTTTCTTTTCTCTTAGTGCTCCGTTTAAGACAAGTAATCTTTTTACTTTGACTCCGTCAATCTCACAGTCATCACACCACATTCCCAGAGGAGTCTGCTCATCATCAGGAAATATATCTTCAAACTTAGTTTTCTGTCCCTTTCCTTTTTCAAAGCACTCTTTGCTCAAACTGCTATGATCTGCAAGTCTTGAAACAACATCCATGCCCTTGGCTTTGACTGAGTTTATTATCTTTCCTGTACAAAGAGCGTTATCGCCTACAATGTACTTTAAGTCTTTATATATACCCTGAAGTGTAGGCAGTGTATCAATGGTAATGTCATAAAATGACTTCTTGTCATTGACGTTTCCTGACACATTCTTTGCACGCAGAGGAATTCTGCTCCCTCCATCAGATATCATCACACTGATTGCCTGCTTCAGGTCAGGACGATGATCTCTTGAGTATCCAAGTTTTATTTCTAACGGGCAGTCTTCCTGCTTATAGGATTCTCCATCATAGTGAAAAGAGGTGCTGTCTATATGTGTCTCTTTTACACTTATGCCAAGCTTTTCTACAGTCTGCGATGCACAGGCTAAAAAAAATCTTTCTGAACCATACTCGTAAACACTGTCCAGAAACCTTGATAAGACTGCTCTGCCAAAGGATTTACCTTCTAAGCCAGGATGTCCTAATAAACATCCAATAGGTATGTTCTCAAAGTATTCTGAAGTTCCACATAAAGTCTGATACGGAACATTAAGCATCTGCATTATAAGTGCTGAAGCTATCTCTCCGTTGCTGACCTCAACATATGATCCTGTTTTTCCAATAAGTTCGTCAATAAGCTCTTGTAATCCCAGCTTGTCCAGCATACCTGATACAAACGGCATATTCCCTAAAGGCATGCTTCTGTAACTCAATGGCCCATCTGCTACGGTCATACTGACTAAATCAACAAACTTCTTTATTGAAGCGTGATCCCTAGCTCAAAATTATTTAAATTCCTTCTTGACTGTTGTGCTCAATTTTTTCTATTTAAAAATAATTTCACTTCAACAGTGCCACCAAAATCAGTGTTTTTTACTGATCATTGTCAGTTTTAACTAATAATACATGTATTTTTTTATTCAACAGTTACAGACTTAGCCAGATTTCTTGGCTGATCGACATCAGTTCCATTGATAACAGCGCAGTGATAGGCGAGTAACTGCAGAGGAATTGTAAACAGAATCGGTTGCAGAATTTCAGGACAGTCAGGTAATGATACCTTTCTGGTCTGACAGTCTTCCTTCAGATGAGCCTGTTCAGAAACAAAGATGTATAACAGGGCTCCACGAGCGCGAACCTCTTCAATATTGGATACTAATTTATCCATTAAGGAGTTGTCAGGAGCTACAACTACTACAGGCATCTCTTTATCAATTAAAGCAATAGGACCATGCTTTAATTCTCCTGCTGCATAACCTTCAGCATGAATATAGCTAATTTCCTTTAATTTTAAGGCGCCTTCTAAAGCAATAGGGAACATCACACCTCTACCTAAGAATAAGCAGTGATGTTTGCCTGAGAACTGCTCTGATAATAAAGAAATCTCTTTATCACAATCTAAGAACTCTTGAGTTAAAGCAGGTAACTTTCTGATATCTTCAATGATTTCATGGTTCTGCTCTTTACTGATGGTACCTTTTTGCTTACCAATTATTAGAGCTAAGATAAGTAAGCTTAGTAACTGAGTAGTAAATGCCTTAGTTGAAGCTACACCAATTTCAGCGCCTGCTTTAGTAAATAAAGTAAAGTCAGATTCACGTACTAATGAAGAGCCATTAACGTTACAGATACATAAGCTCTTTTTATAGTTCTGCTCTTTGGCTAGTCTTAATGAGGCTAAAGTGTCTGCTGTTTCACCAGACTGAGAAATAGTAATAAACAGACTGTTCTTTCTTACTACAGCTTTTCTGTATCTGTATTCAGATGCAATTTCAACATTTGTTGAGATACCTGTTAAAGCTTCCAGCCAGTATCTGCCGACAAGTCCTGCATGATATGAGGTACCGCAGGCTACAATCTGGATTGAGTCAATATCTTTGAAAGTATTTTCATCAATACCAACAACAGTTTCCAGAGAAATATCATCACATCTTAATCTGCCTAACAGTGTGTTCTGCAGTGACTGAGGCTGCTCATAAATCTCTTTTTGCATGTAGTGTCTGTATGGACCTTTTGAGATGCTTTCTGCATCCATGTCAGACTCTACGATTTCTTTATGATGCTCATTACCGTCAAGGTCATATACCTTAATCCTCTCTGTTGTTAATACTGCAATTTCACCTTCTTCAAGATAGATGAATCTTCTGGTTACAGGCAAAAGAGCTAAAGTGTCAGAGGCAATAAAATTCTCTCCAATACCCAAACCTATGATTAAAGGAGAGCCTGAGCGCGCAGCATACAGTGTTGAAGGGTCGTTCTTATCAATTAAAGCTAATCCGAATGATCCTTTGACCTCATTTAGCGCTCCCTTAAATGCTTCTAATAAAGAGGAACTCTTCTGCAGGTGGTAGTGAATTAAACAAACCAGAACTTCTGTATCTGTCTGAGATTTGAATTTGTATCCCTGCGCATTTAACTGCTCCTTAATTTCAGCAAAATTCTCGATAATGCCGTTGTGAACTAATGCCAGGTTATCACAAATGTGAGGGTGGGCGTTTACCTCTGAAGGAATGCCGTGAGTTGCCCATCTGGTGTGTGCAATACCAATAGTGCCAGGACAGCCTTTTTCTTTAACTGCTTCTTTAAGATTCTTTACTTTACCTGTTGTCTTTATGCAGTTTAAGGTGTTGTTATCAATGGTACAGACACCGGCACTGTCATAGCCTCTGTATTCAAGCCTTGATAAGCCTTCTAAAAGAATGTCAGAAACAGATCTATTAGCTACGGCACCTACAATTCCACACATAACAACTCCAAACTATCTGCGCAATAAAAATTATGACAATAAAATACATTCAAACCAATAAAGCAAAAAATTTAACAAATACAACTTTATTGGTATGGCGAATTCATGAAATCGTGAGAGATCACACTTTCAAAGATCGCCCCAAAAATAATTAAAATCCTTAAGCCATGCGCAAAATGAGCTCTTTAAAATGTTAATTTAGTACTGAATTTAGGTTGGATTATTGCGTTTTGGTGGTAGTTTTTGATGTAGGTATAAATGGCTTTAACCAAACTTAATTGGCTAGGTTAATTAGAATAGGAAGCTTTTGTAGCTGCCACTTGAGCTATTGTACTTTTCAATGATGGTCTCAAGCTTGAGCTTATTTGAAGTTGGAGTCTTTAATGGACTTTCATCTACTGCATCTAGCCAATAGTCATAGAAGTACTCAAGTAACTCAAAGGTGGTTAAATCATTGAGCTTTTGCATGGTGATGTTATAAGAGTAAGGAGTCTTTTGTTTACCTTTGATAGACAACTCTTGTCTTATGTAAGACACAAAGTCTAAACACATCTTGTTGAGACCTGCATTGTTTGCAATGGTATTGTCATTGCAAGCTTGTAAGTCGTCTTGATTGAATACTCTTGGGGTATCTAGTATTCCATGATGAGCTTCAATGAACCAGTAATCTAAGATGGAGTATTTAACTTGAAATACTACGGTTTCATCAAAAGGTAATGAGCTTATATAGTATCTTTCGGTAGTAGTTGTTTCTAGTGCTTCACCATTATGCATTGGAGTTCTAATGTGAGTGTACTTAACTAGAGTTTTTAGATTTGCATGCTCATTCTTGATACGCTTATCTAAGTATTTCTCAGCAGGTAACACTTCAAAATGCCACTCATCAATACGACCATGGTTAAGCTCTTGATATGACTCCTTAACCACATGCTTATGCTCGCGGTTAAAGATAGCAGTAACATGTTCTAAAAGCTCTTTGTTTCCGCCATTCTTTTTGATTGGCATTAGATAGAAGCCTTGAGCTTGATTGATAGCATTAGTTACAGCAGATACTGTATTTAAGGCGTCAGCCATAAATACTTTACCTGAAGCTTTATCACCAAGTTGCTCTAGCATCTTTACAATGCATTCTTTTTCCTGGTTCTTTTTATCTACCACCATGTAGGTAAGACATTGTAGGTTGGTGCTATCGTATGTAGATACAATTTGACCACCTTTACAGCGTCTATCCTCACCTCTTCTAAAGGTAGATACTACCTCTTGTCCATCAAAGGTGTAGGTGTCTTTAACATCAATACCTTTACTCTTTAATCTATCGGAGTGATAGGTAATTTGCTCAGTAATTCTTCTTCTAACCTTTGTAAAGTAGGTTACAAAGAAGTTGTTTAACTGCTCAGGATTGATACCTCTAAATACACGGTTGATGGTGCTTATAGAAAGCTCGTTATAACACTCTGTAAGTCCTGGGATTAGATAGACTAATTCAAGTAGTCGTGCTCTGTAGAATTCTAGTATCTCCTTTGCGGTTACCTTGCCACAGCATCTTGCTAGAAAGATAATCATCAATAAAGATTCTAAAGGATAGACTACAAGCTCTCTTCGTCTCCAATCCTTAAATTGTAATGAGACTTGGTCGCAGAACTCTTGGATAATCCACATGACATTATCAGGACTAGTATCGTGAAGTAATACTTCTCCCATCTTTGTTGCCATGTAAATAACTCCAGCTTGTGCAATTTCTGCACCTCTTGAGTCTACAGGATTAAGTTCTTTATAGTCAGCTATAAGCTTATCTAGGAATTTCTTATCAGATAAATCTTTATAGTGGCTAATTTGAAGTGATGAGTATCTAGAGCGTGAACTTTCGATCACCCCTGATCCCTCAATCAAACTTACAAACTTGCCAGACATTAAGAATACCTATTAACTAACTGATGATAGGATATTACAGTAATCTCAAAACAATTAATAGATCTAATTTTTATACCAAGAAACAGCGCATTTTAAGCCAGTTTTCAGTATTAAACTAATATTTTAAAGAGCTCCCAAAGCGTTAAGCTTAGGGGTAATGTTTAACTAAAAATTGCGGTCATGTCATTTTGTGATCTTGCAAGGATTCATGAATTTGCCATACAATATTCTCTTTTTCATTTAAACCGCCAAATTTTTTATGTTTAATTAAAATACATTGATTTTGGTTCTGTTCTAAAACTTGTAGGACTTGGACTCAGTCCGCATTCTAAAGCTCTCCGCTATTGGCATCAAGAATAAATTAGTTTAAGAAAGAAAATATTGCAACCCATAACTCTTTGAACTTATGGTCTTAACCTTCTAATTGACCACTAGTACCTTTCCATTAGATAAAGGATATTTTGCTAATTTACAATTTTCTGTACTACCCCAATTTTTTTAGAAATATGAAATTTAATGTAATAAAATACAGTACTTACAAAATGCTTGCCAAATTCAGTTGTTAAATTGTAACAATTTTGATCTATCATTTTTGTAACATCGTTTATGTAAACTCTACACTAACGAAATTACTTAGCTCCACGTCCAAATAAAACCACCCACACAGTCATAAATATGATCTTAAGATCAAGCAGTACTGACCAGTTATCAATATACTTCATATCAAGTTTTACAACTTCATCAAAGTCTTTAATATCACTACGTCCACTTACCTGCCATAGACCTGTCAGACCAGGAGCCATTGAAACACGGGCTTTATGTTTTGGTTCGTAATTAGTGTATTCATCAACAGTAGGCGGTCTGGTTCCAACAAGACTCATATCACCTTTTAACACATTGATAAACTGAGGCAACTCATCAAGACTAGTCTTGCGGATGAAATGCCCAACTTTAGTAATTCTTGGGTCATTCTCCATCTTAAACATAAGACCGTTCATCTCATTTTTGCTCATGAGAGATTTCTTTAACTCTTCAGCATCAGAGCGCATTGATCTGAATTTATAGCACTTAAATATTCTGCCATTACGTCCCACACGATTCTGAGAGAACAGAACAGGTCCTTTTGAATCAAGTTTGATTATAGGAGCCAGAACTATATACACCATGCAGAAAATTAAGAAACCCACGAATCCGCCAGTGTAGTCAAGTACGTGCTTTGCAAATATCTTTCGCTTTGAACAGAAATTACGACTTACAGAAATACAGTGGATGTTGCCTAACTTGCTGACTCTTATAAATGATCGTGGAAGGTAATCAAAAAGTTCGAGGTTAAGACTGATATCAACTCTTATGCCCATTTCCTCTGCCTGAGACAGAATATCTTTCATCTGCTGACTTTCAATAAGGTCAGATGTTACAAAAATCTCATCAACATTATTGTGTGTCAGGTAATCAAGTAATTGTGAGTGAACGCATACTGCATCAACCCCCCTAACTCTTTTGTTGGTACTGGTTATTTCAGGAACACAGACACCGCAGATCTTCTTGGTCCAGTCAAAATTTTTTATCAGAGTTTTTACAGTCTCTCTGCAGTTGTTTTCTGTTACAACCAGTACTCTGCTTGAGAATTTTGATTTATTAAAGACATTAGAAAGAGAAAACTTAACAATATATCTAGTTGTAAGTTCCAGAGTAAAAAACAGGACAGAGAAATATCCAAACACCAATCTGTGCGAGTCACCCAGTTTATGCATCCAGAAAAGCATTAGTATCAGAACGACTACTACTATGCAGGTAAGCTGAAAGACTATAAAAGTTTCCTTAAAGAAATTTCTTAACATGAAACTTTTATTAAGGCCTGTGTAGGCGGTTATAAAAAGATATAGTGGTATTAGAATAAGCAGATAGGTTCTGAAGGTTGAACCTGTAAGAGATGAATCCCATCTTAATGAATACAGGGAGAAGCTGAAATACAAAGATGCAAAGATAACGGCAGAACCTGTAACTGCAAGTATATTTCTTAAGAATTTGTCTCTGCTCTCTCTTACCATTTATGACAATCTTCCAATTATATTCCTCAAGTTAAATTTTAAGCTTTGTGAAAAATGTATCGATGATTTTTACACAAAATACATTACATATAGAGTTATCTACTCTTTATTTTAACGTTGTTATATTGCTTTCTGACAAATTATATTCTTTTGTCTTAAATAATCTGAATATTAGAGAATAAAAATTATCCCATCAGGGGGGGGTACGGTTTATTATACATAAAAACTACTGCTACTACAACAGATTTACAAATAATTTGGATCCTCAAATTTTCTGATTTGTGAACATCAGTACAAGCAGGTATATTTTCAGAATATTTTAAATCCAAATGAACATTAAAAAGAGCAGAACCTCAAATTTGCGATCCTACCCTTTGTCAGTTTGCCTTTCTTTATAAATTGGCTGTGTTTGCTATGAGTTAACCATAAGTTAAAAGTTCAGTAACCTAATAGTCATTGTTAGCTTTTCTGGTTTATATTATTGATTGCTCTAGAAAGCAGCAACAACAGCACCTTTGTATTTCTCTTCAATAAACTTCTTAACTTCAGGAGACTTTAAGGCCTTTACAAGAGCCTTTACACCTGCTTTCTTAGCTGTCTTTGAGTTTGCGACAACAATGTTTACATATGGTGAATCAGAATTTTCAATAAATAAGGCATCCTTTAATGGATTTAAACCAGCACCGATTGCATAGTTGGTGTTGATAATTGAAATATCGGTATCATCTAAAGAACGAGGCAACTGAGGAGCTTCAAGTTCTTTGAAGTTTAAATTCTTATTGTTGTCTTTGATGTCCAATGGAGTTGAAGTTACACTCTTAGGATCTTCTAATGTAATTAATCCTGCTGACTGTAACAGTAACAGTGCACGTCCACCATTGGTAGGATCATTTGGAATTGCAACAGTTGCACCATCTTTAAGATCTTTTAAATCCTTAATCTTTCTTGAGTAGATACCCATAGGCTCAATATGAATACCACCTACATTAACCAAATCAGAACCACGCTCTTTTACAAATGACTCAAGATATGGAAGGTGTTGGAAGAAATTGCAGTCTAACTGATTGTCTGCCACCGCAAGATTTGGCTGTACGTAGTCATTGAACTCTGTAATTTTTAAATCATAACCTTCTTTTGCAAGAACAGGTTTTACAAACTCAAGAATTTCAACATGTGGTACAGGAGTTGCACCAATGGTGATGGTCTCATTAGCCTGAGCTGTAAATGAGAATGATACTGCAGTTAATGCGGCTAAACCTAAAAGTGACTTAATCTTATTCATTATATTATTCTCCGTAAAATGAT
>OQVQ01000970.1_pt1 | contig 12439 bp, 10 predicted proteins | sample 1691491 | NCBI WGS metagenome assembly OQVQ01 (sample SAMN03418252, study PRJEB22391) | human gut metagenome | biome: human-gut; feature: organic feature; material: feces | host: Homo sapiens | place: Tanzania | collected 2013-01
CACGCTCCCGAGGATATCATGCGCCGCCCGCAAAGTGTCCCGACCGGTAAGCTGCGTAACGCAGTATATCGCCGTGAAACACGGTTGGGCAACGGAACATTACATGACCGACAGCAGAGCAAAGTCACATACAACACTAAAGCTGCGATAAAAAGACCAAAGGAGAATATATCACAAAGTAAAATAAACATATTGCCGAAAGCTTTCAACAGACGCACGTGCAGATGTTGAAAGTTCGTCAGCCGTAATATTCGCCCATTGCCTTTCCTGCGGCATATCCCGTGGAAAATGCGATCTGGAGATTGAAGCCGCCCGTGTAGCCGTCAACGTCGATGACCTCGCCTGCAAAGTAAAGTCCGCTGCAAAGCTTTGATCCCATGGTTTTCGGCGAGATCTCGGAGGTCTTTACGCCGCCGCTTGTGATGATCGCCTCTTCAATAGGGCGGAAGTCCTTGAAATGGAGCGGCAGTGCCTTGAGAAGCTCACAGAGTCTGCGGCGTTCTTCCTTTGTGATCTGGTTGACCTTTTTTTCTGCGGGTATGCCCGACATTCTGACAACGATCGGTATGAGCTTTGCGGGCAGAAGCTTGCCGAGTGAATTCATAAAGTCTTTATTTAAATTGGAAGAGAAATCCTTTTGAATCCTTGCATCAAGCGTCTGAATATCCAGCGCAGGCTTCATATCAATTTCCAGCAGATAGCGTCTGCGTTCAGCCTTTTCGATGTGGCTGCTTGCGGACAGAACCAGCGGCCCCGACAGACCGAAATGGGTAAACAGCATCTCGCCCATCTCACTGAATATCACCTTTCCCGATGCAGTATCGGTAAGCGAAAGGGTAACATTTTTGAGTGAAAGCCCCATTGCCTCGGAAACCCACTTTTCTTCTGTCACAATAGGCACCAAAGAGGGCTTCAAAGGAACTATCGTATGCCCTGCCTGCTGTGCAAATCTGTATCCATCGCCCGTTGAGCCTGTCAAGGGATACGACTTGCCACCTGTTGCGATACAAATTTGGTCTGCGAAAAACGTCGTATTTTCGGCATTTACACCTAGTGCTTTTTCATTTTCTATTTCAAGTGATTTTATTTCACAGGTCTTAACTGTAATGCTTCTGACCTTTACAGCATTTACAAGTGCATCAACAATGTCCATAGCCTTGTCACTCTGCGGAAAGACACGATTTCCCCTTTCCGTCTTCAGAGGCACACCGATATTTTCAAAAAAAGCCATCGTATCAGCCGAAGAAAACTGTGAATAAGAGCTGTACATGAACCTGGGATTGTGCGGGATATTTGCAAAGAAATCCTCATCTGTACAGTTGTTTGTAACATTGCATCTGCCCTTTCCGGTAATGAGAAGTTTGCGTCCGAGCCGCTCTCTTTTTTCCAGTAAAAGGACATTTTTTCCATAGTCGGCAGCAGTTATCGCAGCCATCATGCCTGCCGGTCCGCCGCCGATTATAATAACATCATATTTCATTTATTGTAAATTCCTGTCAGTAATCCTGATCATCGGAAGTCTCATAGACCTCGTATTCATCATATATTTTTTCAAGACGCTCAAAGTTAGCCGCAACCTGATCGCGTTTCTTTACACCGACAGCAACAATAAGTGCATTGATAACGCTGAGCGGTGCAACAAGTGAGTCGGCAAATGATGCCATATCGCTTCTGGCAAGCAGCATATGATTGGCATAAGCGGCAAGCGGAGATGTCTTTGAGTCTGTTATGGCAATTACCGTAGCACCCCTTGAATGTGCATATTTGAATGCTTTGACGGTGTGCTTTGAATATCTTGGGAAGCTTATTCCTATCATAATGTCGTCAGGACCTATATGCAGTATTTGCTCAAACATCTCACTCGTACTTGTGGTATGGATAAGACGAACATTATCAAAGATAACATTGAAATAGAAGTTCAGAAAACGTGCAAGAACAGCCGCAGAACGGGCACCTATAATATAGATATTTTTTGCGGCAACAAGATGATCCACAGTGTGATAAAACTCCTCCTTATCGCCCTCTTCAAGCGTGCGGCGGATCTTGTCGATATCCATGTTGAGTACGGTTTCGTAAAGGTCGTCGCTGCCGATCTGGTCGCTCATAACGTCGATCCTCTGGATGCTCGTCAGGCGGTTTGTGGTAAACTCACGCAGTGCCTTCTGCATCTCAGGATATCCTTCATAGCCCATTTCAGTTGCAAAACGAACAACCGTCGATTCGCTGACACCTACTATATTTCCGAGTTTTGCCGCAGTCATGAATGCAGCCTTGTCATAATGCTCCAGAATGTATTCCGCTATACGCTTATGTCCTTTAGAGAGCGTGTCGAGTCTTGCGCGCAGTTCCTTAAACATTGAGTTATTCATAATACCTCAGATCCTTTCAAATATATAAACCTTAGCTGAATATTTTTTTCTGCATTTCAATTATCTTTTTTCTTCTGGCATCTGTCGCCGCTTTATCGACAGAATATTCACCATTTGAAAATAGAATAATATCCCCTTCTTTAACATCAGTGGAAATATCTGTTTTATTTATATTGAAGTGATTATCATCATCTTCGATCGTAACGATATTTCCCTCGATTTTTTCAACAATAAGCATATGACCGCCTCACATTATCACTGATTTTTCTCTTTGACAGCAACTACTGTTTTTCCGTCAGTTATGATAAGGATTGTGCCGTTTTCGTCCGTCCTATATATCTTGTCTGTATATTTGCTGAGCTTTTCAAGCGTTTCTTCGTGCGGATGTCCATATGAATTATCCTTTCCGCACTGAATAACAGCTGCCAGCGGTGACACTTTTTTAAGAAATGCAGGTGAGCTTGATGTTGAGCTTCCGTGATGTCCGACTTTCAGAACAGTTGCTTTCAGATCCGCTCCGCTGTAAATAAGATCTTCCTCAGCACTGTCCTCCATATCGCCTGTAAAAAGGAATGAAACATCATTGTAAGTAAGCTTTGAAACGACTGAGTAATTGTTAAGATCCTTGTATTTATCCGTAACAGGTCCTAGTATCCTGAACATTATCCTTTCGCCTGCACTGTCCGACCAGACAAAGCTCAGGCTGTCGGATGCTGCGGCAGCTTTGATATTTTTGTCCGATATTGTCGCAAGCAGCTTTTCGTATACTTTGGTCGTCGGCACCATATCATCTGCGATCTTCGGCATTATCACCGTTCCGATCTCAAAATTGCCGAGCACCTCGGGCAGTCCGCCGATATGATCGGAATGCGGATGCGTTGCAATAACAATGTCCAGTTTATCGTACCCAAGCTCAGAAATATAGTCGGAAACCTTTTGCCCGTATTCCTTTTCGCCTGCGTCAATAAGTATAGTTTTGGGGCCTGCTTCAATGAAAATACTGTCCCCCTGCCCTACATCTATGTAATGCACCCGCACCTCGGAATTTTTGAATTCCTCGGGGATAGATGAACCTTCGCTCTGAAAAGCATCTCCGCTGCCAATCCAGCTTGAAATGCGTATAATTCCCATCTCATTGAGCACACCTATTATAAATGCAGCAGCAAGGACTGCAATTGCACAGTATTTTATGATATCTGTCAGCGTCTGCCCCGTGAATTGCTTCTTTTTTCTTTTTCTTTTTGCCATTTTCTGTTTTTATCCTTAACATTTCGTTTATCAGATGAAGAAGATGAACGCTTTTTCATATTCTGAGCGGCAATATATTCTCTGTCAGGCTGAACAAGACACTCTTTCCCGAAGCCGATAAGATCGGTGCGGCCTGCACGTTTCAGTGCCTCGATCACCTTATGCTTATTTTCTGGCTTGAAATACTGGAGAAGTGCCCTCTGCATTCCCTTTTCCTCTACAGTTTTCGGAACAAAAACCTTTTCCATCGTATACGGATCAAGTCCCGTATAGAACATGCACGTCGATATCGTACCGGGTGTCGGGTAAAAATCCTGCACCTGTTCGGGACGTATCTTCAGGCTTTTCAGGAAAAGTGCCAGTTCTACTGCCTCTTTAAGCGTACTTCCGGGGTGCGATGACATCAGATACGGAACAAGATACTGCTCCTTGCCAATCTGCTTTGTCATGCGGTAAAACTTTTCCTGGAATTTTTTGTATGCTTCAATATGCGGCTTGCCCATTTTATCAAGAACGACCGCTGAACAATGCTCAGGTGCGACCTTCAGCTGTCCGCTGACATGATACTCAATAAGTTCACGCATAAATTCGTCATTTGTATCTTCCAGAAGATAGTCGTAACGAATTCCCGAGCGGATAAAAACACGCTTTACGCCATCGATCTTTCTGATTTTTCTCAGCAGATCAAGATATTCTGTATGATCAACCGTAAGATTTTTACATGGGGTGGGCGCAAGACATTTTTTACCCTTGCAAAGCCCCATTGTAAGCTGTTTTTCGCAGGATGTATGCCTGAAATTTGCAGTTGGGCCTCCGACATCGTGGATATATCCCTTGAAATTCGGCAGTGTCGTCAGCAGCTTCGCCTCACGAAGCACCGATTCCTCGCTTCTGACGGATATCCTGCGTCCCTGATGAAGTGCGATCGAACAGAAATTGCAGAACCCGAAGCAGCCTCGGTTATGTGTTATCGAAAATTCAACTTCCTCAATTCCCGGAACACCGCCCTGCGGCTCATATATCGGATGATAGGAACGCATATACGGAAGCTCGTATACATGGTCAAGCTCCTCAGTCGTCAGTGAAAGTGCAGGCGGGTTCTGCACCAGCATATACTTGTCGTGACGCTGGATTATAGTTTTTCCGTAGACCTCGTCCTGCCAGTCATACTGCTGACTGCACGCTTTTGCGTACATTTCCTTTGACTCGCAGACCTGCTTATATGTCGGACATTCAACCGCTCCGAACGGCGTATTCTTCGGCTCTGTCAGGTAACATGTACCCCTTATATCGGTAAGATCATGCACATTTTCGCCTGCTGCAAGCCTTTTGCATATCTCGGCTATCTGATGTTCTGACATTCCGTACATCAGCAGATCGGCACCGCTGTCCAATAAAACGGTCGGACGCACTGCATCGTCCCAGTAATCATAATGCGCAAAACGGCGAAGCGACGCTTCAAGACCGCCTATGCATATCGGCATATCGCTGCCGTATATCTCACGGAGCTTTTTACAGTAGACGATCACCGCTCTGTCAGGACGTTTTCCTGCTTTTCCTCCGGGAGAATATGCATCGTCCGAACGCTTTCTTTTTGCGGAGGTGTAATGTGCGACCATGGAGTCAATATTGCCTGATGTTACCATAAAACCGTACTTCGGCGTGCCGAGCTTTTTGAAATCTTTGTCGCTGTGCCAGTCAGGCTGCGCAATGATGCCGACTGTAAATCCGCAGTCCTCGATCATTCGGGAGATTATGGATATACCGAAGCTAGGGTGATCGACATATGCGTCACCCGTTATGCAGATAAAATCAAGCTGATCTATCCCTCGTTCATTCATATCCTGTTTTGATATAGGCAAATACGGCATTTTTACACCTCTTTTGGAAATTTCAGTTTATTTTATTACCAATTCAATTATTTTCTGACGATCCTTCGCTGTCTTTATTCTCCATTGCAAGCTTTCTCTGCAGCCACATTTCACGTGTCATAAGTACGGCTCTCGGCTTTGCGCCCTCAAACGGTCCGACAACTCCGAGTTCTTCCAACTGATCTATTATTCTCGCAGCACGGGCATATCCAAGCTTCAAACGTCTCTGAAGAGATGAGGTTGATGCCTGTCCTGCCTCGATAACGACCTCGATAGCCTTCTCGACCATTTCATCATCGAACATATCCGAGCCGCCTGAGCTGTCAGATGCACCCTTTTCGCCCTTCGGAACGGGTACATTCTTCTCGATCTCCTGGAGTATCTCATCGCTGTAATCGGCAGTTCCGCCGCTCTTTATGAAGTTTACGACTGCTTCGACCTCCTTCGATGAGCAGAAGCAGCCCTGAATTCTGACAGGCTTAGGTATTCCCGACGGATAATAGAGCATATCGCCGTAGCCAAGCAGCTTTTCGGCACCCGCCGTGTCGATTATCGTTCTTGAATCGACCTGGGACGAAACAGTAAGTGCGATTCGGCTTGGGATATTCGCCTTGATAAGACCCGTGATTACATCTACCGTAGGACGCTGAGTTGCGATAATAAGGTGCATTCCCGCCGCACGAGCCATCTGTGCAAGGCGGCAGATAGAATCTTCCACCTCGTTCGGCGCAGCCATCATAAGGTCAGAAAGCTCGTCTATAAAGATACCGACCTGCGGCATGACCTCAAGAGTGTCGTCTTCTCTCGCAAGGCGGTTATAGCCCTTTATATCGCGCACGTTCTTTTCGGAGAACATCTTATATCTTTGAAGCATTTCGGTAACAGCCCAGCCAAGTGCGCCTGCCGCCTTTCTCGGATCCGTTACAACAGGTATCAGCAAATGCGGAATTCCGTCATAAATCTTGAATTCAACCATTTTCGGGTCAATAAGCACAAGACGTACTTCATCGGGCGATGCATTGTAAAGTATACTCATGATTATCGAATTCGTGCAGACGGATTTACCTGAACCCGTCGTACCTGCGATGATAACATGCGGCATCTTTGCGATATCGCCGATGATAACATTGCCCTCGATATCCCTGCCGACAGCGAACGCAAGCTTGCTCTTGGCAGACCTGAACTCACTGCTCTCGATCATCTCACGCAGGCTGACCGTATCCTTTATGCGGTTCGGCACTTCGACTCCGACCGCTGCTTTTCCGGGGATAGGTGCTTCGATACGCACTCCCGCAGCCGCCAGATTAAGTGCGATATCATCGGAAAGTCCCGTGATCTTGGATATCTTAACGCCCGCACTCGGCTGAAGCTCATATCTCGTTACCGTCGGACCTCTGTGGATATCAACAATCCTTGTCTGCACTCCGAAGCTCTGGAGCGTATTTACGAGAGTTTCGGCATTATTCTTCATTTCCGCCTCTGCACCCTCCGCATTCTGACTGTTGTCAGACGGCTTCAGCAGGTCGATCGGCGGGAATGCATACTTTCTCATCTCTGGAGCAGCATTCTCATTTTCGGATATTTCCTTGGCAATATCAGCGGCTGTCGGCTGCGGAGGAAGGTCATATTCCTCGTCATCAGGCTTGATCGCCGTATGCGACTGCTTGATATCGACAGTCTTGGGCTTCTCGGCAGGCTGCTGTGATGCAGCGAGTGCCGCGGCTTCTTCCTTTGCCTTTTTCTTTGCCTCCGTCGCTTTTCTTATAAGCTCGGTAAGGCTGTCATCGGCAGCCTCCGTTTCCTCTTTTTTCTCGGGTTCGGAAGGCTTGATATCCGCTTTATCGGACACATCCGTCTTCTCAGCAGGCTTTTCGGGAACAGGCTCTTCCTTTTTCTCCTCAGCCTTCTGAACGGCAGACTCATGCACTTTTCCTGCATTAACAGGCTTCGGTGCAGAAACTACCGGATGCATAGGCATATCGGTCTCAATTGTATTTTCCTTGCTGACCGGTGCATTTCCCTTGTCATCAGCCGCATCTAACAGTACCTTTTTATCGGTAGTTTTCTGCTTCTTTCCGACAGGCATGGGTATATCAACATTGAAATTCTTTTGGATAGCCTTCGCTTCCTCTTCGGGGACATCATCATTGGGAACGACCTTTTCACGCTGCTTTCTGCGCTCCTCAGCCATTCTCACATCGTCCTCTCTCGCCTCCCTGACAGCTTCCGCCATGCCCTTTACCGGCTTGCTGAACCATTTTACGACATCTACTATCGTTTTGTTGGACATTACCATTATCAGAGTCAGCACGAGGAGAATAATTATTATCGACGCACCTGTTTTCTTGAATAATCCAAGAAGAGGGCCTGCGATTATGATGCTGACGATCCCGCCGCCCTGCAAAGCCTTTCCGTCATTGTAAAGCTTCGGTATCATATCGGCAAATACCTTGCTTCCCTTTATCTCGCCGACGAAGAATATCTGCACCATTGCCGAGATAAGAAGTATGGCAGCAGCACCCTGGATAGCCTTTCCTGCGACAGTCTTGCCTGATTTGTCCATAGCCATCATCACCGACGAATACAGCAGAACAGGCGCAACAAGATATACCGAAAGACCGAAAAGTCCCCTCAGAAGGTTATGTATCGCTTTCCATGCAGCCTCGCCCTCGATCAGGGTAAGCAGCAGCACGAGAATGCCGACAGAAAAGAGGACGACCGAGTACATTACCCTGTCCTGAGCTTCTTTCTGCTTTTTTGCGGCTGCCGTCTGCTTCGACGATCTTGATGACGATGATCCTGAGCGCGGGCTGTTTGATGATGTTGATTTTTTCTGAGCGGGCATTTACCGTCGTCCTTTCTTATTTTGCGAGATATTCGGGGATAGTCATGCCAATGTGATGTTCAAAAAATCCTGCGGCAACAACGAGAATTCCGAGAATAAGCGTGTAATATGCGAATACCTTGAATTTTCCGTCCTTTATGAGCCATTTCACAAGCTTTATAGCGAGAAATCCCACAACAGCCGAAACTGCAAAGCCTATCAGCAGCGGCAGAATATGTTCGCTGTTCTCAGCCGCATTGAAATCCTTCAGCTCAACGACAGCACCCGCCAGAATAACGGGAATACCGAGTATGAACGAGTATTCAACAGCCGTTTCACGCTTCATTCCGCAGAAAAGCGCCGCAGATATGGTCGAACCCGAACGTGATATTCCGGGGACAAGCGCAATTCCCTGAAAAGTACCTATCACAAGCGCATCCTTTACGGTCGCATCGCCTATATCCTTGCTGTTGCTGCCGAATTTGCAGCTGAGGAAAAGTATCGCCGACGTGTAGAGAAATGCAAATCCTTCGACAGTAATATCCGAATCGGAGGATATCCCCTCGAAAAAGTCCCTGAAAATGAAGAAAATAAACAGCGGAAGAATGGATATTATGATAAGCATTATCATGCGCCTGTTATCATTCATTTTGCTCCACTTGAATTTGCCCGTGAATATGTCCTTTATCATTGACAGTGCCTCAAGAATAAGCTGCCATATCCTGTGCCTGAATGCAATAAACACCGCAACAAGCGTTCCGAGATGCAACACTATCGACGACGCAACAGCCGTATTTCCGTCAATTCCGAAAAAGTGCTGCACAAGCGAGAGATGTCCCGAGCTTGAAACGGGCAGGAACTCTGTAAGTCCCTGAACTATGCCCTGTACAATAGCTTCAATAATACTCATAAATCCAACTCCGATATGTATTCCGCCCCGAAAAGGACGGTCATTATATTATATATTCCGAAAAAAATCTCTATGCAGGATCGTCGGGGTATCTCCTCTCACCCGTTTCGATCAGCTCATACAGCGCATCAACAGCATCGGAAAGTCCGCCGAGACGGTCGATAAGCCCCTCTTTAACCGCAGTTTCGCCGTCGATCACCGTTCCCATGTCAAGCACAAGCTCGCTCGTGTTCATCATAAGCTCGGAAAATCTTTCGGGAGATATTTTGCTGTTCGAGCAGACAAAATCGGTTATCCTCTTCTGCATCGCCTCGAAATAGGAAAGCATCTGCGGCACTCCAAGCACCAGCCCGTTCATTCTGACAGGGTGGATAGTCATGGTCGCACTGGGCACGATATACGAGATATCCGCCGAAACAGCCAGCGGCACGCCTATCGAATGTCCCCCGCCGAGAACGACTGAAACCGTCGGCGTTTTCATTCCCGAGATAAGCTCTGCTATCGCAAGCCCCGCCTCAACATCTCCGCCTACCGTGTTCAGTATTATCAGCAGACCCTCTATTGACCTGTCCTGCTCGATCGCTACAAGTGCAGGCATGATATGCTCATATTTCGTAGTCTTATTCTGCGGCGGAAGAATGTAATGCCCCTCGACCTGACCGATTATCGTCAGGCAGTGGATAAGGTGCTTTGAATCCGCCACGACCTGCCCCATCTTTTCGATAAGCTCCGCCCTGTCAAGCTCATCCTGCACGGGAGATTCGCCTGCTTCGTGCTTTTCATCGTTTTCGTTGTTCATTTTCATACCTCGCAAAAATTGTTATTGCTGATAGGATTTGTATTTCGCGAGGAATTATGCATACACTTCTATTATACCACTTTAAAGGATTTTGTCAACAAGCTGAACATAAGTTTCGGCATTTTTCGCATAATTATTTTTTATAACTTGCAAAGCAATGTCCGCAGCCCCTGTCTGAAACCGCAGCCTTTTTGTGTACCGCAGCAAAGTCCCCATGTAACTTATGTTATCTTCAACGGCTTTAGCTGCGTTCTCACGGGGATAGAATGCGTCCGCAGCAAAAGATCCCCGGAAAGCATATGCTCCCGAGGATCTTTTCAAACTTTTTCTACCTTATCAAAGAAATATCCCAGTGTATCAACAAGCTCACTGTCATTGTAAAGCTTTCGGATATCCGCAGTTTTCAGCCACCTTGTATCTGCGACCTCTTTTGTATCGGCATTTGCAAGATCGGCATCTCCGTCATATTCAAACAGCCATACGTCCATAATGTCATTGAACCTTCTGCCGTCAACATATCCCCTTGTTTTCGTGTATACCACACGTCCCGACTCAGCCGGGAGAGATATGCCGACCTCCTCTTTGACCTCACGGAGCGCACCGTGCAGACTGTCCTCGCCCTTTATCACCGATCCTCCGACACATTCCCATTTCAAAGGATATGTCGGACGATCAGCCGCCCTCTGCGATATCAGATATTCGCCCCTGCTGTTTCGTATCCAGACATGAACAACAAGATGATAGCAGCCATCGGGAAGCTCCTCTCCGCGGATATGTGTCCTGCCCGTAAGCTTCCTTTTTTCGTCATATAAGTCCCATATTTCCATATATACCCCGCCTTTCGGGGATATTATAGCACAATATACAATGATTTGTCAAATATCATGCCTTTTTAAGTGCCGCATACTTTCCGACTCTCTCCGAAACCAGTATTGCAAGTGCGATCTTTATTGCATCGGGGATAATGAATGGGAAAACGCACCAGCCAAGTGCCGACCACAGCGTTACTGTACCCTTGCTCCCCGTGTAAACTATCATGAACCACGCCGTTCCGAATGCATAGCAGACCAGCAGTCCAAGAGCCATTGCGATCACTGTAACAGCAAGCTTTGTGCCGAATTTATCCGTTATTGCCCAGTAAACTATGCCCGAGAGGACAAACCCGATTATGTATCCGCCTGTAGTGCCGAGAAGCGTGCCTATGCCAAGCTTGAATCCCGCAAAAACCGGCAGTCCGACTGCGCCGAGAAGCACGTAAACTATAACAGCGATGGTACCCTTCTTTCCGCCGAGAACGCCCAGTGCAGCAAAAACGCCGAATGTCTGAAGCGTGATCGGCACAGTCAGAGGCACGGATATCCATGAGCAGACTGCGATTATCACAGCAAACATTGCTATAAAGCACATATCTCTTACGGTGAATTTTACCTTTTTATCATCATTGTAAACATCATTTTCAAAGTCCATATATCAGACCGCCTTTCACAGCTGAGAAAAAACAAACGGCAGCATTTTTATCTGCCATATTCATCTTATTATTTCTCTAATTGTAATTTTTTGCCTTAATGCATTGCAGCAATACTGAGCATAACATAAAAATAAGCGATTGTCAACGCATAATCGACAATCGCAGTAATTTAACACATTGTATTTTATTGGTACATAAAGTAAATATTTGATTAATATTCACTTTGAAACCTTACACCAGTTTGAGTGTGCAAGAGTAGAAAGCCCGTCGTCAAGGTGATCTGAGCTGTTCTTGAAAATGATATGCGGGTTAAAATTTTCGTCATATTCCACAAGTGACACAGCCGTGTTATCAGACCAGCCCACATCTTTCAGATGGGTGATATCATCGCCGTTCGCATAACAGAGATAATTTCTCAGCGCACAGCCGTGAGATACGATAACTATGGTCTTTCCCTCATTTTCACGCACGATCCTTCCGACAGTTTTCTTCATTCTCTCGAAAACATCGGTCATTTTCTCGCCGTTTTCCACGCTGAAATCGTACATTCTGTTCACCCAGAGATCGTATTCCGCAGGAAATTTCACAGGAAGATCCGCCCACTTTACGCCCTCCCAGACTCCGCCGTTTATCTCGACAAGCCCGCTGTCGTAAATGATCTCCTTACCGTGATATCTGTTGACAGCCTCCGCAGTTGATACTGTCCGCTTTAACGGACTGCTGTATATCCTGTCAAAATCTATATCCTTAAAGCGTTCAGCAAGACATTCAAGCTGCTTTCTGCCCTTTTCGGACACCTCGGTATCAATATGCCCCTGAAAAAACTCCCGGACATTGCCCTGCGCCTCCGCATGACGGACAAGATATGCTTTTAATCCTATCGTTACCTTTCCATTAGGTTCTACCAACTGTCCATCAGAAGACAACAATTCTATGCCAAATACTTGGAA
>OQVQ01000972.1_pt1 | contig 12437 bp, 7 predicted proteins | sample 1691491 | NCBI WGS metagenome assembly OQVQ01 (sample SAMN03418252, study PRJEB22391) | human gut metagenome | biome: human-gut; feature: organic feature; material: feces | host: Homo sapiens | place: Tanzania | collected 2013-01
AAAGGCGCGCCCGCGCCGCCATGGGGCAGAAACGGTGAGAGGTTTGCCTGTGCAAAGTGCGCGGGTCAGCCGAACGTGCCAAAAGCGAGCGGGCAAAAAGAAAAAGCCCTGCGCAAATGCACAAGGCTTTTCGTTATTCATCGTTTAAGCTTACTTTCTCTTCTTAGCAACGAGAACTGCACCGGCAGCAACAATGCCAAGACCTGCAACAGCAGCTACATCAGCAACACCTGTGTCAGGAGATCCCTTTGTGGAATCAGTAGCAGCAGCAACATCGCCTGCAGCGGGTGCTTCATCAGTAGCAGGAGCTTCGTCAGCAGCGTCGTCAGCATCAGCATCTTCGTCAGCAGCGTCATCAGCAGCTACATCTTCATCAGCAGCAACATCTTCGTCAGCAGCATCATCAGCAGCTGCATCATCAGCAGCAGCGTCGTCAGCAGCAGCGTCTTCGTCAGCAGCATCATCAGCAGCTGCATCTTCGTCAGCAGCATCATCAGCAGCGTCATCATCAGCAGCAGCGTCGTCAGCAGCAGCGCCAGCTTCTACTAAAGGAAGGCTAGCCTTACCGTTTTCGTCGAAGGAGATCATTACATTGCCGTCAGCGTCCTTGAGAACCATGGACTTAACAACGATGTTGGACATATCCTGACCCCATTCCTGAACTGCAACCTGAACGAGCTGATAGCCTTCAAATACGCAGTTGGAATCGTCAACAGTTAATGTACCTGTGTATGTAAGATCACCGGTCTTAACGAACTGAACGGGCTTGTCGGTAGCAAGAGTGTCGATTTCGCGCTCTTCGTCCTGTGTGCCCCAGTATTCCTTACCGTTCCAGTTATGTTCAGAATGACCTTCGCCCTTGCTGGAAAGAACGATAGCGCCGCCGAAAGAACCGTCGAAGAAGTCAGGATCATCAGTTGTGATTGTAACTTCGATAGAAGCGATCTTTGTACAGTCGATACCGTAGTCAGTGTAGTCCTTTTCGGAAGCGTCAAATGTCTGATCGCTGTAGATTACGGGCATCCAAGAACCTGTACCGGATCTGAAATGACCATCCTGGGGAACAACCTTGAGAACTGCGCTAGCGGAAACGCCCATAGCAGCAGCAGCTACTGCAGCAGCGGAGAGGCTAGCAATTAACTTGTTTAACTTCATTTTGAGTATCCTCCTAAAATTTTATCCGCCATATAGCAAAGCCTAATACGACGTTTAATTCATTTTAACATGACTTTTACACCCCGTCAATATGCATTTTCACTAAAATTTATGCATATTTTATGGAAGTTTTGATTAACCTAATTAGGCAAATTTAAACTTTGTAAAAAGTCGTGATTACTTTCTCTTCTTTGCAACAACAACTGCGCCGGCAGCAACGATTGCAAGACCTGCAACAGCAGCTACATCAGCAACGCCTGTGTCAGGAGATCCCTTTGTAGAATCGGTTGCAGCAGCAACATCGCCTGCAGCGGGTTCTTCGGTAACAACGGGCTTATCTTCGTCAGTCGCGGGAAGTGTAACAGCTTCATTTGCTTCGTCGGTAGTATCAGCAGCGTCACCAGCTGTGTCAGCAGCACCGGAAACGAGGTTGCCTTCGCCGTCGAATGCGATAACTACGTTGCCTGCTTCGTCATAGCACTGCATACCCTTTACAACGATCTGGGACATATCCTGACCCCATTCCATAAGAGCAATCTGAGCGTAAGCGTCAGGAGAGTCTACAGCGTAGAGGCAGTTGGAAGCGTCAACGTTGAGTGTGAGCTGGTAAGTGTAATCGCCAAGGGTTTCTGCGAGAAGGTCAGCAGCAGCATCCTGTGTTTCAAAGCCGTTTTCTTCGTCAATGCATCCCCAGAAGCTCTTCTGGATCCAGTTATGATCCTCGGGGCAGAGGGACGCAGGTCCGCAGCTCATTACAACTGCGCCGCCGAACATACCTTCAAAAAAGTCGGTGTCATCGGTCGTGATCTGGAACTTAACAGTCTTAATAGAAGCGTAATCAATGCCGAAGTCGATATTCTCGGAAGGGCAGTAGATTTTAGCCATCCACATACCGGAACCGGACGAAAGGTGACTCGGAGCATTATCAACTACTAAGAGAGATGCGCCAGCGGAAACTGCAAGTGCGGAAACAGCAACGGCAGCAGCCGCTGTGCCTGCAAAAGCTTTTCTTAACTTCATTTTTAGTTTACCTCCATAAAAAATTAAAGTGTTGGGTTAATCCTTTTAACCTATTATTTATTATATATGAATGTATGCAAATTTGCAATATGTAAATTCAACAATATTGCACGTTTGTTTTAGTATATTTTTGCCTAAATACAGCCCTCTTGTCGCTCTCTTTTTGTTTAATCTTAACAAAAAACGTGCCCGGCGAACCGAGCACGTCTTTGTTATTCAGATTCGATAATCGACTTTAGGGGTCAATTACTTTCTCTTCTTAGAAACTACAACTGCAGCAGCAGCGATAGCAGCAGGAACAACTGCGAGAGCTACACCAGTGTTGGGGTTGGAGTCGTCAGAAGGCTTAACGATTACGGTGTCATCACCAGCGGTGTTGTCATCGTCAGCGTTGTCAACGTTTGCGTCGTCGTCATCATCATCGTCATCGTCGAGAGAAGGATCTTCAGCGTCATCAGCATCGTCTGCGTCATCAGCATCGTCTGCGTCATCAGCATCGTCTGTGTCATCATCAGTATCTTCTACGTCAGAATCATCAGCGTCGTCTTCGTCGTAAGCAAGTGTTACAGTTTCAACCTTGAGACCTTCAACAGCCTTGTCTTCGTACTTAACGCCCTTAGCAAGACCGAAGTATACGTTTTCGATAACGCCCTTGGTCTGGCCGCCGAGCTGATCAAGAACATCAGAGATGTCGAAGGTTACTTCGCCAGCGTCAGCGTCGATAGAAGCAACAGCCTGGAGAGAACCTGTGGACTGATAGTTGAAGAAGAGAGCGAAGTCGTTAGCAGTAGCATCGCCGAGAGCGTTCTTCAGACCAACCTGAGTAGAAGGAATACCACCATTGTTCCATGATGTGCCGGAAGCAGCAGCAGCGGTTGTGAACTTGAATGTGATAGTACCGTTTGTCTGCTTGTTGAAGAAGTCAGCTACCTGAGAAGAGAGACCAGCGAACTCGTTAGGATTGGTTCCGAGACCGTTGTCATCATAAGACTGGTTGCCGTCTTCCTTACCGCCGTTAGATGTAGCATTGTAAGCGCCCATGTAAGAGAGGAGCTGGATATCCTGTCTTAAGAGAGTGTTGTTAGCGCCGGAAACCTTCTTAGCGATGAAAGGATAGTTGTTGGTTGTGCTCTTTTCAGAGTACTTAGCGTAGATACCGGTTGTGATTGTAGAAGTATCCCAAGCGTTTACGCACTGGTTGATAGCGGCGAGGATGTCACCACCCTTAGCAGTCTGGAAAGGAATAACCTTAAGACCGTCAATGTTTTCGCCCCAGTTGGTAGAACCGTAAGCATCGTAAGCAGTAGCTGTTGTTACAGTACCTTCGCAAGCGATTTCGATAGAAATCTGTGTGATTTCAACGAACTGAGAAGGAACGAAGGAATCTGTAGGAGCGGTAGAAGCGTAAGCCTTGATAGCCCATGTCTTACCGGAAGCGTCGTACTTCTGAGTTGTCCAGTCGAAAGTTGTGTCGCTGTCGTAGTTAGCGAAAGCGTAGGTATAGGTCTTGGAAGAAGAGCTCTTAGAACCCTTGATACCGGTAACCTTAAGGTTGATACCTGTTACCTTCTTGGTAGCGTTCTCAATGTTGATTGCGAGAACGTCGTCAGCGCTGATACCGAGTTCAGCAGGTGCAAGGCCATCCTTGTCAGCGAGGAAGTTAACTTCCTTACCGGTTGTTGCGTTGAACTTGATGGTACCGGTTGTGATAGCCATGTCAAATGTCTGTTCTGCTGCGGAAGCAACAGATGCTAAAGATGCAACTGCAACAAGAGCAGCTGTACCAGAAGCGAGAAGCTTTGTCATCTTCATGATTTTTGTCCTCCAAAAAAAATTTTTTAGTAAATAGCGTGTGCCATTTCCTCTTGTATTATACAATGTAATTTTGTAAATTTCAATAGTGATTTTTACCATAATTTGTAATTTTATTCAGTTGATACCGACAAAATTCACAAATCGAAAAATTACTTTTGAAATCTCATACACTGTATTCAAAGTTTCAATGTACCGTTTACATTTAGGTAGTCACCCGCGTCCGCAGAAAAGTTTCACTTTTTTTAAAAAAATTCCGAAAAATTTTCAAAAAAACTGAAAACCGCACAACCATGCGGTTTAAACGCATTAAAAAACCGGGAAACGCTGTACGTTCCCCGATTTTTTTATATTCTAGTCTACAACTTCCGCAACAAGCAGTACCCAATAACGGCTCTTTCCTTTTTCATAATAGCCGATACCGATAGAATCGTGGTTATATCCGCTTCCGAGGATAACCGAGTAGTTGACCTTATCGGAAAGCACGGACTGTAAGAACTCGGCGGGCGTTTTATAATAGGAAGCGATGAATTCCGCGCAGTAGCGAACCTTTACGCCGCAGTCGTCAACCGCGGAAAGATAGCCTGCGCCCGTCGGGCGGGTGTGATCCATAAGCACGGAGAGTTCCTTTGCGCGGACGTTCGCCGCCTCGGTAAGCCCCTTATCAAGAATGAGCTGGTTAAGTCCGCTGCTTCTGCGATAGGAATTGAGCAGAACGGCAGCCTCGGAGTAAATCGGGTCGCCGAAATTGAAATCGGTAAGATGAAGCGGAATTTCAGAAACGGTTTCTATTTTAACGCTGCTCTGCTTCCAGCCGTTCTTTGCAACGATTGCGCTCAATGTCGACTTATCGCCGAGCGTAAGCGGACCCGTGTAAATGTCGGAATATTCGGGGTCGGGGATCGTGCCGTCTATAGTATAATAAATAGTAGCGTCCTCGGTTATCGTCGAAAGCGTAACCGTTTTCGTTCCCGTCGCAATGTCGATACAGCCGAATTCAACAGGCGCACACTTCTGTTTCACATTTATCTTCGACGAAGCAACAAAATCGCCCTTTTTGGTGTACTCTATAACGCGCATGGTCGAATTTTCGGTAAATTTAACGCGCTTTGAATATTTTTTGCTGTCCTTTGAGGGCTTTGTGCCGTCGGTAGTGTAATAAATCACGTTGGAGCTCTTCTTCGGCATGAGTGTTACATACATATAGCCCTTTTCAGCCATGTATGTGAACTTATACTTGACTTTGGACGTGCCTTCGTCCTCATCGGGAGCGTTGTCGTTTTCGATATAATTGCCGATATTGACAGTTTTGGTGTAGACCGCACTGTTCGCATGGTCATTCATAACTGCAACTGCGCGAACCTTGGTTTTTTCCTTTATCGTTATCTCTTTAAGGTAAAGCTCGGATTTTTCGGTAGGCTTTGTGCCGTCGAGGGTGTAGTAGATCTTTGCACCGAGCGTCTGGCAGGAAAGTTCGATCACGCTTTTGCCTATCTGATAATCAATGTCAAATTCAACGGGCGCGCATTTAGGCGTGATAGTAGTTTTCATTGTGGAAACTTTCTTCCCGCTCACGTCAAACTCAGCCGCGCGAATGATCGTCTTTGTGTATACGCAGATCTCGGAGTCGAGCGGATATTCCTCAGAATTTGTCGTGGGAACAGTTCCGTCTGTAGTATAGCGGATAATCGTGTTATCCGAGGACGGAACGAGCTTCACAAACGCAGTTCCGTAATAGTCATATTCAACGGTTTTGGTCATCTTGCTCGCTGCGGCAGCCTCGGGAACAAACCCTGTCGGAAGCAGCCCCGTAACAATGAGGGCGAAAGCGAGAAGCGCAGAAATCAGCATTTTTATACTCTTCTTCATTTTTACATTCCTTTCTGTGGCGTCTTAAAGCTTTGGTTACTTTATTTTAACACATTGCTCCCGCCATGTCAAGCACGCGGCATATAATATTATAATGGTATATATTTGCATATATTGGGAATTGTCGTTATTTGTCCCGAAAATATCGCCGAAAGGGGCTTGACAAAAGCCGCGAAATGTTGTATAATCACATTCACAAAAGAGTTTTGCCCGCCTTTTTGCTACATAAGGCGAAGCAAACCGATTTAACCTGACCTTTGGTTCCCGCCGTTTGGCAGAGCGCGAAATTTTGCTAAGCGTTTAAAAGGCGGAACTGCCGGTACGGGTTCCGTACGGGGTCGTAAAGGTTTCGACGGGGATGATGAAGCCCGTTAAGCACGCGGAGTTCGCCTAAACTCCTCAAAAAGGGCACTTTTAAAATTAAACGCAGACAATAGATCTGAATTAGTAGCTGCCTAAGTGCAGCTTCCGTCCGACCGGAGAGCGCTGCGGCTCTGATTCGGGCGTCGACTAGCAGCCAACGTCTTGGGTGAGCGTCCTGTAGCCCCTGCCGTAACTAAAGGGCTGCCAAAGGGTGATCCTGTCAATCGGAGCGCCTCGCGGGAGATTTAAAAGATTGAATAAGCGTGTAGAAAGACGTGTGGATTTGTTTTCGGACGGGGGTTCGACTCCCCCCGATTCCACCAGCCGGGAAACCCGGCAGTATTAAAAGCTCGATTGCAAGGTCGGGCTTTTGTTTATATTGTTCTTCTTAAATTTGATATTTCATATTCTTGCAATTCGCAGGCGTTGTTCGTTTTTGAGTTTAAAAACGGGAGGAGTCGAACCCCTAGGGTTAAGAATCCGCCCATTTTGCCCAAAATTAACCCGACAATCACGTTATGTAAGGAGTTCCACCATGAAAAATTATACTCAAGTTTATGCGAAAAACAGTTTTGAAGCAGCGGCAACATACTGCAAAGCCTTTGGCGCAGGGATCACCCGCGAATTTAATACTAAGCACCAATAAAACCATAGATAAAAATTCTCATATAACCCATACATGCAAAGATTATGCTCGATTTTTTGTACAGTTTTTAATTGATGCTGAGTATAAAAACGCGGATAACACCGCTTATGAACACTGCGAGCTTTCTGTGAACGGAGAGGGCTTTCTGGCTCTCGCCGAAGCCAAAAATCCATGTGATATTGATACAGCTCAACGGCCTTAATTCTTCGATTTCCATATTTTTTCCTTTCCCATTTGTTGCCGAAAGAACCGTTCCCTTTTACAGGAACGGTTCTTTTTGTTTACTTTTCTTCTTCCTCAGCGCCTGCGTTATCCTCGACCCACTTCGCCGCCATAAGGGGAGTGAGCGTGATGTTCATTTCCTCCTTGCCCGCGTCGAACGCTTCGCCGTGCGAATTGTCGTTCTCGCCGAGTATGTCATAGGTCACCTGCTGGTGATACGTTATGCGGCAGAAGAGGAACTCCGGCGGGATATACGAAGCCTGCTTTATTTCCTCGAGCCAGCGTATCGGGTTCATTCCGCCGATACTGATGCTGCTTATCAGCCAGCCGCCTGCGGCAGCCGCGTCATTTGCACAAAGGTAGAGCGAGAAGCGGAACGGCTTTTCGCTTTCCTCCGTAAGCACCTCAACGTTGAAATCTTTCAGCGCAAAGCTGTTGATAACGCGGGATTCAAAGCCGCACGCGCAGCAGGTGCCGCCGTAGCCGAACAGCTTTGAGTTCACGTCCTTCGCGAAATAGTTGCGGTAGTTCGGGCTTTCGCTGAACTGCGCAATATCTCTGCACTTTTTGCGCAGATATGCGAATTCGTCCTTCGTTATCGTGGGGATTATCTTCAGATAAGAAGAGATCTGGTCGGGAAGCACCTTGTTCGGTTCTTCCGCCGAGAGATAGTGGCTGCTGAGCTGAGAATGGTTCTCGCCGGTTATGATATACTCCGCAACGTCCGCAAATTCGGGTTTTGTATAGTCGCCTCTGAGCGCGATATACTTCTTCGTCTTTTCGCGCTGCTCGGGAGTTATGGGCGTGCCGACCTCGATTATCTTGATAATTTTATCGTCATCGCCGATAAGTGCAACGCGGTCAACCTTTAAGTCACAGGTATAGAGTTTACCCGCTCTGTCCGCAATATCGTCCGCGCTGAGCTCCTCGTTAGCGAACATTTTTACGAGCATATCCTTATCGAACGCAAATCTGTTCTTGCTGTACGGGAAGTCGAAAACGCGTCCGTCAAGCATTCCGCACCTTATAAGCGCGCCGACGTCGCCGACAAGTTCGAGCATTTCCGCGTTCGTTACGGACGGCGGGATCATGAACTGCTTATTATACGCCGCAAAGCGATAACGCTTATTTATATCGAGCTGGAGCGTTACCTGTCCGCCCTGTTCCTTTATTTCACGCAGGAACGTCATGGTGTCCTTGCCCTGTGTGAAACTGTTGATAATCATGTTTACAACTTCGTTGTAATTCTGGTGAGTATCGAAACGGTGCTGGCGCTTCTGAATGGTCTCCATTGCGTCCTTGAGGTTGCCGATAATCATTTTCGACACTTCGTAGCGCTGTTCGTCCTCGCCGTGCGAAATGTAGAACTGATAATATTTCATGAGGATCTTATAATCCTCGTGATATATCTCGTCGTACATTGCAAGCAGCTTTTCGAGATCCTTTTCGCTGCGGACAACGTTATCCTCAAGGATAGTTTCCGCTACCTTTTCCGCCGCAGAGCTGAAACCGTAGTAGAAATTGTTGTCGGAGCGGTTGCCCGAGACCTTTGAGTCAACGAAATACTTCTTATCGCCACGCGTGAATTCATAGAGATAAACTCTGCCGCCCGCGCCCTCTTCGTTTTCCCAACTGTACGCAACATAAAGCGTCTTGTCGCCGTCTATGCCGACCTGTTCGCGCAGGTTCTCAAGTCCGTCCGTGATATATTCCTTATAAGCCGTGCCGTTGTTATGTTCAAGAGCGGGAACGTGTTCGACCACCGCCTGATAACCTGTCTTTTTCAGCTCGTCATACGGAACGGGAACGGCTTCTCCGGGATAAACAAGCGAAATATTGTTCTGGAAGCGCGATTCAAGCGCCTTTCCGAACTTGCTGGTCTGGATATAGTTCTTGAAAAACTCGAACGCGTAGGATTTCGGGTACAGGAAGCAGCGGCGGTCGGTATCGGGAATCTCCTGCATACCAAGCACGAAATACTTGCTGTATTCCGCGACCATTGTTTCGAGGTCTTTCGTTATCTTATCGGTTACTTCCTTTTCGCTGTCGTGGCGGATACCCGTTCTGTGCGGGGTAATGTAGTCGTTCGGAACGCTTATAAAGAACGCGGAAAGGTGTTCGTCGATAAACGCTTCGTTATTTTCCTTATAAAGTCCCGTCAGCTCATATGTCGAGAAGTAGTTGTACTTCTGGCGGAGCAGGTTCACAAGCTCGGCGCGCTTTGTATTCGCAACAGCGTACGGAATAAGGTAAGCGAAGCCGTCATGCTCATAGCAGAGGAAGTCTATCATGCTCTTGTTGTTCTGCATGAAGCGGATAACGGGGTTTTCGTCGCCCTCCTTCTGATACTGCATGATCTTGTATATCGTTTTCATCTCGTCGTTTACCTTAACGGCGATATTGAAAGTCCTGTCCTTTGCTTCTTCCCACTTCGCGTTGCGGGTATCCATGTATTTCTTGCGGTTAAAGGCGAAGCAAAGCTCCATAAGGCTCATATAGTCGCCCTTTTTGTCCGTAAGGTTCAGGAAATTGTCCATAATGGCGCTGAACTCATCGCCGCGCACCTTGAACACGATCTCGGTGCCCTTAAACTGACTTCCGAAAAGGTCAAGCTCCATTATTTTAAGGTTGCCGTTATCGTTCTTTATCTTGAAGCTGAAATTGTTGGATTTAAGCGAAAGCCACTCGACATTCAGGAAAACGCTCTTCGCACCGACGCCGAAACGGCCCTCTCTTGTGCCGGATTTGTCGCGTTCGCCGCGTCCGAAGCTGAGGTAATACAAAATCTGCTCCATAGTGAAGCCGACTTCGTTATACGAAAGGCTTACCTGATGCTGATTTGTCGAAAAGTTCAGCAGGACTTTTACGTCCTTTGTTTCATAGTGACAGCCGAACGTGTTCTGGAGAAGTTCGCGCAGGATACTTTCCTTAGGATAGTCGTTTATGCTCAGCATCGTGTTGAAAGCGGTCCTGCCGCTGTACACGTCGTTGAAATAATCCTTAAAAGGCTCGCTGTCGGACGAACCGGTGAATAAAGCGGTCTGAATTTTTTTCAGCGCTGCGTCTCTCTTCGCGTCGTCCTTTGCGGCGTGACCTTCGTAGAAGTCGCCGATATACTGTTTCAGTTCCGCAGCGAGCGCCTCTCGCGCTTTTGTTTCTTCATAGCTCATTTATATCACCCCTTCGTTGTATGCCTTTATGAATTCGGCGTATGAGCCGCCGACGAAATGTTCCTTGTGCCAGTACAGCCACGAGTTATACATAACACAAGCGGTCATGATATCGGAAAGCTCTGCGGTCTCTCCCTTCATATATGGGAAGCGGTTCGAGCCGCCGACCATTTCGTTCAGCTTTTCCTTTGCGCGTTCAAGTCCCGCATAATACGGACAGCCCGCAAGTCGCGAGGTGAACTTTTTAAGCTCTTCGTTATAAACCGAACCGCTCTTTATTGTTACGAGCGACATTTTTTCGTCAAAAGCGGTAAATCCGCCGCGTATTTCGTTAAGTTTAGCGCTTACCGCCGAAAGAAGTGCTTCTTCGTCAACGTTTTTTTCTCCGAGAAATCCGCTTACGCCGAACGCGGACGCAAGCAGCGAAAGTTTATTCTTTGAATATTCGTGAGTGCGCGCGGCGGTCGTGAGATTGCGTTCGGCAGGAATATTATATTCATTTTTGAAACGCGAAATAACGTCGAAACTCGAGCCGACCGCGCCGGTATAATCGGAAACGTACTTAATATCCGTAAGCATATCCGCGATCATCTTATCAACGCCGTCGATACGGAAAAGGATATTATCCGTCGGCAGATCGCGGCGGAATGCCTTATAGAGATTACCCACAAGGGTCTTTTTAAGTATTCTCGAGTCGAAGCAGCCGTTGTCGTCCTCGAATAAGATAAATTCGGGCTCGTTTCCGCCGAGGAGTCCGCGCCGCATATAACGTTCCTGAAGAACCGCGGGATTGTCGGGCAGCTCGTAATTGATAATGTGCGTAACGGGACTGTAAAGTCCGATCGTTTCATCGAGGCTGTCCATAGCGAGAACAACGCTGATCTTCTGCTCGGGAACCGCTTCGTACCACTGTTTCAGGCGGCGCACGTCGAACAGGTTCTTCGTGCATACCATTATGTTCGCGGTCTTGTCATAATATACTGCGGAAAGTATTTTTTCGACATAATTCAGCGTTACGTCCGACGAGAAATAAACTATCGCCGTGCCGCTTTCGCCGTTTATAACGGGGTCGATAACTTTCATGAAAGCGCCGAGCTTCTGGTCGGTGTTTTTGAGCACTTCGGCTTCGGCTCTTGTATACGACGGCCGCAGATAAATCCTGCGCGCGTCGAGATTGTATTCCTCAAAGACATTGCCGCCATTTATGTATCGGCTGCCTGTCTGCTGATCAGCCATTTTCAGATTATCGGGGATGATTTTCGGGTCAAAAGCGTAATGAACGACATTCACTTTTGCGGACGACGTATCTGTCGGGCAGTTAAGATACGGCGTATCGAGGGTAAATTCCGAAAGCTTAGGAGAAATCTCGGAAATTCCCTGCGCGTCCTTGTTCAGGAGCGCCTTAACGATGTCGTTTACAGGCGCGGGCGACTCGGTATAGAGCGCGGGGTAGGATGCAAAAATAAGCAGCTCTTCGGCTTTCATTTCGATTTTTTCGATATAAAGCGACGCGTCAACGCCCTCGATGCTTCCAGAAGCGTCAACAATCATAAGATCCCAAACTATCCCGCTTTTCTGCATTTCTTCAAAAACGGACTGTCCGTTTCCCGCCAAGACGTCCTCGCTCACAATAAAGAGGTTTGACAATTCTTTCGCGAAGAATGCTACTGCGTTTTTAGCGCCCGAAACGAGCTTAAAATCAACTCCGAGCCCCATAAGAAGCACGTTGTACCAATTCTGGGCGAAGCCTGACGGACTTATAATAAGGACATTCGGCTTTTCCTTGCGGCTCAGCACGTCAAAAATGCAAAGCTGTGCTTTTTCCGCCTTTCCCTCGCCAAATCCGCTGAAATCCACACACCAGCCGAATTTTTCAAGTTTTTCGGACAGCGCCACGCGCAGCGGTTCGGGTCTGAGGTTATTAACCGGTATCCACTTGATGTCGTTTTCGTTCATGTTAAATTAACCCTCCAATCCTTCTTCTTTTCGGGCGTTTTTCTCCGCCCCGTACAATAATCAACAATTTCTCAACTTACATTATACTACCTTTTGGGCAAGATTGCAACCGTTTTTTCCGCCAAAAGCCGAAATTGCCGAAATGAACAATTTTCAACACTTTTTTTTGACATTGCAGCGTTCCACAGATACAAAACAGGTACACTTTCGCGGGGCGCGGCGTT
>OQVQ01000977.1_pt1 | contig 12381 bp, 20 predicted proteins | sample 1691491 | NCBI WGS metagenome assembly OQVQ01 (sample SAMN03418252, study PRJEB22391) | human gut metagenome | biome: human-gut; feature: organic feature; material: feces | host: Homo sapiens | place: Tanzania | collected 2013-01
TTATAAACAAGAGTGTTTCTTGTTTGATATTTGACAATTTCTTTTTTGTCGGAATCTAAAGGGGTCCAATACTCATTAGCAAAAGAACTAGGCATTTTGAAGTCGTAAACTCTTTTGAAAGTAATGGGGTCAGCAAATTCGAACTTGTAGATTGAATTCATATTGCTCATTTTACTCCCCCATCTTTCATATTAAGTCAAATAACTCTAAAAATTTAGCAATATTATTTTTTTGAACAATAAAACTATCCGTAGCATCTCCTATTAGTGTTATGTCATAACACTGTTCTTCCCAAATGATTTTAGGAGAAATTTTTAGTATTTTGACTAAAATGGTTTTCGTTTTAGACTTGGTAGAAATAATATAAGATTCAGAAGATTCTTGGGGAAGCCAAAGCATGTTTGAGGAAGCGAAAAGAGGAAGAAAGTTATATACTCTATTGAATTTCACAGGCTTATCAAAAGTAAACCTATACATAATATCTTCAGACACAACTTCCTCCCTCCTTTCTCTTTTTTATTTTCTATTAGCTCACAGCCTTATTCCAAGCGTCCTCAATTGCCTGATAACGCTCAGAGTTTAGGGTCTCAACCATAGCCTCATAGGGGTCAGTCTTATTACTTAGAACCATCTTACAGATAGCTGCGGAATATCCAGAAACTAGAATTACTCCATTTTCGTTCTGAGTTACAGGGACATTCTTAGAACGACCATAGGTATTAAGATTCCAGAAGATTAGCTTAGGGAGCGTATACCCATAGGAAGCATACTTATCTGCAATAGTCTCAAACAGAGTCTTAGGAATACCCCAGTTAGAGCTATTACAGCAAACAGCTCCATCAAACTGCATATCAGATACAATAAGAATATTGGGAATCTCTTCCTGGCGAAGCTTATTGTCTACAGCAGTCTTAAGAACCATGTCGAAGACAGCTTCAATGTTAGTGTTGGAACACTCACTGTGCTTACAGGCTTCAATAAGATTCTCCCGAAGAGTAGGATAACCTACATTTACATACTTAGGACGAGAAGAAAAGGTAATATACTTGTTCTTAAAAGGTCCCTCTTGATGCTGAGCAAAGTAAATTGCCAGAGCATTAGCGACCTCAAGAGCCGTGGTAAGAGCCTTGGGGTTAACGCAACAAGTCATACTACCGGAGCCATCTGCTACCACAATAGTATTACCATTGCCGTTTACAAAATCAGGAAGAGCCTTCCACATCTCCTCAAGAGTAGTGTCCTCATTACGAATGGTTAAATTATAATATCCCTCAGAAACATACTTATGAACGATGTCATGAGGGAAAGAAGCAGAAGAATTAATCTTAGCTTCACCAGTGGTTAGCGCATCGAGATATGCCTGACGACGCTCAGAATCATGCTTAAGGAAAGCATTCTTATAAATAAGGTTAGCCTTAGAAGGAACCTTTTCATAATCAATAGCTTGCCAGTTATTGGAAGACATCTTACGCTCAACGATGTCGATATACTTACGACCATCAGTTAGAGCTCTACGATAGTCACGAGAGGTCATGCCAAAAGCCTTGCGGGTCTTGGTAGCTAGCTCACGAGACTCGGGGGAAGAAGTATTCTCAGACTTAAGCCACTTAAAAATCAAACTTGCCATTTGTTTGTTCTCCTTTTTATTATTTTTGTTTTATTTGGATTTGGTTAATTAATTACGCCAAATTCTCGCGGGCTTCCTTTAGGTCCTTATCAAAGACCTTCTTCATGTAAGCGAACATAGGCTTTTCGCACTTAGTTCCTACAAGACAATACAGGTCGTCCCAGCGTCCATAGTCGGCAACGAGAGGAATAAACTTCTCTACAAACTTGGGTTCATCTTTAGCTAAGTCATTAAGACAAATTCTAAATAGATGCCTCATACCAGCTCCCTGAAGAACATCACGAGAATAGAAAAGCCACTTCATTGCCAGAAGGGGGTCTTCATTAAAAGCAGGAACCCACATATCGAGGATTTCCTTATCAGAGGACCCATTAAGAGAAGAAAGGGCAAAGTTTAGGTCTAGCAGCTTAGAAGAAGTGCGCTCGAAAGCTACTGCACCATTCTCTGTGGTAGTTCTGTTATAAGCATCATCAATTGTAGTGACCAGGGCATCTACAAAAGAAGAAACAGAGGTTGCCTTAACAGAAGGCGGATTAGTGGAAGTGGAGTTAATGGGGGTGAGACGATACTTAGAAACATGGGTGGTAGACTTAGAACGAGAACGTGCGGAATTGTTTGCAGGAGTTCTCTCAGGCTTAGGGGACCACTTCTTGTTTTCAATATCCCACTTCTTATTGTAGTTGTTGATGTCGTGAGCATTCATGGGTTTTAGCCCTCCTTAAATTAAAATTTTGATAATTTAAGCAAGATGTTGTGGTTGATAAGGTGAAAATTTTGCTGAAACATCTTAGCTCTTTTTCTTATGTTAGTATACTATATTTTTCGAGAAATGTCAAGGGGTTAGGAAAATTTTTTAATTTTAAAAATTAAAACTAATTAATTGTCAATCTTAGATAAATCTATTGCAAATCTCAAACATGATTCCAGACTTAAAATCGTCTTCCAGCACAAGAATTGGGTCAACTCTCTTCTTGTCCAAACTCTGTAGAAGAAGATAGTATTCCTCGGGATTATCATACATTGCAGCGCGAGAAACTAACTTAAAAATCTCTCCTTGGATGTTACGATAGAGTTCGCCAAAATTAATTGGAGTGTCTTTGGAACGGAAGGGAACACGAGTAGGATTGGAGAGAGATTTAGAGACTTTAGTAGACTTCGGCATAATTAATCATCCTTTCTTTTGATTAGTTTGGGATTAATTTTTGGAAAAAGAAGGAGAATAAATATATTAATTTACTCTCCAAAAATTTTGTTTGAATTATATTGTTATGTTATAGATAAAGTTGCTCAGCCATACGGCAAGCCAGCATAGGATATTCAATCTTTTGTGTGTTCCGCATGTACAACATGAAAGAATATACCATTCGCATTGGTAATTCTCAGATACACACGCGAGGCTGATTCCTGATTCATAGACCGTGCTTCTTACCATAAAGTAAGAGGTCTTACCAATCTCCACAGGCGTAACTTTCGGCTTATCCCGCCGTAGTAAGGTTTACTGGTCACACTGTAGCACAGGTTTCCTTTGCCTTTCTTAAAATATTAATTGCAGCATTGATGTCGCGGTCGTGATGTGCTCCGCACTTGGGGCAGGTCCACGCACGTACTTTTTCATCTTTCACAGCAACATTCTTATATCCACAAAAACTACAGGTCTGGCTACTGGGAAAGAATCTGTCGATTTGGACGAAAGTACGTCCAGCCCACTGTGACTTGTATTCCAACATACGGAAAAACCCTCCCCAAGAGACATCAGTAATAGCTTTTGCCTTCTTGTGATTTTTGACCATTCCTTTAATATTGAGGTCTTCCACTGCAATAACTTGGTTCTCGTTAACGAATTTTCGACTCAACTTATGGATATAGTCTCGACGTTGATTTGCAATGTGTTCATGGATAGCCGCTACCTTAAGACGCTGCTTTTTATAATTAGAAGAGTCTTTATGCATACGAAATAACTTACGTTGCTCACGAGCTAGTCGCTTCTCATTATAGATTAAACAGTGAGGGTTCTCATAAGTGTTACCATTACTGTCGGCAGCAAATACATGAAGTCCCACATCAATGCCCGCTTCCGTGCTCAACAGTGGCAAAGGTTTAACCTCTTCTCTACAAAGAACGGATGCCCAATATTTACCAGAAGCGCTGCGAGACACTGTAACATTTATTGGAACCCCCACAACAACACGTTTATCCTTACCGCGCTTTACCTTTCCAATGGAGGGAATTTGGACAAACTTCTCAGTCACAATAACCGACCCATTTGTGGTGTAACTCTGTTTAGGATTCTTTTTTTCTTTAAACTTTGGGTATCCCACTTTACCCTTGCCTTTTTTACAGCGACGAAAGAATCCATCATAGGCATTACAGAGGTGTTGTATTGTAAACTCTAGAGCATGGCGATTGCATTTACCCAACCAAGGCAAATATACCTTCATCTCTGTTAGGAGCTTACCCATATCATAGTATGAAAGGTTTTCGCCTCGACGTTTGTAAGCTTTGGATTTTCGTTCAAGGAAGTGGTTCCACACAAATCGACAGCATTGAAAGGTGTTTTCTATTGCTGTTGTCTGAGCTTTTGTAGGTTTAATGCACAGCTTGTAAGCCCTATAGATTTCCATCGAAAACACTCCCTTCTAAAAAATTTTTTTAACACATAATACAATTTAATATTAGTTGAAATATTTTTTATATTAGTATTTTAAAGTCATTTTACTTACAGCTAAAATTACTGATGTGTGGTGATATTTTCATCATTGGTCCATTCAGGGTTACAATCCTTCTGCTCAATCTCTTCAGGGGCCTCATCATTCTTAACCCACTCATCATTCTGCTTATTCCCTTCAGAAGCGGGATTGCGAAGGGTCTTGTTAATCTCCAGGACAGCAGATTCAATAGCAGCAGTGATTTGGTCTTCATCAATCTTAATCCCAGCCTTGGTAAGGTAGTCCACCATAAAATCATGTGCCTCGTTAAACTTAGTCTGAGCCATGCCAGGATAAAGCTGCTCGGCCATTCGACACACAAGCATGGCTACATTCTTGTAAACCTCTAGCTGGTTTAGAGCCTTGTTAATCTCCTCCTGAGGATGCTTTGTCTTTAGCTTGGGAATGACGAAGGACGTTAGTACTACGGTGCACAGTGCAATGATTGCCATAATAATAGGAGTGATGTCAACAAGATTATTCATTTTTTTAATTCCTTTCTTTTTTGTTTTTGTTTGAATTGTTTTTTATTTAATTGTATTTTTTGTTGTGTTTTTATTATTTAGTTTAGATTTTTGCTATTTAATTGTTATTATTTTTCTATGGTAAATTGTGAAGAAAATTTTCATAGCTTTTGAGTGGTGTGTTTATACTCGTAAAATAATAGACGAAAAATTTCTCTTGTAATTACCATAAAAATTGAACGTAAAATTGATTTTAGATTGGGGTGCTATAGTTACCCTCGGAAAAATGAAAAAGCTCAAATTAAGATAGATTTCCTGAATAATACAGTAGAAAATTGAAAAGCACAAAAAGTGTCAATATTAATTTTTATGATAAGAGAATAGAAAATTTAAATCTAGAATCAATCTTTTTCTTAGAAGTAAGTTTACCTTAGTAAATATAAAAGTCTTCAAATTGATTCATTTTTTCTATTCTGAGAATACAAAATTAATTATTCTTACTTTTGCCCTCTCTCATTTTCTTCAAACGGTCAGCAGCTTGCTGTTTCTGTTCCTCAGTAAGAACTCTAGTTCTAGGAACGTTAGGAACCTTGAACCACTTCTTAGGAACATGAACCATCATGCCGTATTCATCATCTGAGATAACCTTAACTTCGTTTGGATGTTCTTGTAGAAGCTTTCTCATCTTATTGATATATTTAGTTTCAGAACTATACCATGATAGGTAGTTGGCATCGCCATAAAACTCTACACAGGTTTCTTTTGTATCAGCCATGTTAGTTTACTCCTTCTTGTTTTCAGATTCAGGTTCAACCTCTTCTTTTAGATAAGAAGTACACCCAAGATAAAGATTGCCACTACTGTAGGGATGGGGATTATTATCAGGATGCCTATGGCAATTCTTACGAGAACAGTCCTTTCCTGTGCATGAGGTAAAAGAAGCTGGATTGATAGAAGGGTTTAGAGGGATAAAATAATTTTCATTCTGCATTGGAGTTATGCTCACTTTCTTTATAATTTAAGTCCATAGTGGCTTTGCAGCATGGACACTGAGGAAGTCGGTCGTTAAAAGGGAATCCATCTACATGTCCACAAGATGAACAAATGAAGCACCACTTGTAACCATTGAGTTTGTTATCTATCCAATGGGGTTTAGAAGAGTTTGAATTAATAGAAGGGGTCATGAGCTGTGTTCGCCTTCTTTAGATTGAGAATTTTTGATGTAGTCACACATGCTATGCCAACAAGAATCATGAAGCAAAAGATTAATCCAACGCTTTTCCGTCCAAACGTAATCTTCCTTCTTTAGTTTGTATTTTGTGTAGTTCATTGTTGTGGTAATTTCCTTGCCACAGATGTCACAAATATACTTAACCATTGTCAGTTCCTCCGTTATGTGTTGTTGTATATTTTCCAATCAGCGTGTTCAACCGCTTTAACCCCTCCATGGTGATTAAGTCGTGTTCGTAGAGTTCGTCCCGCAGGAGTTCTAGCGCTTCAATTGGGACCGCATCAACAGTAGGGCATTCATCAACCATATCGGACTCATCATCAAAATAGATTTCACCACGGATAAATTTTTCCCGTAGGTCTTTTAGAGCGTTGGCATCAATTAATCTCTTTTTTAATTCAGTCATTGTCAGCCTCTTTCTTTTTCTTACCATAAGAACAAAAATCGTCGTCAGCTGGCACTGCAATAAAACTATCAGGATTCAAACACTTGTTGTCATCTGTGTTATATTTGCAGTTCTTACATAGTGTTACCTCTTTCACATCAGCAGCGGGAATATCGTCAACCAATTCTGTTGCTTCGTACAGCCCTTCACAGAAATTTTCGGCCCTGCTATTTCCAGCGAATTGCAATGGGTCATCTAAATCGATAGCGTACGCATCTAATGCATATTTCTTAATTCGATTGATTATGGTCTCTCTATTAAGATATTCAGCCATTATTAACCCTCCTGTTCCAAAGTGCAGCCATATATTGACGATAGTTGCTCTTATCAAAATATTTTCGAAGAATGCCACCCGCAGATGGAATTGTTGCCTTATACTGTGAACACTGAGGGGCTTTATTCTTTTCGTCCCATTCTGCTTTGCCTCCACAGAAAGGGCATGAATCTAATTTAGTCATTATTCTCTACCACCTGTGTCCAGAATTTGCGACGACAAGATTGACAACGCATTTTAATATCAGTTGATTGACATGGGTAGCTTTCATTTAGTTCCTGTGGACACAAATCTAAAATACCATCGGTGAAGAGCTTAGCTTTGGGGAATTGTTCAAGGAACTTTTCCTGACGGGTTTTAGGTCGATGTTCTTCAGCCCACTTCTCAACTTCAACTACAACTTCTTCTGGAGGGATTGAAAAATCCGTGATACCTTTAGTGATACAATTCTTAGCAAACATGCGTCTACGTTGAATAATGAATTCTATTGCGTCCATAATGGCAGCCCACTTAATCGGTCCTTTCAATGATAGTATATATCAAACCTTTTTGTATTATAACTTCATATTTAGAATTAAACTCATTAAAATTCACTTCATCACTGATAGTTACCTCATATCTTGTTTGGTATTTATTTTTAGGTAAATGAGTAAATCCATGAATAGACACAAAAATTCCAAGAAGTGTGAAAAGACTAATAATAAAGGATGGTACAAATGCATCCTTTTTTTGTTTTGAGTTATAAAATATATAAATAATAAGAGCTATTCCACTTACTGCTACAAAACTAAAAACAATAGCAGAAAAAAACGTATCGGACCACTCAGGGGTTATAACATCATAACTGTTTAGTATTGTTATGCCTTTAAGCATCGTGTAATACCTCCTTAGTAAACTTAAACGGGTCGCCAAAGTCCTTAATCATCCTATCACAACAAAGCTTTTGGTTAGAAGTAAATTCTTCATAGTGATTTTGGAGCCATTCTTGTTGAGCAGAAGTTAGGTTTAGAATCTCTCCTGTGCTGGAAAAAATAGCTTTGTAGATGTCACGAACTCTAACGCAAATATATCCACGAGACAGAATCGTGTCTTCTGGAAGCTCAAGAGGATTGTAGTAGCTGTTATGCTCTGCAATTTGTTGTGCTACAGACATATGGCTATAAGAAGGAGCATTATGGAAAGTTCCATCAGGAGAAAGATAACCACTAAGCATATTGTCTATTGCCTCCTTTTTGAGTTTATAGAAAGTATACCATAGGATTAAAAAAAAGTCAAGAGGTTAAGTTGAATTTTTCAAAAGGTAAAAAAGAAAACCCTAGAGATGTTACTCTCTAGGGCCACTCCAAAAGCGGGTAGGACAAAAACCTTTGGAGTGTTAATCTTTTAATGCAAAAGTACTATTGTTTCTATGAGGGGGGATACCCTCTGGTGAGACTGGGGGGATTCGGACCCCCGACCAATAGCTTAAAAGGCTACTGCCCTACCACTGGGCTACAGTCTCGAATAGAAGGGGGAAAGGCGTCTAGAACACCCGTGAAGCTTTGCGTCCCCCTTTGTTCGCATATATCTCACTTTTAAACAGTTTAACGACTTATTTGGGTCGAAAAAATTTCAAACTTAATAATACATAGCCATGGAACCAATCAGACCAATGGTAGCAATTGCAATCACCAGAGCAACCCCAGCAATCGAAGTTCCCACGATGCTACAGATAAAACCAGCCTTGCGAATTCCCTCAGTGTTGCCAGCATTCTTAGCCTTGTTAGCCATTACGATACCAATGATACCGCAGACAAGACCAATAATAGCACCTAGGCCGAAGAAGCAAGAAGCTGCTGCTACGATACCTAGAACCAGAGAGGCAACTGCCTGATTGTGGTTAGTGGTGTTAATCATAGAGTTATCTCCTTTTTAGTTTTAATTTTTAATATTAATTTTTCATGGAGCGGGTAACGGGAATCGAACCCGTGTCCCCAGCTTGGAAGGCTGGTGCCCTGGCCGTTGTGCTACACCCGCATGGTTTGAAACTAGACGCTATGTAAGAAAGGAGAACAACCAAAGAAAGCTGTAACATGAAAACTATCAATTTAGAATTTTCTTTTTCATCAATTTGCTGTTTGCTGTGTGCGTCTAAAAGCTGTTGTTTATAATAGATTATTTAATTGTAGGTAGGTTGTAGAAAAAATGGCAGGGGCGGTAGGAGTCGAACCCACACGTGCTGATTTAGAGTCAGCTGTCCTAACCGCTAGACCACACCCCGAAAATAAAACCACCGCTAGACACGTTTCTTTTTTATATCCAAAATAAGATTGTAAGGTTTGCTGTTTGTGTCTAAAGTTTCTTTTACCATTTACTTTAACTATTTACTATTGTAGTTATACTATATCGCAAAGATAAGCTATTGTCAAGTAGTTAGCTACAATTTTGAAAAAAATATTTTATTGGTTGGGGAGGCTTGGAAGCTTTTGAAAAAAGTACGTGCGATGAACTTTTTTTTGATTTGTTTTGATGCAAGACACTTTTTTTGAAATAGCGAATATTGGTTCCCCCAAGCTTCCAAGCCAAAATAATCGCTAATGAAAAACATAATAAAAGCATATGTAAATTTTTCCAAGAAGGTTGTTGCTGTAAGTGTCTTCATTTTATTAAGTGTTTTACTGTTGATAATTATAGTATAACACTGGAGTAAGCAAAAGTCAATAGGTTAAAAGTTTTTCTTGAAAAACTTTTTGTAGGGAGTTAAATGATTTTTTCTGAAAATGTTTTTGTAGATGTTTCACGTGAAACTTGAAAAAGTTTAGGTAAAACTCTTCTCGTAAATTTCCTCAGTAGTAGGAACACCTACAACCTCAATGTTGTGCTTATCCATATACTTAAGAGTATGGGCTTCTAGAACACGAATCTGCTTTAGGAACTCCTGCATGGACTTATCAAGGTCACGATGATAGCGCTCTAGTACCCGTTCACGAGCAATCTTCTTACCAGTCTCTAGGTCGAAGGTATCGCCATCGTCAGTGTTACACTTAGCCTTGCACTCATAGGTATCCCGCATGAAATTATAAGAACTTGTCTTAATAGGCATAAGGTGTGTGCCAGCATTAATACAAATCTTATCCATAATAGTGACAACATCGTTAGAGGCATTAGCAATGCGAGCTCTAACCTCATTCACAGGAGGATTAGAGGGTTCAGAAAGATAATTAGAAGAGTCTAGATTATCTTCATGATACTCATAAAATACACCCGTAGAGGCATGAGGATTAGAAGAGGAGTCACAAGTAGACTTAACATAGTTAACCTCTGGACATAGGATACTGGAGTCAGAGGTTTGATAGACCTTTAGAGGCAGCTCTGGATATGTAGGATTGTCGAATACTGGGTCTAGCACCTCATGGAAATTAGAGGTTGAGTTAGAAGGAATGTAGGTGCGAGAATTATAAGCCTTGATGTGATACTTCTTGGGAGTATCTGGATGGGTTAGAACATGTAGGGCCAGATAGTCCTTGGGGGAGGTAGAAAGTAGGTGGCGTAGACGAGAATTTGTAGACATTGTTTGTTGAACTCCTTTTTAGTTAATTTAGTTTAGATTTTAGATTTATGTGTTTTTTAGATTTATTTTTTTAGGTTGATATTAGTATAGCATAGGTTAAGAGGAAAGTCAATAGGTTAAGTTGAGTTTTTAGAGGAAGATTTAGTTTGCTCAAAAAAAGACTCTTCAAAAAAATTTGCACTATTTTGTAATTTTTCTGGGTCTACGGAATTTTTTAGTAAATCATCTGGGTTTTCAGTAGTTGGGTCTTCTATAAAAAGTCCATATTGTTCTAAGATTGCAAAAAGATTGTCAAAACCTACTGAATCAGAAGACATGCGCTTATTGATGTAAGAGATGGTGCGAATTGAACAATGGAGTTTATCTACTATTTTTTGATAAGTATAGCCCTGTCGTAAATAGTAGGCTATTTTAAGTCGTTGATTTAGATTAATGTATTCTTGGTCTACACAAAGCATACGAAGAAAAAGGTCTACTTCTTCTTCTGTGGAAAGGAGAGAAAGAGCTTTGGAAAGAGGAGGATAGTTGACTTTTGGTGTAGTAATTGATTTTGGGGCTTTATGAGGCTTGTAGTCTTTTAAAGATGCCATTTTACCTCCTTTCTTTGGATTGGGTTGGATATGAAAGGCATAAAAAGTTACAAAAAAGTTTAAAAATGGTTACAAAATGATTACAAAAAAGTGTTAAGATTGCGTTAAGAAGTCTTGAAACCGTTGAAAATAAAAGGTTTCTCGCCCCCCTGGAAGAAAATCAGAAAACAGGGTTTAGGGGGTCCCCGGCGAGCGCTCGAGCAAGCCGATTTTTTTCACCCTTGGTCGCATTTTTTCACTTTTCCCCACTTTCCACCACTTTTACTCCTTTTTTCATCCTAAATCCCCCACTTTACCCCTCATTTTCATCATTTTTTCGCAACTCTTCCCCACTTTTGCTATTTTTGCTGTTTTTACTAAACTTAATTTTAAAAATTAAAAATTAATCCTTACTCAAATTTTAATTTTAAAAATTAAAAAGTCTCCCAAATTATATTATCTCCTATCTTTCTTCATCCTACTCCAAAGGAAACCCCTCTCTATCAAACCTCAACACAGTTCTTTCATCACCATCTAATCTCATTCCATCTTCACAATAACCAGCCCAATTACATCCTTCATCCAATCCTAAAACAATCTTCTGAACAAAAGCGCAGGGCTTCACTCTTTTAATTTCTTTAATTCCCAAAGGCTCAGAAAAGAAATCTATTTCTACACCTTCCATACCATCTCCATCTTCCACATCATTCTCTTCTCCCATATCTTCACTCTTATCCTCTCCCATATCTTCCCCATCACACCAAACCCTAATTCTCTCCTTCTCAATCTTATCCTCAAAAATCCCCTTCAAAAGATAATCCATATCTTCTTCTCTCAGAAAAAACTCATACTTACTAAAAATCCCACTATCCCACTTTCTTTTGCTTTCCTCTAATCTCTCTCTTTTAACATCATCCACTTTTCCTTTTCTTTCGGGGTGAAACCCCGTTCTTTTTCCTTTTTCATTTATTTCATCCAAAATACTTTCTCTAAATTCAAATTTTCCACTTAAGTCCTTAAACAGCCTTTCATCAACCCAATATCTCTTACCAACCTTTAATTTCTCATCTAAATTAAATCCCATCAGTATAACACTATAAACATATTCTCCAATACCATCAAATTTCCCTCTGTCTATATCATTATCACTAACTCTAATTTTCTTATAATACAAATCTGTAAATTTAACAGTCTTGGTAAATAAACCTCTTTTACTATTGTTAATTACATCAAAGCTATATTCATCGTAAATCATATTGCTCATGCCATGCTTACTTACATCATGCTTACTACGCTTATCAGTATTAACTTCAATATTTCCATAGACTCTGTTATACTTATGAAATTTTGATTTAAGTACATTTTTATAAAAAGGACTTAAAACTTCAAAAAGCGCATCATCATATTCTTGGAAACTTTCTCTGCCTAGCATAAACTTTCTCCTCTCTTAAAATTAAAAAACTTAATTTTAAAAATTAAAAATTCATAATCTTAATTTTAAAAATTAAAAATTCAT
>OQVQ01000979.1_pt1 | contig 12368 bp, 9 predicted proteins | sample 1691491 | NCBI WGS metagenome assembly OQVQ01 (sample SAMN03418252, study PRJEB22391) | human gut metagenome | biome: human-gut; feature: organic feature; material: feces | host: Homo sapiens | place: Tanzania | collected 2013-01
GAAATCGTCCTTGAACAGGGCGGCCGTCTGAGGGTTCGGCAAGGCACATAGCAAAGAATATGGTCGCCGCCGGCGTCGCCCAGGAAATGCTTGTCCAGATCGCCTACGCCATCGGTGTGGCAAGGCCGGTGAGCGTCTTCGTAGACACCTACGGCACCGGCATCGTGCCAGATGCCGAGATCGCCCGCAGGATCGAGAATCTTTTCGACCTCCGTCCCGCCGCCATCATCCGCAAGTTCGAGCTCAAGAACCCGATCTACGAACCGACCGCCGCCTACGGCCACTTCGGCCGCAAGCCGTACACCAAGACCGTGAAGGTCGGCAAACCGGGACACCAGACCGACAAGCCAGTCCAGTTCTTCGGCTGGGAGAAGCTCGACGCCGTGGAGGGAATCAAAAAGGCGTTCGGAATATAGCGGTGCTTCTTACGGCGGAACTTATTATTGTATCGCTTCTATAATTATTGTGCCATTTGTCGCTTCTTGAACAGAGACTAAGTAACCACGGGCGAGTCTTTCACAGATTCATGCCCGGAGAGTCACGTTTTGGTGACGGAGAAAGCAAGGACGGCTGACAGGGATTGCCCATGCGCACCCCAAGGGCGGGATTCCGCCCAAATGCCGCTCGTGGAGTGACGTTTGAGACACTACGGGCGAGTTTCTCACAGATTCACGCCCGGGGAGTCACGTTTTGGTGACGGAGAAAGTAAGGGCGGCTGACAGGGATTGCCCATGCGCACCCCAAGGGCGGGATTCAGCCCAAATGCCGCTCGTGGAGTGACGTTTGAGACACTACGGGCGAGTCTCTCACAGATTCACGCCCGGGGAGTCACGTTTTGGTGACGGAGAAAGCAAGGACGACTGTCAGGGATTGCCCATGCGCACCCCAAGGGCGGGATTCCGCCCAAATGCCGCCTGGGTACTTTGTCCGGGGATTCGACGGATCGGGAAGAAATCTGGTCGGAGTCTCGGTAGGGGTTCTTCATTGATGCGCATTGTTTTCCGCATCGGTCTTCTTACAAGAGCTGTCCAAACGACAAAGCGGTCATAAGAAAAAGAGATTCCCACATTTTGGTAACGTGCAAAATGTGGGAATCTCTTTTCTTTGGCCGCCTAAGCACGAAGTCGCTTTGGTACTTCTACAAGCTCAGAGGCGATTGTCCGCTCAGTGGTAATCGCCAATGCTCAAAACACATCAGGGGCCAGCAAGGTGGCTTTGAGGAATGGCACTGTCATCGAAGGAACGGTGACGACGCAAGGTGACGACATTATCGTCACTACGGCAAATGGGGATATGTTCTATTACTCGCGTTCCGAGATTTCAAGCATAACCGCACCGAGAGATTCTAATGTATCAAGAGTGGAATCATCATCTCCATCTTTGTCTTTCAGGGAATATAAAAGAGCGGCAAAGGCAGCGTGGAGAGATGTGAAAACAACTGAGTTTTGGGGAGACAATACCACTTCTATGGACTACTATCAGGGATACAGAACGAGAAAAAGACTTAGCACGATTTTCTGCTGTTCCGGAGCGGCAGTGACTTTTGCCGGAATTATATTTCCTCTAAAAAACTGTTTCTTTCTTATGTGACGGGCGTAATAATCGCAGATTTTTATGTAAGTTTGCCATTGATTACGAGGCCGACATCGACGAACTCTTTCTTTCGCTCGCTCCAGGAAGCGCTTTACTGATCGCCGGCTGCGTACTGACGGCTCCTGCGAAGGCCAAACTCAGGCGCAGCTACGATTATTATGACAACTGTGGAAAGAGCCATGCCATCAACATTTCCACCACACCTGATGGGAGGAGTTTTACCTACAGGAACAACAATTCGTTGGAGTTCGCTAGTGTTGACATATCTTATAACTTTGACAGTATTGATGTGGATGCGGACGACGCGGATGACGGCAACGTCGGAAAGCCAAGGCTTCATAGGAAATCAGTCGCGACAGGGAAGTCGGATGTTGACACTAACATTCCTTCATCCGGGATTGTCAACGACAAGACATTTGCCGTGATCGTCGCGAATGAGAAGTACCAGTCAGTCACTGAAGTGGATTACGCCGAGAATGATGGGAACATGTTCAGAGAATATTGCCATAAGACTCTTGGTGTTCCGGAGAAGAACATCCATTTTGTGCCCAACGCCACACTTGTGAATATGTGGGCTCAAGTAGATTGGCTTGAGAGCATCGCGAAAGCTTATGACGGGGATGCAAGCCTGATTTTCTATTATGCCGGGCATGGGATACCGGACGAGGGGACAAGAGACGCATATCTTTTGCCAGTCGATGGCAGTGGCTCCAATGTCAAGACAGGTTACAAATTAAGTGAACTCTATTCAAGTCTTTCAAAGTTCCCGACGAGACAGACGGTCGTCCTTTTGGACGCATGTTTTTCAGGAGCCGAACGAACAGGGGACATGCTTGTCGCGGCACGCGGTGTGGCGCTTAAGTCTAAAAAGGAAGTTCCAAAAGGAAATCTCATCGTCTTTTCAGCCGCTTCCGGAGACGAGACAGCTTACCAGTATACTGATAAAGGTCATGGTTTGTTCACGTATTTTCTTCTGAAGAAGTTAAAAGAGACAAAAGGCGATGTTTCCCTTGGAGATCTGGCAGCATATGTTCAGGAACAGGTGTACCGCCACTCTGTCATCGAGAATTCAAAAAGCCAGACTCCGACTGTAATCCCGTCAAGCGAGCTTTCCGGAGACTGGGCAGCACTGCGCCTCACACAAAGTGTGGAGGATAATTAAAAGCCAGACTCCGACTGTAATCCCGCCAAGCGAGCTTTCCGGAGACTGGGCAGCATTGCGCCTCACACAAAGTGTGGAGGATAATTAATTGATGTTAAGGACATAAGGCCGCTCTCCTCCACACGCAAACGGTGATGAGGAGTTCCCAAGATTTCGCTGATTGACAACATGTTGGACTCCACATAGTTCCGTGCGGCACCACTGCTACATCGCGGACAGAAGAAAAGTCATTCCCGAATTTTTGTAACGTGAAAAATTCGGGAATGACTTTTCTTTGGCCGCCTCCGCACAAGGTGCTTCGACAAGGACTGTAACTCAAAGTTCTTTGTCTTGTCCGTCGGTTTTGTTATGCCGCCTCCGCACAAGGTCGCTTCGACAAGGACTGTAACCGCAACCTACTCCCCGCGGTCAAGTTCGCGGCGGATGTCTTTCTCCTTGATGGTGGCGCGCTTGTCGTAGATTTTCTTTCCTTTGGCGAGGGCGATGACGAGTTTGGCGAGGCCGTTGTCGTTGATGAAAAGTTTGGTGGCCACGATTGTGAGGCCTTTCTCCTTGACGGCCTGACGCAGGTGACGGAGCTCACGCTTGGTCAGCAGGAGCTTGCGGTCACGCATCGGCTCGTGCTGCCCCCAGGAGCCCCAGAAGTACTGGGCGACGTTCATACCCTTGACAAACAACTCGTTGCCAACGAAATAACAGAACGAATCAACCAACGAGGCCTTGCCCATACGGATTGACTTGATCTCCGTGCTGACCAAGGATATTCCCGCCACATAGGTTTCAAGGAACTCGTAGTCGAACGAGGCACGGCGGTTGCGTATCTCTACCTTATGCTCTTTCTGCTTTGGCATATTCACAAATTCATTTTCAATCAATCAGCACCGCAACGACAAGTCTCATCCATTCATCTTCCGGCACGCAGCGAAGCGGTGATTATGTTCATAGGCCACAAAGATAATCACTTTTCTTGGTGTTGCGGCCAAAAATGCTTAAGTTTGTCAATTACAGCCATTCCGGGCGAATGGCTTAGGAACATGAAAATAATAAGTTGCTTCGGATTAAGAGAAGATTCTCGAGGATGGATCTTTTTTTGAAGAAGGAGTGTACTGGAGGTACATGACTGATGAGAAGAGAAATATAGACCATAAAGATATACAAATTGTTCAGGTTATTTTTTGAAGGTTACTTAGTAAGCGGGAAAGAACTGATTGCCGCAGGTTTGACGATTATTAAATATTCAATATCATGAAAAGACGACTTATCCTGGCGGCGACGGCCGTCATCGCGATGTTCCTTGCGGGATCGTGCGCGAAGTACAAGTACGAGACGGTCAAGGGGGATCCTATGAAGACCAAGATCTACACCCTTGACAACGGGTTGAAGGTTTATATGACCGTCAACAAGGAGACTCCGCGCGTGCAGACCTACATCGCGGTCAAGGTCGGCAGCAAGAATGATCCGAAGGAGACGACAGGACTCGCCCACTACCTTGAGCACCTGATGTTCAAGGGCACGGAGAGCTTCGGAACCTCCGACTACGCCGCCGAGAAGCCGATGCTCGACTCCATCAAGGCCCTCTTCGAGGTTTACCGCACAAAGACCGACCCGGAGGAGCGCAGGGCGATCTACCACCGGATCGACTCGATCAGCTACGAGGCGTCCAAGATCGCCATTCCTAATGAATATGACAAACTGATGGCCGTCATCGGCGCCGACAACACCAACGCCTTCACTTCCAATGATATGACGGTCTATCAGGAGGACATCCCTTCCAACGAGATCGACAACTGGGCGAAGATCGAGGCCGACAGGTTCATGCACCCGGTGATCCGAGGATTCCACACAGAGCTTGAGGCCGTCTATGAGGAGAAGAACATGAGCCTCACGCAGGACAACCGCAAGGCTATGGAAGCAATTGACCTCGCCCTCTTCCCACAGCACCCTTACGGACTTCAGACCACCCTCGGCACCCAGGAGCACCTGAAGAACCCGTCGATCATCAACATCGAGAACTACAGGGCCAACTTCTACGTGCCTAACAACGTGGCGATCTGCGTCTCCGGAGACTTCGACCCGGACACTTTCGTCGCCACGATCGAGAAATATTTCGGGGAATGGAAGCCAAACCCTGACATCAAGTACCTTGAATATGAACCTGAGCAGGCCATCACCACTCCTGTGCAGAAAGACGTTTACGGCCTCGACGCGGAGTTCGTGATGATGGGCTGGAGAGTTCCGGGATCCAACGACTTCCTCAGAAGCGAGGTCGGCGACATTGTCGGTGACATCCTTTACAACGGGCAGGCAGGCCTCGCCGACCTGAACCTGATCCAGGCGCAGAAAGTAAACGGATTCTACGGATTCAACTACACACGTCCGGACTACGGAGAGTTCCTCCTCGTGGGCTATCCTCGTGAGGGACAGACCCTTGACGAAGTGCGCGATCTCATGCTTGAGCAGGTGGCAAAACTCCGCTCAGGAGACTTCGATGAAAGCCTGATCCAATCTATCTTAGACAACTACAAGCTCTCGGACATGCGCAAGCTTGAAAGCAACGAGGACATGGCTATGAGCTTCGTGGAGTCATTCATCAACGGCCACAACTGGAAGGATGACGCACTCCAGATGCAAAGGCTGGAGAAAGTCACCAAACAGCAGATTGTGGACTGGGCCAACGAATATCTCGGAGCGAACAGTTATGTGGCTGTCTATAAACGCATCGGAGAGGACAAAGACATCAAGAAGATCGCAGCTCCCGCCATCACTCCGATCGAGACCAACCGTGACAAGCAGAGCGAGTTCCTGACCGAGATCCAGAACACTGAGATCACTCCTATCGAGCCGGTGTTCGTGGACTTCTCCAAGGATATGTCCAAGGGCAGCGTAGCCGAAGGCATTGAGCTTCTCTACAAGAAGAACGAGATCAATGACGTCACTACTCTGACCAGCGTGTTTGACCGCGGAACCCAAAGCGACCCTCGACTCGATCTGGCGTTCGACTATCTGGGCTACCTCGGAACTCCGACCAGGACAGCCGAGCAGATCAAGAAAGAGCTGTACGAACTCGCTTGCTACCAGAGACTTTCATGTGGCCCGACCCAATCCAGCATTGGTGTGAGCGGACTTGACAAGAATGTCGGCAAGGCAATGGACATCGTGGAGGATCTGATTTTCAACGCACAGCCGGACACGGCTATCCTTGCGGGACTGAAATCAGACATATTCAAAAGTCGCTCAGACAGCAAGCTGAGCCAGAGAGCCTGCTTCAGCGCGCTTCAGAAGTACCTTTTCTACGGTCCTGAGTTCATAAGGAATACCACCCTCACAAACGAACAGATCGCGGCCCTGACCTCCGATGAGCTTCTTCAGGCAGTCAGAGACTTGTACACCAAGAGGCACGACATCCTCTACTATGGCCCGTCAGATGAGACGACAGCAAAGAATATGATCGCGGAGCACCACAAGATCAGCGAGAATCCGGAGCCACTTGAGAGGATTCATCCACAGGCAAGGCAGGTGACCTCGAGCGAGGTATTCATCGCTCCTTACGACGCCAACCAGTTCTATTACCTGCAGTATTCTGACAGAGGGGAAAAGTTCAATGTGGCCAATGATCCCGCAGTAAGGATGTTCAACTCCTATTTCGGCAGCGGGATGGGGGCTATCGTCTTCCAGGAGATGCGTGAGGCCAGAGGCCTTGCATATTCAGCGGCCGCCTACCTCAGCGACCTTGGCTACAAGGATTGTGACTACATGTTATACGCTTTCATCGCCGCACAGAACGAGAAAGCCCAAGAGGCAATCGAGGCGTTCGCCAGCATCATCAACGACATGCCTGAGTCCGAAAAGGCCTTCGATGTGGCCAAGACTTCCCTACTGACCAGCATCCGCTCCAGCAGGACAACCGGCATCAACGTTCTCTACAAATATCTTGACCTCCAAGACTATGGCCTCACCGAAAACCGTGAGAAAGCAGTGTTCGAGAAGGTACAGGACATGACCCTTGCCGATGTCAAGGCCTTCCAGGAGAAATGGATCAAGGGACGCAAATACGTCTATGGATTTCTCGGCAAGAAGGAAGAATTCGACATGGACTTCGTCGGCTCGCTCGGACCTGTCACCGAACTCACGCTTGAGGAAATCTTTGGCTACTAACGGATGAGCAGAAACCCACAGAACAAGCTGCGGGAGGCAATCCCCATCCCTCCCCCGGCTCCACTGCCTGAACCAGAAGACATTGACTTCGGGAGCATATTCAATGAATATGCCTCCGGAGCCATTGATCTGATCGTAGTGCTCGGGCCGACGGCCTCCGGTAAAACCCGCTACGCAGTGGACTTGGCACACAAATGCGGCAACGGAGAAATCCTGTCAGCTGATTCCAGACAGGTCTATCGCGGAATGGACATCGGGACCGGGAAGGACTTGAATGAATATGGCGATGTACCCTACCACCTGATAGACATCGTGCCAGCCGGGACGCGATTCGACCTCTACCAATGGCAGCAAGCTTTTGAATATGCCTACAAAGACATCCGTGAAAGAGGCAAGACTCCTATCCTGTGCGGCGGTACAGGACTTTACATCCAGGCCGCGACATGCGGCTACACTCTGCCTCAGGTTCCGCCTGACGAGAAGTTAAGGGAAGAGCTTGAACAGTACGACACGGAGATCCTGATCGCTAAGTTGAGCGGCTACGGACCGCTGCCGGACGAAGGGGTCCTGCAATCCAAAAGACGGATAATCAGGGCTTTGGAAGTGGCGATGTACGAACGTGAGCATCCGGTGAAACGAACCGGATTCATGCCGAAGAACCCGTATTACATCGGGACATTGGTCAGCCGTGAGGAGAGGGTCGCAAGAATTGACAGACGGCTTGACGAAAGGTTGGCCGGAGGGATGATCGAGGAGGTCAAAGGCCTTCTGGACAACGGGATACGAGCCGAAGACCTTGTCTATTACGGACTTGAGTATAAATTCGTCACACAGTACGTTCTTGGCGTCCTGACTTTCGAAGAAATGCACACTCTTTTGGCCAACGCCATCCACCAGTTCGCCAAACGGCAGATGACCTGGTTCAGAGGTATGGAGAAAGATGGGATTCATATCCATTGGACGGGGGTGTAAAAATTTCACATCTCCACCAATAATCCAACCCCCAAATATTCAATAAATTCTATGCTTAAAGTAGCTATTATCATGGGCTCCACGAGTGACTACGATGTCATGTCCGGAGCTGAGCAGATTCTTTCCGACTTCGGGATCGAGTTTGAGAAAAGGGTGATCAGCGCCCACAGGACTCCTGAGCTGATGTTTGAGTACACCAAAGGACTCAAGGGACGTGGATTCGGAGTGGTCATCGCCGGAGCCGGCGGAGCGGCGCACCTTGCAGGTGTGGCGGCAGGACTCACAACGCTGCCGGTTATAGCCGTGCCGATGCAGACCAAGGCTCTCGGCGGACTGGACTCTCTTTTGTCGATGGTACAGATGCCGACAGGAATACCTGTGGCCACTGTCGCTATCGGCGGAGCCAAGAATGCAGCAATCCTTGCGGCAGAGATCCTCGCCCTCCAAGACACTGCTGTCTCCGAAAAGCTGGACACCTACCGCAAGGCTCAAGCTGAAAAAATCTATAACACTACGATCTAGAACGACGCCTGCGTCGATTCTCCGCCGAAACGGCCTCCAAGCACAAGTTTGACATTGAGCATGGAGGTCTTTTCTTCTTTCGTGGCCTTGCCCTCGATCATCTTCTGAAGGAGTTCAAATGACTTGAAAGCGATCTCGGAAAGCGGCTGGATGATGTGAGGCACCACCGGTTTGTTCAGCTCATAGACATCGCTCTCGTCGAAGCATACGAACGAGAAATCCTTTTGCATACTCAAACCAAGGACGTTAAGAGCGTTGAAACCGTACATGGCTATCCTCTTGGTAGGAAGGATGAACGCCTCGGTCCCTCGTTTCGCCGCCCCACGGAACACCTCGATGACATCCTTTTTAGCAGCCTCGGTGTCATATTCAATCTTGTGAAGCCTTATGTCGTCTTTCAATCCGGCCTCCTCCATCGCCATGGCGTAGCCGGACTCCCTGTCGGTCAGGCTGGTCACTCCGGATTTGTATGAGATCATCTCGATTTTGCCGAATCCCTGATGGAGCAGGTATTTGGCCGCCATCCTTCCGGCGTCAACGTTATCGACAAGTACACGCCCGAATTCTTCTCCCGGCATGTTCCTGTCAATCAAGACTGTAGGGATGCCGATGCTGATGGCTCTCGCCAACGCGGCCTCCGCCCCAAGGCAAGGAGCCACTATAAGGCCTTCCACATTGTAGCCCACCATGGTCTCGACCAGATGAGCCAGCTTCTGCGGATTCTCCTCAGAGCTCGCGAAGATCACCGTGAACCCGTCCTTGTAGGCGATGTTCTCGATGTTCCTGCAGATCTCGGCGAAGAAAGGATTGGCAATGTCCGAAACAATCACAGCGATCGAATGCGACCTTCCGCTTCTAAGCGAGGCGGCGGCATTGTTACGTCTGTAGCCAAGTCTTTTGGCTACCTGAAGGACCCTTTCAGCGGTGTCAGGGTTGACCGGGCAGTCCAACCTGCCATCCTTCCCCATTTTCGCATTCATCACGAAAGAAACCAGGGTGACTGACACCCCGGCTTCTCTCGCCACATCTCTAATGGTTACTTTTTTCATTCGTTTGATATTCTGTTGTAAGTCCGTTCACACTATCCGTGAATCATGACAATCAGTCCCGCCATCACGATTGAGACCATGCTCATGAGTTTGATGAGGATGTTCAATGATGGGCCGGAGGTGTCCTTGAAAGGATCACCGACCGTGTCACCGACAACGGTAGCATGATGATTTACAGAGTTCTTTCCTCCAAAATGGCCGTCCTCGACGTACTTCTTGGCATTGTCCCAGGCTCCACCTGAATTCGCGAGGAAGATCGCAAGGATGAATCCCGCGCCAAGTCCGCCGATAAGAAGACCCATGACACCTGCCTCTCCAAGAATGATACCAACAAGGACCGGAACAATGATCGCAGTGAGTGAAGGGACGATCATCTCATGCTGCGCAGCCTTTGTTGAAATCTCCACACAGCGCTTGTAGTCAGGGCGTTGCTTACCTTCAAGGATGCCCTTGATCTCCTTGAACTGACGGCGCACCTCAACAACCATTTTCTGTGCGGCGCGCCCTACGGCGTTCATTGTCATCCCGCAGAAGAGGAATGCCATCATGGCGCCCACAAAGACGCCAGCGAGGACACGCGGGTTCATCAGGTTGACCTGATAGTAGCTGACAATCTCAGGAATCGTGGCCTCTGTCACATTGACAATCTTGCCTCCAACCTCAAGAAGGAGAACACCAGCATGCTGAAGGCCGATCTTGATTTCTTCAATGTAAGAAGCGAGGAGGGCGAGAGCCGTGAGGGCAGCGGAGCCGATGGCGAAGCCCTTGCCGGTGGCGGCGGTTGTGTTGCCGAGAGCGTCAAGGGTGTCGGTGCGACGACGTACCTCAGGGTCAAGCTCACTCATCTGGGCGTTTCCGCCGGCGTTGTCGGCGATCGGGCCGTAAGCATCGGTCGCAAGGGTGATACCAAGGGTCGAGAGCATGCCGACAGCCGCGATGCTGATTCCGTAAAGGCCGTTGCTGATGTAGGCCGGATCAAAGGAGAAGCCAGTCGCGCAAAGATAAGAAATCAAGATGGCCGCCACGATCGTCACGACAGGGATGCAGGTGGAGATCATTCCGAGTCCGATACCATTGATGATGACGGTGGCGGGACCGGTCTGGGAACTCTCCGCGAGATCCTGCGTAGGCTTGTAGGAATGAGAGGTGTAATATTCAGTGGCCTTGCCGATGATGACTCCGGAAAGAAGACCGGCGATGACGGAAAGGCTGAGCTGCCACCAATTGCTGAAACCAAGGACGTAGAACACCGCAAATGTGAGCACCGCTATCAGGCATGCACTGAGGTTTGTTCCGATGCTCAAGGACTTCAGAAGCTGCTGAAGACCTGCCCCCTCCTTCGTCCTGACGGCGTAGATTCCGATGATGGAAAGGACCACACCGATGGCCGCGATCATCATCGGGGCGATGATAGCCCTCATCTGCGCATCAACATCACCGAAGAAAGCGGACGCTCCGAGCGCCATTGTCGCAAGCACGGATCCGCAATAAGACTCGTAAAGATCCGCACCCATTCCGGCGACATCACCCACGTTGTCACCCACGTTGTCAGCGATTGTGGCAGGGTTTCTTGGGTCGTCCTCAGGAATATCCTGTTCCACCTTTCCGACGATATCCGCACCCACGTCAGCAGCCTTGGTGTAGATGCCGCCGCCGACTCTGGCGAAAAGAGCCTGGGTAGAGGCTCCCATTCCGAAAGTGAGCATCGTGGTCGTGATGACAACAAGGGTCTGCGACTCACTGGCCTCATGCACAAAGGCGTTCAGAATCACCCACCAGATAGAGATGTCAAGCAATCCAAGACCTACTACGGTAAGACCCATGACAGCACCTGAACGGAAAGCGAGTTTCAAACCTGAGTTAAGGGACTTGCTGACAGCGTTGGCGGTTCTGGCCGAAGCGTAGGTAGCGGTCCTCATGCCGACATAACCGGCGAGAGCGGAAAAGAAACCTCCCGTCAGGAACGCGAAAGGCACCCACTTGTTCTGCACCCCGAAACCGAACGCGAGAACGCTGAACAGGACAGCGAGGATAATGAACACTATGCCGACAACCTTGTATTGTTGCTTCAGGTATGCCATTGCGCCTTCGCGAACATACTGGGCGATTTCCTTCATTGTTGGAGTACCTTCATTTTCTTTCTTCATCTGATGGTAGAAGAGCCATGCGAAGAAGAGGGCTATCACAGAAGCCACTGGTACAAAATAGAACAGACAATTCATAAACTGATTAGTTATAACGATTTAGATATTATCCTCCAAAAAAAGGGCTCTTGGAACCCTTTCAGACCGCAAATATAAGAAAAATGTAGTTACTTTATCCTATCGAACATAAAAAAAGATTAAAAAAATGGCGGCCGCGTTGCGGTCGCCATCTCGATTGTGCCTGTCAAGGCCATTACTCAGCCTTAGGAGCCTCCTCAACAGGAGCCTCGGCAGGTGTCTCCTCAACCTTAGGAGCGTCCGCCTTCTTGGCGCGGCTACGACGTGTTGACTTCTTCTCTTCCTTCTTGGCGGTGAGAGCGGCCTCGTTGAAATCAACGAGTTCGATAAGTGCCATGTCGGCGCCGTCACCCTGACGGAAGCCTAAGTGGAGCACGCGGGTGTAGCCACCTGGACGATCAGCGATTTTCGCTGAAACGACTCCGAAGAGCTCCTTGACAGCCTCTTTGTTCTTAAGATAGCTGAAAACGGTTCTGCGGGAATGAGTCGTGTCCTCCTTTGATTTGGTGATAAGAGGCTCAACGTAAGACTTGAGAGCCTTAGCCTTTGCCACAGTTGTGGTGATTCTCTTATGCAGGATCAAAGAATTCGCCATATTGGACAACAGAGCCTTGCGGTGGCCGGACTTGCGGCCAAGATGATTGATTGCTTTATTGTGCCTCATTTCTATGCGTTCTTTTTCTTGGGTTCAAT
>OQVQ01000980.1_pt1 | contig 12356 bp, 24 predicted proteins | sample 1691491 | NCBI WGS metagenome assembly OQVQ01 (sample SAMN03418252, study PRJEB22391) | human gut metagenome | biome: human-gut; feature: organic feature; material: feces | host: Homo sapiens | place: Tanzania | collected 2013-01
TTTCATTTTCATAGCCATATTCATTTTTTGTATATCCTTCATATCCTTTTTCACAATATAACCAAGTTACTAATTCACCATTTATTTCATAAGTTGAACTATGTGCCACTACTGTTTTTAAATAAGTTGTTTCATGTAAAAAATCTTCATTCTTTAAATCTTCTTCAGTTAATTTATCTTTTGCTATTTTTAAAACAAATATATCATTACAGGTTTCTATATCTTCATCTTTATAACCAAAAGTCACTGTTGCTTCATAGCTATCATCCAATTCTTCTATGTCTACATTAATCTTGTCTATGTCTTTAGCTGAATTTAAATACAATTTTTTGTTATCATTCAATTCATTATATTGTGGCTGATATTCTTCAATATTTTTTTCGATTTCATTTTGTATATTTTCTTTTAATAATTCTTCGGCTTGTTCTATTTTGTTAGAGCATCCTATCATAGACATAGCCATTAGACCTCCTAAAATCAATCCTAAGCCCTTTCTAAATACTTTCACGATAAATTCCTCCTTTAACTTTTTAAATTCATTTAAATTCATTATATCCCATTATAGGAAATAATATACAACTGAGGAGAATATTCCCCTCTTTTATTTTATAAATATTTACTGTATTCTTTTTCAAGTTCTTTAAATGCATTATATTTTTCTTCTCTTATTTCTTTTCCTTTTATTCTAGTTTTTTCCATTATTTCATTTTCTTCTATTTGATATTCACGTAATTTGTTTTTAAGTTCTCCTATTACCATTTTAATACCTTCTATTTGATTTGTTAATTCTTCTATTTTATCTTTTTTTCTTGATAATTTTTTGCGTTTTTCAAAAGCTTTTATTGTATCTAATAAATGAAGATGGCAATCACATAAATTATTATAATTATATTCTTCTTTTAATTTTTCTATTTGTGTTTTTTCATCATCATATAAATCAACCTTAAATTTATCATTTTCATTTGTAACAACTTCTGCCTTAGCAAATAATTCTTCACCTTTAATTTTACAAAAGCTTTTTATTCTTTCTAAATTTTTTCCCATTGTTATATAGTAATTAATGTTATCAGTTGTACTCATTAGACTACCACATTGTATTACTTCGCCTTTAGAATTTATTGTTACATTAAATTTATTCCATATAGTTTCACTATCATCTATTATAAAAGATAAATCAAGTAAATTTTCATTTGAATTATTCCAACTATTTCTCATATCTCTAATTTCAAAACCATTTAATTTATTCATATAAACCTCCAGTTTAAAGTCCTTAAGACTATTTATTTTTTATATTATTATTATTATATCATGCAGTTTATATTATGTCAAGTGAAAACCTAAAAATAAATTTTAAATTTTCATAACTGAGGATATTAAATATCCTCTTTATATCATATCTTCTTCATATTCTTTTAAGGTAAAAGGAAAATCATAATTATATGGCTCTTCTATTATATTCATATATATTTCTTTTTTTAAATTATCTATCACTATTCCATATAAATCTCCGTCTTTATCATAAAGTAAATCAAATTCAGTTTCTCCACAAGTCCAATTATAAATCTTATTAATATATTCACCATGTAAATATTGATTTAATTCTTTTTCTTTTTTATTTTCATTTATGATAATTCCATTCATTTTCATTATTTTTCTCATTTATAATCACCCTCCTATATTTTTATACTATTATTATAGTATAGTTTTTATATTATGTCAATAGATTTTAAAAAAATATTTTGAATTTTTTATTTTATTTTTATGTTAATAACTGAGGATATATTAAATATCCTCTTTACACTATATATTATATATTAGATTATATATTATGTCAATAACTATTTTTCACTTTTTATATACAAAATTATAAAATTTTCAAAATTAGTTTCAAAACTGAAACAGAACTTATTTTTAAATGTATTAAATAAATTACTATTTATTGTATCCAATTTTTCCATTTTCTCATTCAGTTCCTTATATTTCATAGTATTATTATAATTATCATACATTTCTATTTTTAACATTTCTATTTCATTTTTATTATATGTTATTGTTTTCATAAAGTCAATTATAAATAAAAAAGAATCTTCACTTATAATACTTAAATCTTCTATATCTATTTTTAATATGTCATTAGTTAATACTAAGTTGTAACTTTCAAATATTGTTGTTGTTATTAAATTTATTGGAGTTACTTCTGTTGATATTGAATTAATGTAATAGTCGGCTAAGTTTATTTCTCCTAAGCTATCATTATAAACTATTAAATTATGTTTAAAATTTAAAAACATATAATCACCTTCTTATTTTATTTGTTATATATATTATATATTATATTATATATATTGTCAACATAATATTAAAAAATATAGAGAAAAAATTTCTCTATATTTTTCGTGAACTTATGCTAATTGTTGTAAATCAGTTTTATTTATTTCTATTTTTAAAATTTTACTTAATGCCATTATGCCTTTAGGAGTGATTTTAAGATTGCTATAATTATGACCTTCTTTCTCTCCGACTAGTATTTTAAACCATGTTTTATCAACTTCAGAATAGGGAAGCCAATTTTTGCCTTGCTTGAATATAATTCTATTTTCGTTTAATACTTTGTTAAATTGCTGAGCAGATTTAAATTTAAATAATTTGGCAACTTGAGTTGATGTATATAATCCATTGCTATTCATAAAATCATCATACCAATTTACTTTTGGTTTTTGTATTTCTATTGTTTCAAGTAGTGGTTTTTTTTCTAGTTCTGCTAGTTGTTTAGATGCTACTACTCCTTCTTGTCCACCATTATAAATGTCTAATAATAATTTGGCTTTTAATTGTTCATCAGAATTTATTACTTCTCTCATTGCAAAATATTCTCTTCTTAATTGTTTTCTTATTTCTTTTGCTTTTTCAGTTTTCATAAAACCAACTAATAACATATATCCTTGTTCAGATAATAAATAAATATTTTTAGCTCTGTTTAAAGCATTTTGAGTATATAATCCGTTATGGAGAATCTCCATCTCGAAAACTGAATTCCCTTTTAAGTCTAATAAATCAACGCCTGTTTCAAACTCGTCTATATGTTCATTTATTTTTCTGTTAATTTCTGATAATTCGGTTTTATGTATTTCAGATATTGTTTTAGCTAATACAACCTTTTTGTCTTCACCAAACCCACCTTCTATAATAGGTATTTCTTTACCCATAAAATCTTGTGTGCCATTAATTTTTAATTTATTCATATTTACCAACTCCTTTTATTTCTTATTTACCTATATTATACTTATACCTTTATTAAAAGTCAATAAAAACCTAAAAATAAATTTTAGGTTTCCATAACTGAGGATATTAAATATCCTCTTATTTTACTTTATGTCCATTGATGCTTATTGTATGAGTTTTACCTTTATTATCTATTCCTTTTACTACTACTTTATAAGTTCTATATTCTTTTAAGTCTTTTTCTATATTTGTTCCATGTAATTTGTTAGCTACTTGTTTTACTATCTTTTTAGTTTTAGAACTACTTAGGTTACTTCTAAATTTAACTACATATTGTTTACTATTCATTCTTAAGTTATAACTTGTAATTCCAAAATATTTTAATACTTCTTTATTTTCTCTTTTTTCTATACTGTCAAGTGTTATGTAAGTTCTTCCTTTAGTTCCTTGAATTACTTTTGCTTGTGTCATACAAGGTACACTTATTAATATACTTGTTACCATAGCAAATACTAAACCTTTAATTAATTTTTTCATAAAAACAACACTCCTTTTTATTTTTAATTATATTTTTCACCCTTTGAGGTGATAACTGAGGATTATGCAATCCTCTTAAAATAGAAGTTGAAGTTAATTCTATTAATGTCGTCATGTATTATGTCGTCATTGACTTTTACCCATTCAGCTGATACACTATTTAATAAATCTTCTATTCCTTCATTGAAATAATTTAAGTAAAAATCATCAAATTTAATCGCATTCATGTCTAGTTCTCTATTGTCGGAAAACATATTATTTTTTGGTTCTATTGTTAATAGTAACATTATACCAACTCCCTTTTATTTATCTTTATATTATCATTATATACTAGTATTTATATATTGTCAATAGAAAACCTAAAAATAATTTTTATTTTTAGGTTTCAGTAACTGAGGATATTAAATATCCTCTTAATACCATTTACCATACCTGCTTTCATATTCAACTAGTGTTATTATACTAAAATCAATCTCTGAATCTACTTCTGATATTTCAACTATATAAGGTTTTCTATTGATAAAAACTTTTGTATCTGAAACATATTTTATATTGTCTAAAACCTTTTTTAAATTTTGTTTATTAAGTTTATCTAGTATATTATCATATATACCTAATGTATACCCTTCACTTTTTATTTTATTTATTATAACCTCTTTATTTTTCATTTTTTAAAATCCTCCTAATTAATTTTTATACTATAATTATATCATAGTACTTATCTATTGTCAAGTAAAAATTTAAATTTTATTTTTAAATTTTCATAACTGAGGATTATAATTAATCCTCTAAAGATATCAATATTTGTTTGAATATATTATTATCATTTAAATCTTTTATTATATTCTTTAAGTTATCATTTTTATTGCTATCTCTTACTATTAATTCTATGTCTTCTTCTATGTAGTCAATAGAATCATAAACATATTCTTCATAGTCATATTGTGTATAACTTATTAATTCTCCATTGTCATTAAAATGGAATAAATCATCATTAGAATTAAAGTTACCTTTTTCAACTTGTTCTATTAATTCTAATGGGTCTAGTTCTTCCATTAATTCATTGAATTCTTCTATGTCATGAACCATTAACCAATCTAAGTAAAAACTATTATAACTTATAACTTCAACAAGTTCTAATAAATCAGTATAATTATTTCTATCCTCTAAAGTTTTTCTTAAAGATTCAAATTTATTCATAATAACAACTCCCTTTTATTTATTTTTTTTATTTATCTTTATACTATGTATTATATACTAGTGATTATATTATGTCAAGTGAAAATCTAAATTTTATTTTTAAATTTTCATAAAAGTATTTGACTTTCAGTAACTGAGAATATAAAATTATATTCTCTTTTATATATTTAAAAATTCATTATCTTCTAACATTGTTACTTTATAATCATAATATTTTTTTATGACATCAATATCTTTTTCATCATATGCTATTATATAAGTATTACCTTCTACTTCTGCAACTTCTCCAATGATAAAATTATTAAATCGTTCCAATGTTAAATCTTCCAATACAGAATCATCTTCTTCAAATAATTTTTCTTTTTCTTTTTCATCTTTTGCTAATAAATCAACTAAACATTCAAAATGTAAACTATTTTCTATGAGTTTTCCATTAGCTATGACAAAAGCATTTTTTCTATATAATTCATAATCATATTCTATTTTCATATTTATCAATCCCCTTTTATTTATCTTTATACTATGATTATATATAGATAATTATATATTGTCAATAGAAAATAAAAAAATCCATATATTTTTACATATATGGATTTTAAATATTTTATTTAAAATAATAATTCATATTATTTACAATTAAATCGGTAACATATAATAAGCCTTTTTTAGTTATGTAGATACCCTTAGAATTATTATTTTTTTCATACATAAATAAATTTTTCTTTTTATTTCTATCTGTTAACCTTTCACTTGTTTTAAATTGCTTTTGTTTTATCATAAATTTATTAAATAATGTTATCCCTATTTTCTTATGATAAAATTCATATTTATTAAATAAGTCTATATATTCTTTTTTACTCATAGTTGTATTATCATCTAAACTATTTAAATAGGTTTTAAACTTATCTAAGTTAGTTATATTAATTATTGTTACATCATTATTTTTAGTGGTTAGATTTTTAGAGTTCTTATTTAAATCATCAATTTTATCAGATAAATCTTTTATTATTTTAGATAATTCATTTATTGTTTTATTTTGTTCTTCTATTTTATTGAATAATTCTGTATTGTTTATTATTAGTGTTTCATTATCAGAATTTTCATTTAAAATTATGCTAAGTATTTTACCTCTTATTTCTTGAGCAACTTTACTATCTCTTAATAACATAGCTATATTTAAAAAACATCTTTTATTTACTAATGTATTACTTTTATTGGCAAATCTTCTATCATCTGATATAAAATAACCTCTGTAGTTAGTAAGGAGTATTTTGTTCTCTACTAAAATTTTTCTTGTTTTATTGCCATTTAATATTAATAAACCATTATTAATTAATTCTTCTTTATGTCTTTGTATTAATCTTTTTATGCAATCATAATCGACTTCAAAATATTCAGCCACTCTGTCAAGTGTTTCATATTCCATATTATTAATTGTAGTTATAGTTTTATATTTATTCATTATATTTAAACTTTTATTGTTATTTAATATCTCTCGTCTTAATTCTTCTTTTTCTAAAATATCATTTAATACCATTATTACCAACTCCTTTTATATATTTGCTTATATTATACTTAATGTTTTATTAAAAGTCAATAAATACTCATAAAAATATTTAATTTTCCATAAATATTTAGAGGTTTCCCTTTTTAAAAGGGAAAACAAAATATCTTTAGCTTTAATTAATGTTTTATTATATATTATTCCCTTCCCTTTTTAAAGGGAGGCAAAATATATTAACATAAAAATACTCATAAAAATATTTAATTTTCCATAAAAATATACTTCTCTAAGCTATTTAAATGGATTCTAAGGCAGTTGTAACTGTTCAATGGATAAGTTATTCATTGAACTACAAACTCATATTTAAAATTAACTTTTGTCAAATTTTGTCGATTAATACCAAATAAAAAAACCCAAAGTTAAATTTAATTTTAACTTTGGGTTAACTGAGGATTAATTAAAACCCTCTATTTGGGAAGGATAGACTTCTACAGCCTATTATTCTTCCCTTTTCGTCACGTACTGATTGATTAACAAGTGCTAAATCAGTTCTAGTTTTACAAGCATTGGCAACCATAGCTGATACAATTAATATAGTGTCGTCTTGTTGTGGAGGTAATCCTACAACATCACCAAAAGTATTATCAGTTATTGGAATTGATATTCCATTTACTAATAATGAACCAGCATCAGTTGTTGTTTGTGATACTCTTATAAGAGTGTTAGAAGATGGTACAGTAAGTATAATATTATTATCACTATCCATTATATTTATGTCATGTGGTGTACAGTTTAATATTTTCATATATAAAACCCTCCTAAATATTTTCATTTTTAAATTTAATTATCATGAAAGTTTTTAACTTTCACGATTACTGAAGAAGAAACTTATTTCCTTCTTCTTAAACTTCTATTTTATCCTTATAATTCAAAATATCCTTGTTGTATTCTTTCATTTAGAAGTTTTAAACCATCCGTTAATATTTTTTTACTTCTTGTGCTTCTTTTTAATACATTTACTTTTTTTATGTTGTCTATATTAGCCACATATATATCTCCATCAGCTTTTTTATATTCAAGTTTCATATAATGTTCATAAGTTCTTCCACAACGTTCTGCATATCTTATAGCATTCATTTTACCTTCAACTATTTGTCCATCTGTAAAAGTTATTTGTATTAAATCACCTTTTTTTAATTCCATTTCGTATATATCTTTAACCATTTTATAAAATCTCTCTCTCATAATATAAACCCTCCTAAAAATTTAATTTATATTTATTAACTATATAATAACATAGTGTTTATATAAAGTCAATAAATATTTTAATTATCATGAAAGTTTTTAACTTTCACGATAACTGAGGATTAATATAATCCTCTATAAATAATATTTGTAATTAATTTTACTGTTATTATAACAAGCTTTAGCAGTTTTATAAGCTGATAAACTTCTACTTATATGTATACCAAAAGTTTTATTTGCTATTTTAACCGCTTGATTAAGACTTAATATTTTGTTGTTTACTGCAAAGTATAAACAAGGATATAATGTAACTATTGCCCATTTATTACTCTTAGCATTAACCTTTTTACCATTAACAATATATATTTTATTCATATATAAAACCCTCCTAAATATTTTCATTTTTCTAATTAATTTTCACAAAACCTTTTAACTTTCAGCAATAACTGAGGATTTATAATTAATCCTCTACAAATATTTCTAAGATATCCTCTTTAAAATCCCACGCTTCAAGATGCTTATAGCTTACATTATGCTCTTTTGCCTCTTCTCCAACGTCTAAATCGGATATTCCTTTTATACTGTATCTATCTACTAAATTTTTAAATGTTTCAGTTACTTTAAATTGATATCTTTTCATAATATAAAATCCTCCTAAATTTTCATTTTTTTATTTAACTTTCATTTATATTATATATCAGCTTTTATATAAAGTCAATAAATGATATAAATGAAATTCCAAAGTTAGATTTAATTTTAACTTTGGAAATAACTGAAAAAGGATTAATAAGTTAAAAATCCCTTTTCTTTATAACTTGTCATTTTAAAACCTAATTTTTCATTTAATGTTTCTATATTGTCTAATATAAAAATTTTATCATTATGATTTAAATAAGATATTTCATACTCTTTTTCATTGTTTATACTCCAAGATAATATTATATTATGTTCTTCCAGAGCATTTAATATAATATTAATATCCTTATAATCCTTTTCCTCTGCATAAAATACTTTTAAGTCTATTTTATTTATATTTATTTCTTTTTTCATATATAACCCTCCTAAATAATTTCATTTTTTTAATTAATTTTCACAAAAGTTTTTAATTTTTGCTAACTGAGGATTATATTAATCCTCTTCTATTATTTCTTCATATTCTGCAATTGTAACTTCATTGTATATTTCATTTACCATGTACTCAAAAGCTAACCAACTTAGGTTATTAGCATCTACTTCAAAGTTAGGACTTAAGTTGTCTTTTACATTATTATATATTTCAAATATTTCTTCCATATGTTTAATAAAAAAGCATTTAGTTTCAGATAAGTAAATTAACTCTGAAACCATACCACTTGAACAACCATATTGAAGAACTTCTTCTAAAAATGCCATTGGATTTTCATAATCATCAATATGATTAAGAATTATATCAATAACATTATCCTTTAGTTCGTTTTCTCCATACATATTTTCTAAAAAAGTATTTAATTTCATATAAAACCCTCCTAAATATTTTCATTTTTTTATTTAATTTTCATAAAAGTAATTAACTTCTATGAGCAACTGAGGATTATATTAATCCTCTATGCTATACGCCATGCACATATTAAAATCATCTTTACTGAAATCTATTATTATAAAACTACCATTTTTATTATTATGTTTATACCATGTTGTGCCTGTTAGTCCATTTAGCCATGATTTTTTACCTTTTTTTTCGCCTTCTAATATTTCAAATACTACTTCATTGTTACTGTATCGAATTCCTTTTCTCTTGCATATGTTTTTAGTTAATGAAACATATTTTTCATTTTCCATATTTAATAAACTTTCAGCTTTTTCTAGGTTAACATATCCATTTAAAACTAATTTTGATATACTCTCTCTTAATTCTATCATACCTTGTTTTTTAGTTATTTTATTCATATTATACCCTCCTAAAATTTTAATTATTAACTATATTATAGTTTAAGAGCTATATAAAGTCAATAAATATTTTAATTTTCATGAAAGTTTTTAACTTTCAGGAATAACTGAGGATTAATTAAAACCCTCTATATTAGATAATACTATTTAAAAGTTTACATTTATAACCTTATATTCTAGTATTAAACCTTTTCTACTTGTTATTTCAGCATGTACTTTATAACCTTTTCTCTCTATTATAAAGCTTTTAGAAAAATTACTATCTTTAGTTTTTCCACTCATAGAAATTAACTTGAAACCGTCATTTTGTAATTCTTTAAAAAAATCATTTTCTTTCATTATCATATTATACCCTCCTAAATTTTATTTATTAACTATATTATAATATAATGCTTATATAAAGTCAATAAATATTTTAATTCTCATGAAAAATTTTAACTCTGAGCAACTGAAGAAGGATTTTATTTTCCTTCTTCTACTTCTTTATTAAATAAGCTTTTTATTTTTTTAGAAAACTTTTTATCCTTTGTCACGTCATAAAATCTAAATTCATTATAAAAAGTATATTCTTTTATAGCTTCTAAATGCGAATTAATCGCTTGAGTTGTAGAACTTGTATCATAATTACAATTATCAACTATTATTTTATTTTCAAGAGTATCAATAATCATAATGATATTTCCATGATATGTTAAATAGTAACTATCTTGAAGTTTTTCCATTTTATGATTACCTACTTTAATCATAATATCACCATTCATAATAGATTTAAATATTTTTTCACTATATTTTCTCATAATAAAAACCCTCCTAAATATTCATTTATTAACTTCATTGTAACATAATGTTTATATAAAGTCAATAAATATTTTAATTTTTACCAAAAGTTTTTTAAACTTTCAGTTACTGAAGAAGGATTTTATTTTCCTTCTTCTAATTTTTCATTTATATTATTCAACCAATCAAATATTTTGTCTTGTTGGTCGTATAAATCATTATTGAAAGGGTACTGCTCTGTAATTAATTCATTTATATTAATATTGTTTTCCCTTTCAGCTTTTTCTAATTGCATTGTAAAAATATATAAACTTTCCTTCAATTCTGAAATACTATTCATTAATTCTTTTTTATTTTTCATATTATACCCTCCTAAAACTCATTTATTAACTTTATTGTAGTATAACTATTATATAAAGTCAATAAATATTTTAATTTTCACAAAAGTTTTTTTAACTTTTGTTACTGAAAAAGAGAATTAATTCTCTTTTTCTTTTCTAAAACGGAATTCAATTATATTTTTATCTCTATGATTTTTTATTAGATTTATTTCAGCTTCAGCTTGTTGGTCGTTGTCATACATGAATAACTTGTCAATGTCTGTTCTGTGGTTTAAACAATAAACTAAAAAACCGACTCTTGTTGCACCTTCATATTGAAAATAAATTAATTCATTTTCAAGATTAATTCTAACTTTAGTTATCCATATTTTTTCATTTATTTTCTTTTCATATTTTATCATGTCGATTATTTTATCCATATTCTTTAATAATTCACTTCTTATTTCTTTTTTATTCATACAAAACCCTCCTAAAAATTTCATTTTCAAGATTAATTTTAATTTTAATCTTGTAACTGAAAAGGGGAAACTTAATTCCCCTTTTCTTAAAGTGTATCTAAAAAATCATTAACCATTGTAACTTCTTCAGGAGATAATAATATCTCCATATGGCAATAATTAGAGTTAATATAACTATTTTCAAAAGTTATATTAATTTCATGTAAAAAGTTCATTAATAAATTAGCTTCTTTTTTACTTAATTCAATATTATAATATTTTTTATTCATATATAAAACCCTCCTAAAATTTTAATTATTAACTATAATATAATCATTATATAAAGTCAATAAATATTTTAATTCTCATGAAAAATTTTAATTCTGAGCAACTGAAGAAGGAAAAACCCTTCTTCTTATAAATTTTCAACTTCTATGCTTATAATTGTATTACAGTTACAAGTTATTAAGAATCCTACTTTACTTTTTAAAGACTTTACAAATAGTCCTTGAAAATAATCACCTTTACAATATGAATTTTTAGGACTATAGCCTATAGTATTCATAAAAGGTATTATTCTTTTTTCACCTTTTGCAATATTTATTTCTTTTATTTCCTCTTCATTAAATTTTTCCATTAATTCATAATTTTTCATATATAAAACCCTCCTAAATTTTTAATTATCATGAAAGTAATTAACTTTCAGCAACTGAAGAAGGAAAAACCTTTCTTCTTAGTCAATGAAAAAATCAATTGAATTTTTAGAAAATAATACATTAAATTTATGAAAAAATTCAATATCTATTTGAGAATTTTTTTCATTGAAAAATGATTGAATATTATAATCTTCAAAATATACTTTTGTATTTACTACTATTGTTAATAATAATATTATATTTATTATTTTTTTCATATATAAAACCCTCCTAAAATTTTAATTTATTCAGTAATTTAAATTACTGTAACTGAAGAAGAAAATTAAATTTCTTCTTCTTCCATACTTTCTATATTATTTACTTTATTTTCAATAATCAAAAAGAATTCGTTTGCTATTGATTCAAAAGTTGCCCATACTATTTCAGTATAATTGAATTTATTGATAGATATTTCATCTTTTTCAATTAATGTATTAAAGTAATTTTGTATTTCATCTAAATTATTTATGAA
>OQVQ01000983.1_pt1 | contig 12335 bp, 7 predicted proteins | sample 1691491 | NCBI WGS metagenome assembly OQVQ01 (sample SAMN03418252, study PRJEB22391) | human gut metagenome | biome: human-gut; feature: organic feature; material: feces | host: Homo sapiens | place: Tanzania | collected 2013-01
GAATGCCTGATATAATCCTTGTGCCGCCGCTGCCGCCTGTAACTATCGCCTTTTTTCCGCTGAGATCAATATTTATCATATATCAAATTCCTCACATAATGCCAGCCATTCGTCCGAATATTCCGCCGAAAGATTTTTCAGACGCTCGAACTCGGCACATTTTTCATTCAAAAGCTGATAATCCGTGCAGACTTCATCAGAGGACATCTCCTCCTGCAGAACAGCCATCTCGCCCTCCATGCGGTTGATCTCGGCTTCCAGCTCCTTTATGCGCTTTCTTTTTTCCGCATCCTTTGCACGCTGCTCTTTGGTACGGTAAACCTTTGCTCCCTTTTCGGCTGCCGCCTGACGCTGCTTTTCCTCCTTCGCAGCATCAGCCGCACGCTGCGCTTCTGCCTGCCTGTCCTGCTTTATTGAGATATAATTATCGAAATCTCCCTTGAAATACTCAGCTCCGTTTTCTGTGATCTCAAGTATTCCCGTAGCAATTTTATTCAGCAGATAACGGTCATGCGATACGAAGATGATCGTTCCGTCAAACGCATCAAGCGCTTCCTCAAGCACCTCTTTTGTCGCAAGATCGAGATGATTCGTAGGTTCATCGAGAATAAGCACATTTCCCCGCTCCAGCATCATTATCGCAAAGCAAAGCTTCGCCCTCTCGCCGCCGCTTATTACGCCGACCTGCTTGAACACATTCTCGCCCGTCATTCTGACACAGCCGAGAAGTGATCGTATCGACTGCTCGCTCATGGTACGCCATCTGTCGTGTATCTCGTCAATTACTGTTTTTTCGGGATGCAGCTGCGAATTTTCCTGATCGAAGTAGGATATTTTCACATTTTTCGTCCATTCAATGCTGCCGTGTGCATGAGGTATCTCTTTGCGGATAACTTTCAGCAGAGATGACTTGCCTATGCCGTTTGAGCCGATTATCGCAAGCTTGTCCCCTCTTTTTACCTCAAACGAAAGATTGTCCGCCAATGTTTTTCTGTCCGCACCCGTTCCGACCGTTACATCAATGTCCTTGACAGTCAGGAGATCAATAGGCGGAACAACATCATATTCAAAGCGTATCTTTGCCTGCTTTTCGTACATAACAGGCTTTTCTATCAGATTTTCCTCGATACGCTCGATCATTTTGATTCGGCTCTTTGCCATATTTGAAGTGGTCGCACGCACGAGATTTCTGTCAACGAAATCCTGAAGCTTTGCGATCTCCGCCTGCTGAGCCTCATATTCCTTCATCTGTCGGATAACATTAGCTTCCTTCTGAACGGTAAATGCCGAATAGTTGCCCTTGTATCGTGTGAGCTTTCCTCTTTCGATCTCGCATATTGAAGTACACAGCTTGTCAAGAAAATAACGGTCATGCGATACGATAAGCAGTGCGCCCTTATAATCCGCAAGATAATCCTCCAGCCACATTACAGTCTCAAAATCAAGATGGTTCGTCGGCTCATCGAGGATAAGAAGCTTCGGATTTTCAAGCAGGAGCTTTGCAAGCGCAAGACGTGTCTTTTCACCGCCGCTCAGCGTGCTGATTATCTGACTGTAAGTTTCGGGCGGAAATCCCATGCCGTTCAGGACCTTGTTGATCTTTACGTCAATAAGATAACCCTCGTTGGATTCGAAATATGCCGTAAGCTTGGCATATTCGCCCGAAAGAGCGTCAAAATGCTTTTTATCGTTATGCGCACCATCTGCGGACATCTCCGTTTCAAGCTCTCTCAGCCTGTCCTGAACGGAAAGCAGCTTTTCAAAAACAGAATGCATCTCGTCGATAATGGAATTTGAACGGTCAAGTCCCGTGTTCTGCTGCAAAAATCCGACAGTCGCAGCACTTGCCTTTGATATCTTCGCTTCATTCGGTGTCGGCTGAGTTTCAGGCTCCTCGCTTCCTGTGATTATTTTAAGAAGAGTGGATTTTCCGCAGCCGTTTATTCCGACAAGACCTATCCTGTCGTTATCCTCAATAGTCAGCGCAACGTTGTTCAGCACCGTATTCCCGCCGAACATTTTGCTTATATTTTCAATAGAAAGTATCATTTTCTTATGTTCCTTTATATAATTTTTTCCATGATAATTATATAACAAAACTGCCTGATTTGTCAAGGAAATCAAGCTGTTATGCGGATTTTTTATTGAAGTATGCGCAAACCGCGGATACTGAACATGAAGCTGCCTATCCCACGAGAGCGAAACAAAGGCTTATGAGGATATCTATACTTACAGCGGGACTTTGCTGCGGTCATAGCAAAGCTTTCGGCATCACGCCGCATGTACGTTCATCTCAAAGTGAAATAAATAAAAGAAAAAAGATTGACTTAATGCGCAAAATATGCTAAAATCAAAATGAATAATTATGTAAAGAAATGAGTTGAGCATACCAATGCAGTCAATTACAAAAAAATTAACCGAGATCGTTTCGGACGCTTTTGAGAAATGCGGCTACGAGCGTTCGCTCGGAGTTGTTACCGCTTCCGACCGTCTTGACCTCTGCCAGTTCCAGTGCAATGGTGCGTTTGCGGGCGCAAAGCTGTACAAAAAAGCACCCTTCATGCTTGCGGACGATGTTGCGGCTGTTCTCAAGGCTGAGGATATTTTTTCCAAGGTCGAGGTCGTAAAGCCCGGATTTCTGAATCTTTCCCTTTGCGATGATTATATGCTTGCGCTGACACGTGAGATCGCTGAGGACAAATTCTGCGGCATTCCTCAGGCGGAAAAGCCCGAAAAGATCGTTATAGATTACGGCGGACCCAATGTTGCGAAGCCTCTGCATATCGGACATCTGCGTTCGGCTATCATCGGCGAATCGCTGAAGCGTCTTGCAAGAGCGTGCGGAAACACCGTTTACAGTGATGTTCATCTCGGCGACTGGGGCTTGCAGATAGGTCTTGTTATTGCCGAACTGAACGAGCGCAATCCAGGCTGGAAGTGCTTCTCCGAGGATTTCGATCCCGATAAGGACAGTGTTCCCGAGCTGAATGCCGATCTGCTTTCCGAGGTATATCCGTTTGCGAGCAAAAAGAGCAAGGAAGATGAGGCATTCAAGGAAAAGGCACACATTGCAACATTTGATCTTCAGAACGGCCGTGCCGGATATATCGCACTCTGGAAGGAGATCCTTCGTGTTTCCATTGCTGATCTTAAAGGAAATTATGAGAAGCTCGGCGTTGATTTTGATTACTGGTACGGCGAGAGCGATGCGGACAAGTATATCCCCGAGCTCATGAAGATTCTCGAGGACAAGAAGCTTTCCTATGAAAGCAATGGCGCACTTGTTGTAGATGTCGAGCTTGAAAGCGACAAGGCACCCATTCCTCCCGTTATCGTGAGAAAGTCCGATAATTCAAGCATTTATGCTACCACTGACCTTGCAACGATCATCCAGCGTGAAAAGGACTTTGCGCCCGACAAGATCTGGTATGTCGTTGACAAGCGTCAGGAGCTGCACTTTACTCAGGTATTCCGCTGTGCAAGACGTGCGGAGCTTGTTCCAGAATCGACTGAGCTTGAATTTCTCGGCTTCGGCACAATGAACGGCTCTGACGGAAAGCCCTACAAGACAAGGGACGGCGGAGTTATGCGTCTTTCCGACCTTATCGACACGGTAACAAAGACCTCGCTTGAACGTCTTGAAAACTCGTCATTTGTTTCGGAAGATGACAGAGAAAGCTATGCCGCAAAGCTCGGAATGGCTGCTATAAAGTTCGGCGATCTTATCAATCACCGCTCAAAGGATTACATCTTCGATCTGGACAAATTCCTTTCCGCTGAGGGAAAAACTGGAATTTACCTGCTCTACACAGTTTCAAGAATAAACTCCATCATGAAGAAGAATGCAGGTGTTAAGCCCGAATTTACAGGAGTTTACACAGATGCCGAGCGTGAGCTTATGCTGAAGATAATCATGTCGGGCAACATCTGGGGATATGCTATGGACGAAAAGGCACCAAACTATGTCTGCGAAAATGCATATCAGCTGGCAGTTTCCTTCTCACGCTTCTATCATGAAAACCACATCATGGACGAGCAGGACGAAAAGAAGAAGTCAAGCTGGCTGGCACTTGCGGAGCTTACAAGAACGCTTATCGTAAAGCATCTTGATATCCTCGGCATTGAAACAGTTGAAAACATGTGATAATATCACGATAAAAAACAAAAATGTCTGCACAAACGAAACTCCGCTTTGTGCAGACATTTTTTATCTCTGAGCCTTGATTATCAGTCCGACCATGTTAGGTCCGGAATTTGAAGCGACCGCCGCTCCGACCTGAAAATAGAAGTCAGGCGCATATCCGACCTTCTTCGTGAGCGCATCGGCAAGTTCTTCTGCCCTTTCCCTGCTTTCGCCGTACATTATTGAATACGGTGTCTGCGGGATCATTCTGTCGGCTGCGATCTCAACCAGCTTCGGGATAACTCCCTTGTCGCCCCTGACCTTGGCTTCTGTCGTCGATACGGCATCTGTCATTCTGATTATGGGGCGAAGTCCGAGCATCTCGCCCAAAAATGCGGCAGCGCAGCCGATACGTCCCGATTTCTTTGCATATTTCAGTGAATAACAGCAGAAATGTGCTTCGGCGCATGCAAACCAGTCATCAAGATATGAAAGTATCTCCTCAACAGACGCACCCTTTTCTGCTTTCTTTGCCGCATGTATTACCGCATGGCCGTAAACTCCCGTGTAATTCTTGGAGTCCACTATGTGTATTTTCATTTTATCCTTCGCATCGGGATTTTCCTCATAAAATGTTTCCATAGCCATATGTGCGGAAGCATTTGTATTTGATCCCTTGGAGGCGATCGAAATATATATAAGGTCGGTGTATCCCTCGTCAAATATCTCCTTATATGCCTCTTCAAATCTGGGCGCAGTTACCTGAGCGGTCTTGGGCATATCCTCCGAATGTTCAATAAGGTCGTAAAACTCGGGAGTCGTCATATCCTCACGCTCAAAAAAGCTTTTTTCGCCCACTGTTATCGGGAAACAGAGAATTTTTATATTAAGCTCTTTTTCAAGCTCCGCATCTATATCACAGGCAGAATCGGTCATTATTTTAATTTTTTCCACAAGATCAAATCCTTTCACCATATGTATTGAGTTAGATTTCCTTCCGTTGACAGCTCGGGATAATCCCACTGTCTGAGCACCTCATAGACTGCTATCGCCGCTGAATTTGAAAGATTAAGGCTGCGAAGTTCGGGACGCATAGGTATGCGCACGCATCTGTCGGGATTTTCATAAAGCAGCTTCTCGGGCAGTCCCTTATCCTCTCTGCCGAATATAAGATACGCATTGTCGGGATATTTCATATCGGAATGTACAATGCGTCCCTTTGTCGTAAAGTAGAAAAATTCACCGCCGCTGTTTTTCGAGAAAAAGTCGGACATATCATCATAATAGGAAATATCCAGCTTATCCCAATAATCAAGTCCGGCACGTTTCAGATGCTTATCGGTTATCTCAAATCCGAACGGCCTTACGAGATGCAGTCTTGCACCCGTTACGGCACATGTTCGTGAGATATTTCCCGTATTCTGCGGTATCTTCGGCTCGACAAGGACTATGTTGAGATTTTTCATTACGGCACCTCACAATCTGTCATAATCGCAGAGATTCTGCACTCCCGTAAGAAATCCGAGACACTTTTCAAGCATCACGCCTTCTCTCGGTTCAGTGCCGTAGCTGTAAGTCGTTTTTATGACAAGCTCCAGAAACGCTGTCGCAAGATCCATAGCGATCGGCAGGCTCTCGCCCTTCATTATCGAGCCTGTAAGCACTGCCGCAAATATATCGCCCGTACCGGGGTACTGAGCAGGCACCTGAACATAAGGCACCTTCCAGAAGCGGCTGGTTTCACGGTCATAACCGATGTTCATGGTCCTTCCGTTCACAACTGTTCCCGTTATAACAACTATCTTAGGACCCATCTCGGAAAGTCTGGCAAGAATGCTCTTCGCCTGCTGGGACGACATATCAGCGGAACAAAGATTAAGCGGCTCATTTAAAAGCATGGCGGCCTCAGTCGTATTCGGAGTTATGATATCCGCAACAGCCGCAAGCTCACCCATTCTTCGGCAAAGCTCGGGCGTGCAGGTCCTGTACGCCTTTCCGTGATCGCCCATTACCGGATCGACGACTTTGAGTGCATCGGGATAGCTTGCAATAAATTCAAGGCAGTGATCTATCTGACCGATAGATGCAAGAAATCCGCTGTATACGCAGTCGAAACCAAGCTCCAGCCTTTTATAATGTTCAAGCGCAGGCACGATATAATCGGTCAGATCACGCAGAACAACATCTCCGAAACCGCCTGTATGCGTTGAAAGCACTGCCGTAGGAACAGGACAGACCTGTATTCCCATAGACGACATAACAGGCAGGATAACGCTGAGCGAGCATCTTCCGACACTTGAAAGGTCGTGGATCGCCGCAACTCTGGTATTTTTAGTTAACATAAACATTCCCTGTCTTTACTGTATAATACAAATTTATTATACTATATATCATTGATTTTTGCAAGCAGTTTCGGATATATTTAATATTTTCCATACAATAAAGAACGCCGCCGCAGATATGATTTATCCGCAGCGGCGTTTCCCCGTTCCCACCCTTCCGACAGGCAGCGTATGGTAGTAAATCTGAAAAATAAGAATGCGTTTGTAACGATGCTGAGCGTTAAAATGCTTGTGCGATACGCTCCGTTCCGCTTTTATGAGGCGCAGGAAGCCGTCCTGCCCGGTTACGCTCTCTCCTGCCGGCTGTCCGTTTTATGTCACATCAGTTCCGTTGACCAGTTGAGCTGCTGAATAGAAACATTCAGCTTTCGTATCCTTTCGGACAATTCATCGGATCTTTTCTGCATATCCCTGATGTCTACAGTGCTGAAGATCTTTATCTCCTTATTGGAATAGCGTTCGATCTTATCCGATGCAGCTGCCAGAAAACTGCGGATTATCGAGCTTTTCAGCGACAGCGTATCCTTCTCGGCTATCATTTCCGTCAGGGTTTTACCCTCGTGAACTGTCCTGCTGTTTGTGAGATTTATCCTTGAGATTAGCGAACTGAGCTGTTCCGTCAGCCTGTCAAGCTCTTCGAGAAGCTCCTTGGGATCTTCGGAAGGTTCTTCCCCCTCCTGTACCTTGGAGTTGGCATTCAGCCTTTCGCTGAGCTGTGAAATTCTCTTTGATATATCCGCACGAAGATTAAGTGCCTCTGCAAGTTTCATTATCATTACCTCCCGTTTTTTCATTGTCATCATTATACAGCATATTTCGGCAAATGTCATATAAAAAATTCTGCGAACAAAAGCCGTCCGCCGCCTATAAGATAAAGCAGCGAACGGCTGATATTATTTTTCAAATCTGAAATACCTGAAGTCAAATTTGCTGCCGGGCAGGAATACAAAGCTTACGTCATTTCTGCCGCATATCCTGTCAATAACAAATTTCTGCTCGGTATATTCCGATGCCCCCCTGAATTCGAGAAGCTGAGTTTTCTGTCCGTTTCCGTCATCATATCTCAGCTGGATAGTATTGACGCTGTTAGGAGTTTTTCCGCAGACTGTGACTGCTGATGTTCCATTGTCCCCGAAATCCATTCCGCTGAAATTCAGCACAACATTGTTTCCGATATTTTCGACAGTATCGCCGTTTACCGTGAAATCATCGCCGTAGATGCCATCGTTATCTCCTGCGCATATCTCAGAGAATACCTCGTCCTTCGGAACAAATTCAAATCCGCCGAAAATTGAGCCGTCCTTTACGCCGAATGCAATGGTTCTCTGTCCCTTGAGAGTTTCGGGAAGAGTGAATTCCATAGGCTCAAAGCCATCCCAGCGGTTGTTGTGCGGGAACATTATCGTGTCGATAAGCCGTCCGCCTTCATTCGGAATGCCGTCCCACAGTTCAATGGGAATATCCCTGTTATTGCTGTTTCCAACAGAAAGTATCAGCTTGTCAGAACCCGCTCTGCCGAAATCTACGCCGCTGAATGCAAAGTGAGTTTCACCCGAAAATCCGCCGAGAGCACCGTTATCTATCGTATTGACGGGAATATCCGACCATGTAAAGAAGCATGCCGAAGTGAACTTGTACGGACTTCTTACAGCCTCGCCCATGCCCGTCACCTCAAAGCAGATGTCAGAGCAGACCTGCGGGAACTCGCTGCCGTTATTGCAGAAAAATCTCAGTCGGAAGCTTCCGTCGCCCTTGGCTGTAACTTTGATCTTTCCGTCCTCTTCGATGCATTCCGCAATGTTCGTTTCCATTCCGTTATCGGCAACAGCCTTGCAGTAAACATTGCTGTATGTCGCATTTTCGGGATATATCTTAAATGCAGCCTCCGCAGTTTTTGCATCTTCAGCAAGCTTTTCGCTGCCCGACACGAGATATGCTTCTATCTTTCTCACGGGGATATCATACTGTTCCTCAGCCTGTGAAACGCTCTCAAAAACGCGTCCCTCTTCGATGATATATCCGCAGTCCTCGGCGGAAAGCTTTATCTCGGCAGCCTTCATTCCCTTGGATTCAGCCCTCAGGACAATATCGCCTGCTTCGCCGTCAGACATTATAAGAACAGTCAGCTTTCCTGAGAAAAGCTTTCTGCTCGTTGTCTTGTACTGCTCATAATCTGTGGAATCGCCGTTGTCCATGCCGACTATTCTTGCAGCGCCCTCAAGCGATACACTTATCCTGTTTCTTGCATTTTCAACGGGAGTTCCGTTCTTGTCGCATACGGATATTTCCGCAAATATCATGTCCTTTCCGTCAGCCTTCATGACAGTTTTATCTGCCCTTATGCTGACAGAAACAGGGTCGGAAAAGCTTTTTTTCGTCTCCTCGGCAATGACCTTCCCGTCCTCGGAATATCCCCTTGCAGTCAGCTCGCCTTCCTCGTATGCCACCTGCCAGTGTCCTTTGAGATGATTTCCCGATGCATGGTCGATCTTCTGCTTGCCGAGAGATCTTCCGTTCAGGAAAAGCTCCGCATACGGCGCATTTGTATATACAATAACATCGATCAGTGTGCCGGGGCAGTTCGGATTGAAATCCCAGTAAGGCGCAATATGCAGCATCGGCTCATTTTCGGCTGATGTCCACTGCGACTGATAGAAATAATAGATATCCTTAGGTATTCCCGCCGTATCAACTATTCCGAAGTAGCTGTTTTTGGTGCTGTACGGAGTCGGCTCGCCGATATAATCAAAGCCCGTCCATACGAACTGACCTAGACAGAATTTTCTGTCCCTGTCCATATACCATGCCTTTTCAGCGGTGCTTCCCCAGCCTACAACGCTGTTTCCGAGGGACGAACACTGATGATCGTCATGCGTCAGCAGTGAAGCGGAAAGCGGGAAATGATAAATTCCGCGGCTGTGCACCTCAGATGCAGTCTCACTTCCGTAAATACAAGTTTCGGGATATTTTGCGTGATGCTCATCGTAAAGTCTCTCGGCATAGTTATAGCCTGAGATGCCAAGCATCTTTCCTATCTTCTGCGCATTCTCCCAAGGAATGTAGTTTGAACCGATAGTTTCTCTTGCATTTCCCCTCGGATCAAATTCCTTCACATAATTTTTGAGCATCTCAGCGATCTCATATCCATGCTCGGAAACATGAGTATCGTAGATCTCATTGCCTATGCTCCACATTATAACGGAGGGATGATTTCTGTCACGCTTTACCCAGCTTTCGACATCGCAGTGTGCCGTAACATTGAAAAATCTCGCATTATCGAATTCATTCTTTGGCAGCTCCCACATATCGAAGCTTTCGCTGTCAACATAAAGACCGATCTCATCGCAAAGATCCATAAGCTCGGGAGCAGGCATATTGTGCGATGTTCTTATCGCATTTGCGCCCATCTTCTTCATCATCACAAGCTGACGTCTGAGTGCTGCGGTGTTAATAGCAGCACCGAGCGCACCGAGATCGTGATGCATACAAACGCCTTTGAGCTTCTCATATTTTCCGTTGCACGAAAATCCGTTGTCGGGATCGAATGTGAGCGTCCTGAATCCGAAAGTATTTATAACACTGTCCGTCTTTTCGCCCGAATGACCATAGATCTCAGTCTTCAGTTTATAAACATTAGGCGTGTCTGCACTCCAAAGACGTGGATTTTCAACGCCGAATACCTTTGGTGCAGCTGTGTTTCCATTGTAATAGTGCATCTGGATAGTGTGTCCATCGGGGTCAATTACGGTATGGCTGACAGCCGATATCATGTGTTCCTCGCAGGAAAATTCGCAGGATACAGTGACCTTTCCGTTCATGTCGGCGGATATGTAAACGCCGTTCGGTGCAAGGCTGACAGCCGAACGCTTGACAAACCATACATTCCTGTAAATTCCCGCTCCCGAATACCATCTCGAGTTGGGCGCACGATGACGAACACGCACTGCAACAGTGTTCTCACCGTTTTTCAGGTACGATGTTATATCAGCTTCAAAAGATGAATATCCGTATGTCCATCTGAAAGCGGATATGCCGTTGACAAACACTTCGGAATCCATATAAACGCCGTCAAAGCAGAGCGAATAGTGCATATTCTCCTCAGGCTCTGCGGTAAATGTCTTTCTGTACCAGCCCTCGCTGTTCTCATATAGGTTTGCGGTATCATATATAAGCCAGTCATGGGGCAGCTCAACAGGCTTGAAATCGTTTTCCATCGCAGCGGGATATTCAGTATCAAGTTCAGTTTTTGCAAATTCCCAGCCTGACGTGAACAACAGCTTTTCAGTTCCGTTCAATTAAATCCACACCTTTCGTGTATTGTATAACTATATTTATTATAGCACACACAAAATTCAAAAATAAACAGTCAATTTGTAAACATTGCATACAGACACGCATATTCAGATCAGTATTATGTATAATTGCAACTGTTTTTCTTGTGAGATGATTAAAAAAATTATATATTTTGCAAATTTAAGTTAGTATAAGCTAATTGAAGTTGACAGTCCTTGAAATAAAATGTTACAATTTGGCAAGCAGTTAGCATAAGCTGATCCAACAAAGGAGCTGCCATGAGAAAAATAGCCATCTACGGAAGGGGCGGAATTGGAAAGTCCACAACGGCTTCAAATATTGCCGCTGCATTCTGTGCTTGGTTCAAACGGTGTCGGAAAAACCGCACTTATCAAATGCATGATAGGTCTGCTGAAGTGGAACGGCGGCTGTTCCGAACTGGACGGCAGGAAAAAACCGGCATCCCCTTTACGACCGTAAAAGGAACGCCGTTTTTTTATGATTTGTTTATTCTGCGTATTTCTTGAATACGTCCATAAGCTCGGGATATTTCCATGTGCATGTTGATCTGTCGAGAAGTCCGAAATTTTCGCCGTTTCCGTCAAATGCTCCGTTATCCCACCATACGCACGGAACGCCAAGCTCCTTTGCTGCGCTGAGATAATAATCAAGTGCGGCAACTCTTGCCTCGGTGTTGTTCTTATTCATCATGCCGTATTCGCCGATAACAACGGGAATGCCCTTATCAAGAAAATTCGTCTTGATGTTGTTCATTATCGTGTCGATCTCGCCCTTGTCGGCATCAACATTGAATTCAGCGGTTCCGGTTATGTTAAGTGCGAAATTGTAAGGCTTGTATGCGTGAATGGAAACTATCACCTTGTCATCATTGGGAACGGTAAATCCACTGAGAGCAGGTGCATCACCCGATGCTGCGATAGTCGGTATCATCAGGCATCTGTCGGGATTGTTTCCGCTCTGCGCACGGATAGTCGCAACGAAATCCGCATTAAGCTTATTGATGACTTCCCTTGCCTCGGGAGTTCCGCCTGTCCACTCCTGACCTGTACCCTTCATACGGGGTTCGTTCAGTCCCTCAAAAATAAGGTGCTGATCGTAATCCTGGAATTCAGCAGCGATCTGAATCCACATTGCCTTGAGCTTTTCGCTTGCGGCAGGATAATTTTCCTCGGACGGGAAATGCCACTCCTCATGATGAAGATTGATTATAACATATGTACCGTCGCCGTAAGCATAGTCAACTACCTCTTTGACCCTTGCCATCCACTTTTCGTTTATCTTGTAATCGGGCGCATCTCCGACGTGGGATTCCCATGTGATCGGGATACGGATAACATTGAATCCTGCGGATTTTACAGTGTCGATTATCTGCTGAGTCGTCTGCACATTTCCCCATGATGTTTCGAACTGGATAGGATCATCGACCTTTGTCCATTTGAGCTGCTGAGCATCGAGTGTGTTTCCGAGGCTCCAGCCGATCTTCATTCCCTTGACGAGTTCTGATGCTGTCAGCACCTCAGCGGGTTCAGATGCAGCAGTAGTTTCCTCTGCATTTC
>OQVQ01000984.1_pt1 | contig 12330 bp, 6 predicted proteins | sample 1691491 | NCBI WGS metagenome assembly OQVQ01 (sample SAMN03418252, study PRJEB22391) | human gut metagenome | biome: human-gut; feature: organic feature; material: feces | host: Homo sapiens | place: Tanzania | collected 2013-01
CTTGGGTCCTACTCCTGGCAGGAACATGATGTCTTGGTCTAAAATACTATTCATATTATGCAAAATTACAACATTCAGACAAAACAGCCAAAATGTTTAACTTATTTTTAAATAGTGACGTTACAAAACGGAGCGTCTTGCGTCTTTATTCTATAATCATTAGAAACAAACTCTAGAACAATGATAAAGATAAAGAATAAACTGTTCATCATCTTATGGTTGCTGTCCTTGGGCTTTGCAGTCCAGGCACAGGATCTTTATGTATCAACCTCTTTCCACGAGCCGGCAACCGACGGCTTGCGGTTCATCTATAGTAGGGATGCCGTCCATTGGGACAGTATTCCGGGCACCTTCCTTGCCCCTAAGGTGGGCAAACAGAAAGTGATGCGCGACCCTTCCATCATCCGTACCCCAGACGGTGTGTTCCATCTGGTATGGACCAGCAGCTGGCGGGGCGACCGTGGCTTCGGTTATGCCGAGAGTCGCGACCTGATGCATTGGAGCGAACCGAAATTCATCGAGGTGATGGACGATCCTACTACCGTGAATGTATGGGCACCGGAACTCTTCTGGGATGAAGACCGCCAGCAGGCAATGGTGGTATGGGCATCGTGTGTGCCTAGCCAGCACTTCGCCCTGGGTATCGAAGACGAGAAGAACAATCACCGTCTCTACTATTCCGTAACCAAGGATTTTAAGACATGGACCAAGGGCAAGCTCCTGATAGATCCGGGATTCAGTTGCATAGATGCCACTCTGCTGAAGATGGTGCCGTGCTTGTGGTTCTTCGGCACACTCACCTGCTGACTCACATCGGTGAAATGGATGAAATCCTTCGTGAAATGAGCACCGAAATCGAAGAGGCGGTAACGATCGTAATAAATGAGATAACCATTGCCCAGCGGACTGTTCTTAGGCAGTTTGACGGTGGTTGGTCCTTCCATGAAATTGCCGGTGAACGGTTCCATCCCAGGCAAATGGCGGGGGCTGGACCTATAACCACCAGCCGATGATGGCGTATTGGAATGGCAAGTTCTACATGCATTTCCTGAGCGATCCTGCTGAGGAGCATGTACCCCCATCGAGAACCCTGATGCAGGTTTCTGAGGACGGATACAACTGGAGCCAGCCACAGATTCTCTTCCCTGAATATGATGTGCCAGCCGATTTCAGAAAGGCGAAATACCAGCCGAAACCGGAACTGCAATATCCTGATGTCTACAAGCAGAAACCATTGAAGGCAATCATGCACCAGCGTGTGGGCTGGTATGTATCCAAGGGCGGCATCCTCCTGGCTACCGGAAACTATGGTGTGGCATTGGACAGAAAGGACGACCCGAACGATGGTAACGGCATCGGACGTGTGGTGAGAGAGGTGAAGAAAGACGGTTCGCTCGGACCTATCTATTTTATCTATTACAACCACGGATTCAATGAGAAGAATACCGCTTATCCTAATTATAAGAAAGCATTCAAGGCGGTAAGAGCGGCTTGCGAGGAAATCCTTGCCAACCCACGTTACCGCATGCAATGGGTGGAAGAGGCAGATAGAGGCGAAAAGCTGATACCTGTCAACAATGGTTACAAGGCCTATTGCGACTATACCCTGCCGGATGGCAGAATAGCCAGTCTGTGGAAGCATGCCCTCACCTCGTTGAGTCTGGATGGCGGCAATACCTATACTTCTACCAACCGTGCCCTGGGATTCGTCAACAGCAATGCCAAGATATGGGGACAGCGGTTGAGTGATGGTACCTATGCCACCATCTACAATCCGTCTGAATACCGCTGGCCGCTGGGCATCTCGCTGAGTGGTGACGGATTGGAATATAAAACGCTGAATCTGATTTGTGGCGAAGTACCACCGATGAGATATGGTGGCAACTATAAGAGTCGTGGTCCGCAGTATGTCCGTGGCATCCAGGAAGGCAATGGCGTTCCTAAGGATTCAGATATGTGGGTGAGCTATTCCATGAACAAGGAAGATATCTGGGTGGCGCATGTACCCGTTCCGGTCAAGACCGTGGCTACTGCCCATGCCGATGATGATTTCGCCCAGTATCAGAAACTCGGCGATCTCAAGACCTGGAATATCTATTCTCCGCTGATGGCACCGGTTTCGCTCCGTCAGGAGTGGCTCGAACTGAAGGATGAAGATCCGTTTGACTATGCCTGTGTAGAGCGCAAGATTCCAGCTTCTTCCTACCTGAAGGCATCCTTCGATGTGCAGGCAGCTCAGACCCGCAACGGTTCCCTGCAGATTGAATTCCTCGATGAGAAGGGCATCGCCTGCACCCGCATCGAACTGAACAAAGAAGGAATGATACGTGTGAAGAACGGAGCGAGATATGGCAATGTGATGCCTTATCAGGCTGACCAGACCTATCGTTTCGAAGCTACATTGGATACCCAGCACCGCCAGCTCAACCTCACCGTGAGCACACTCGGTGCAGATGGCAAGGCATTGCAGAGCAAGAGCACCAAACGCATCTTCTACGCACCTGTGCATCAGATAGAGCGCATCCGTTTCCGTACCGGCGACCTCCGTACCTTCCCGACCATCGACACCCCTGCCGACTGGTTTGGTACCTTGGAGCATGCGGGTGATACCGATACCACCGCCCTCTACCGCATCGCTCATGTCAAGACCGTGAGTTTGGATGCTGATGCCGGTTCGGCTGTGCTCAAGACCGCAGATTACAAGCATTATGTAGACGATTTCAATGCAATGGAGCCGGAGGTTCTCCATACTTCTGCCATCCCGAATGCGCAGGCATGGGACTGGATGAAGCAGAATGTGCCCCTCTTCGACTGCCCGCAGCGCAACTTCGAGGAGATGTATTATTTCCGCTGGTGGACGCTCCGCAAGCATATCGAAAATACACCTGTAGGCTATGCGATGACCGAGTTTCTCGTGCCTCGTAGTTATGCCGACAAGTATAATCTCATCGCCTCTGGAGTGGGACATCATATCCACGAGAGTCGCTGGATTCGTGATGGAAAGTATCTCGACGGCATCTTGAATACCTGGTATCATGGCAATGGTGGCAAGCCGATGGCTAAGATCAATTTCTATAGCAGTTGGATGCCTGCCTCTATCTGGGAGCGCTATCTCGTAGACGGTAACCGGAAGGAGTTTAAGTCGTTGTTGAACGACCTGGACAAGGAGTATCAGCAGTGGGATGACCACCGCTGGAACAACGGACTCTACTGGCAGTATGATGTGCGTGATGCGATGGAAGAGACCATCAGTGGTGGCAGAAAAGAAAAGAATGCCCGTCCTAGCATCAACAGTTATATGTATGGCAATGCGATGGGCATCGCCCAGATGGCAAAGACCATCGGCTATCAGAACTTGGCTAGGAAGTATGAGGCTAAGGCAGATACTCTGAAGCATCTGGTAGAAACCCAACTCTGGGATGGCGACCATCAGTTCTTCGAGGTGTATAAGCCGAATGCCGGCGAGGCGAAGGAGGTAGCCACGAAAAGAAGTTTCCAGCCTAGTGGCAATGCTGCAGTATCAGCAAAGGTGCGCGAGGCAATCGGTTTCCTGCCTTGGTATTTCAATCTTCCTGCTGATGAAGCAAAGTTTGCTGAGGCTTGGAAACAGGCAGCAGACAGCAAGGGCTTCTCTGCTCCTTACGGACAAACCACCGCAGAGCGCCGCCATCCGCAGTTCCGCTCTCATGGAGTAGGAAAGTGTGAGTGGGATGGTGCCATCTGGCCTTTCGCTACCGCCCAGACCCTGACAGCGATGGCGAATTTCATCAACAATTATCAGGTGAAGCCATCTGCCCTCGCTGCTTCTTCAAAAGGTAGTCTCGATATGGACAGCCTTTACTTCAATGAGATGGAGAAGTATGTGCAGAGTCAGAGCATGCGTGGCAAACCTTACATCGGTGAGTATCTTGATGAAACCACTGGTTACTGGTTGAAGGGCGATCAGGAGCGCAGCAGATATTACAACCATTCTACTTTCTGCGATCTCATCATCACCGGTGTTGTGGGCCTTCGTCCTCGTGCCGATCAGACCATCGAGGTGCGTCCTATCATCCCAGCTGGCAAATGGCAGTACTTCTGTCTTGACAAGGTGCGTTATCATGGTCACGACCTCACCATCCTCTACGACCAGGACGGTTCCCGTTATCATGTGGGCAAGGGCTTGCAGGTATGGGTAGATGGAAAGTTGGCTGGGCAGCGTGATACGCTCGGCAAACTCGTAGTGAAGGATGCATTCAAATAATGTAGAATAAGATATGAAACAGAGAAAATATTTATTGATACTGATAGGACTTTTGGGCATGATACAGATTCATGCTCAAAAGTCTGTTGCTTTTAAGGCGACCGGTGAAGCACCTCAGCCACAATGGATTGGAGCAATAACCGATGAGGATGCGCACATCCCGAGTAACCGCGATTATATAGGAACGGGAACGGTGAATGCCAAGGGAAAACCAGACTGGAAGGCTACGGCTCCATTGTCAAGGCAAAGCATCTGGCTGAAGAAAGAAATGAAACTCCCGGCTGATGTCCACAAGGCAACGATGAAGATTGTGGGACTGGGTTTCTATGAGTTCAGCATCAACCGGCAGAAGGTGACGGATGCCGTTTTCGCCCCTCTGTGGAGCGATTATGACAAGACCGTTTTTTACAATACTTACGATGTGACTGCGTTGTTGAAGAAAGGCAAGAACCAACTTTCTGTATTGCTGGGCAACGGATTCTATAATGAGCAGGGTGGAAGATACACCAAGATGAAGGTTTCCTATGGTCCTCCTACGCTCTACTGTTCGCTCGAAATCGAACTGAAGAATGGCAGAACCGTCTGCATCGTCAGCGATGGCTCATGGAAATATTCGCCTAGCTGCATCACCTTCAACAGTATCTATGGTGGTGAAGACGAGGATGCCCGCATCACGCCTTCCTGGAAACCGGTGGTGATACAGAAGGGACCTCGTGGCATTCTGCGCCAGCAGATGGCACAGCCGGTGAAGATGATGGAATACTTTGGGGTGAAGAGCCGTCATCAGCTCACTCCTCAGCAAATCGCCAAGGCTTCCAATGCCAAACATCCTATTCCGGCAGGAACCTTCGTGCTGGATATGGGACAGAATCTCGCAGGTTTCCCACAGATCAAGGTCAGTGGAAAGGTAGGACAGCAGGTACGGCTCTATCCCTCCGAGACCCTGACCGCACAGGGAACCTGTAACCAGAAACAATCGGGCAGTCCTTACTATCTTACTTATACGCTCAGCGGAAAGGGCGAGAAGTCGGCTGACGGCAAGCGCATCGAGACTTGGCATCCGCATTTCACCTATTATGGTTATCGCTATATCCAGGTAGAAGGTGCCGTGATGAAGGGTGATGAGAATCCTGATGGCAAGCCAGTGATAGAGGATATCCAGTCGTGCTTCGTCTATAATTCAGCTGCGAAGATTGGCAACTTCGAATGTTCTAATCCGATGTTTAACCGTGCTTATCAGATTATCGACCGTGCCATCCGAAGCAACTGGCAGGCAGTCTGGACCGACTGTCCTCATCGTGAGAAACTCGGTTGGCTGGAGCAGGATTGGCTCAATGGCGAGGGATTGGTATACAATTACGACTGTCGCTCGATGATAGAGCAGACGTTGCAGAATATCGCTGATGCCCAGCATGCCAATGGTGCTGTTCCTACTACCGCTCCTGAATATATCTACTTCAAGGGCAAGTGGCTCGACCCGTTTGCTGAATCACCAGAGTGGGGCGGTGCCCTGGTAGCGCTTCCATTCCTTTATCAGCAGCATTACGGTGACGACCGGATGGTGAAGAAATATGCACCGCAGATGTTCCGCTATGTGGATTATCTCCAGAGTAAGGACAGTTGCCGTATACTGAAACAGGGTTTGGGTGACTGGTATGATTACGGAAAGGGTCGTTCGGGTTTCTCTCAGAATACCCCGATGCCGCTGGTATCTACAGCCCATTATTATCAGTGGGTGAAACTGACACAGAAGGCTGCGGCAATGAGCGGAAAGACAGCCGAAGCCAACCGATATGCCATTCTGGCTTCTGAAATCCTGCAGGCTTTCCAGAAGGAATTCCTGCATATTAAGAAGGTTGCATCTTCTGAGAAATCTTCTTCGGATGCTGTAGTAAAGGATGCAGTAGAAAAGAATACTATAGAAAAGGTATATTACGGTTCGGGAAGTCAGGCTTCCAATGCCATTCCTTTGGCGTTGGGCATGGTTCCTTCCCAGTATCGCAAGCAGGTTCTCCAGCATCTGGTAGATGATATTCATGCGCATCACGACCGGCTGACAACTGGTGATGTGGGCAACCGCTACCTCTTCCAGGCATTGCTCAGAAACGGATATGCCGACCTCTGGTACAAGATGCTGGCGCATGATGATGTGCCGGGTTACGGCTTCCAGATCAAGAAGGGAATGACCACGCTCACCGAACAGTGGAATCCGGAGATGGGTGCTTCGATGAACCATTTCATGATGGCGCATATCAACAACCATTTCCTGCCGGATATTGTGGGCATCCGCATAGAGCAGGGCAGACTCATTATCGCTCCTCAGCCGATGGGCGACTTGACCTGGGCTAAGGGAAGTACCCGACTCAGCGATGGCAAACAGATTGCCGTGGCTTGGAAGAAATTGGCTGATGGTAAAATAGAGGTAACGGTAGATACCGATAATGATATAGAATACGAAATCAAGATAGATTATGATGAAACAGAACATAATGACGGCACTTATCGCGGCAAGCATGTCTTTGTCGGCAAGTGCGCAAAATAACGGAAACCAGCCAGAGGCTGTTGCTCAGAACACTTATCAGGGTCATTTCACCCGTAGTCTTCACGATGTGATGCAGGACGTATCGCAGCGTTGGGGCGTCCGCTTTAAATATAATGTGGATACCGTTGGTAGGCAGTTGCCTTATGCCGACTTCCGCATCAAACCCTATTCGCTGGAGGAAACCCTGACGAATATCTGCAAGTATTTCGACTTCAACTGGTGGAAGCAGAATGGTAATGTCTATAAGATCAAGCCTTATGAATATCCCCGTCGCCATACCGAAGAGGGTGAGCAGATGCTGGCTTATCTCAAGACACTCTACCAGAACCGGGAGCAGTTTGAAGCACGCAAGGATTCTGTACGCAAGGAGGTGCGCCGCATCCTGGGTATCGACCGTTATATGGATTCCCTGGTTCATAAGAAGCCGATTCTAGGAAAGGTGCGCCGATATGACGGGTATACGGTTCAGAATATCTGCATCGAGACCTTGCCTGGCGAGCATGTCTTCGGTTCCATCTATACGCCCGCCAAGAAGGGTAAGCATCCTTTGATTATCTGTCCCGACGGTCATTTCGGAGGTGGCAGATACCGTGCCGATGAGCAGCAGCGCCTAGGAACCTTGGCAAGGATGGGTGCTATCTGTGTAGATTTCGACCTGTATGGCTGGGGACAGAGTGAGGCGGAATATGGCAAGAATTCGCATCAGACCGACCGTGCCCATGTGATTCAGGCTCTGAATGCAGAGGTATTGCTCGATTATATGTGGAATCATCGCAAGGATGTGGATAAATCGCGCATCGGAGCGAATGGTGGCAGCGGTGGCGGTACGCATACTGTCCTGCTGACGGTACTCGACGACCGAATTACGGCAGCAGCCCCTACGGTGAATCTTGCTTCTCATTTTGATGGTGGTTGTCCTTGCGAGAGTGGCAAACCTATCCAGTTGGCGGGGCATGGTACGTGTAATGCCGAGTTGATGGCTTTCTTTGCCCCTAAGCCGTTGTTGGTAGTGAGCGATGGTGGCGATTGGACCGCCTCTGTTCCAACCCTCGAATATCCGTATCTGCAGTATATATATAATATGTATGGTGCCAAGGAACAGGTAACCAATGTGCATCTGCCTAAGGAACGTCATGATTATGGCATCAACAAGCGCCAGGCAAACTACGATTTCTTCATCCGTGTCTTCGGGTTGGACCGCAGCAAATTGGATGAAAGCAAAGTGAAGGTTGAAAAACCGGAAGTTCTCCAATCGGTTATTAAATAATAAATCAGAAGATAATAAAGCAGACCTCATGTCGTTTTTAAAATGGCGTGAGGTCTTTTTCGTCTTTTCTGACGACAAAGGCGGCTCATCTGCGTCTATATATAAAATTGTTTAATCGATTAAAACAAAAACAAATGAAAATCTTAAGAACCATCACACTTTGCTGCCTGGCTTGTCTCTCCTTGCAGGCTACAGCACAAGCGTATAAGCTCTGGTACGACAAACCAGCGCTGGTCTGGACCGATGCCTTGCCTTTGGGTAATGGCCGTTTGGGTGCCATGGTATATGGCATTCCAGCCACCGAACGTCTGCAGCTGAACGAGGAAACCATCTGGGCAGGACAGCCTAACAAGAATGCCAATCCTCATGCCAAGGCAGCTCTTCCAGTCGTGCAGAACCTCATCTGGCAGGGCGAATACCGTAAGGCACAGGATATGTGTACCGAGAAAATTATGTCGAATACCAACTTCGGAATGCCTTACCAGACCTTTGGTGATGTCTATATCTCGGCTCCCGGGATGGATGGCTATTCTCAGTATTATCGCGAACTGAGTCTGGATTCAGCCCGCTGTCTTACCCGTTGGACAGCCCATGGCGTCAACTATCAGCGTGAGGTCATTACCTCTTTTGCCGATAACGTAGTGATGGTAAGATTTACCGCCAACAAGCCTCATAGCATCACCTTCAATGCCAACTTCACTTCTCCTCATGATGATATCATCATCCGTACCGATGGCGAAGAAGCTACCCTTGAAGGAGTGGCAGCCAAACACGAAGGCTTGAAGGGAAAGGTGAGATTCATGGGCAGAATGGCGGCTCAGATTAAGGGCAGCGAGGCTGCGAAGACCTGTCGCGACGGTGTGGTCAGCGTGAAGAATGCCGATGAAGCCGTACTCTATATCTCCATCGCCACCAACTTCGTGAACTATAAGGATATTACCGGCAACGAGGTGGAACGCAGCAAGCAGGCGCTCCATACTGCCATGGCGAAGAATGCCAGGGAGCAGATGGCGCAGCATGTGGCTAAATTCCAGAGCATGATGCATCGCAACTCGCTCTGGTTGGGTGCAGACAAGTATCAGAATCTACCTACCGACGAACGCCTCATCCGCTTTGCCAAGCAGGACGATAACTATCTCGTAGCCACCTATTATGCTTTCGGCAGATACCTTCTGATATGCAGTTCGCAGCCAGGCACACAGCCAGCTAACCTGCAGGGCATCTGGAACGATAAGATGTTCCCGTCATGGGACTGCAAGTATACCACCAACATCAACATGGAGATGAACTACTGGCCATCAGAGATGACCAACCTCTCCGAACTCAATGAACCGCTCTTCCGGTTGATTCGTGAAGTGAGCGAAACCGGAAAGGAATCGGCTCAGACCATGTATGGAAAGAACGGATGGGTTTTGCATCACAATACCGACATCTGGCGAGTGACGGGCGGAATCGACAAGGCAGCATCAGGCATGTGGATGACCGGTGGTGCCTGGGTATCATCCCATCTCTGGCAACATTATCTCTATAGTGGCGACAAGGAATTCCTGCGCAAGGCTTACCCAGTCATGAAGGGTGCAGCTACTTTCCTCGACGAGATGCTGATACCGGAACCTGAGCATGGATGGCTCGTGATTTCGCCAGCTGTGAGTCCTGAAAATACCCATCCTTCCAAGGATGGAAAGATAGCCATGAGCTATGGTACCACGATGGATAATGAATTGCTCCACGAACTCTTCTCTACCGTTATCAGAGCGAGCGAGATTCTGGGCGAAGATGCCGGATATGCTGCTCATCTGAAGGAAGTATTGGGAAAGATGGCACCGATGCAGATTGGCAAGTGGGGACAGTTGCAGGAATGGATCAAGGACTGGGATGATCCTCAGGATAATCATCGCCATGTGAGTCATCTCTATGCGCTCTATCCAGGTAATCAGATTACACCGGAGCAGACTCCGGAACTCTTCGATGCAGCCCGTACTTCGCTGATACATCGTGGCGACCCTAGTACCGGCTGGTCGATGGGATGGAAGGTTTGTCTCTGGGCTCGTCTTCTGGATGGTAATCACGCTTATAAGTTGATTCACAACCAGTTGACCCTGACCGATGATCATTTCCTAGCCTATGGATTGAACAAGAAGAAGGGTGGAACCTACCGCAATCTCTTCGATGCACATCCACCATTCCAGATAGACGGCAACTTCGGCTGTACTGCCGGTATCGCCGAGATGCTGATGCAGAGTCATGACGGATGTGTCAATATCCTGCCGGCTCTTCCTGATGCCTGGAAGGCAGAAGGAAAGGTACAGGGACTCCGCACGAGAGGTGGTTTCCTCATCGAGGAACTGGCATGGAAGAATGGCAGAATCATGTCGCTCAAGATCCGTTCTACCCTCGGTGGCAACCTTCGTCTCCGTCTGCCGGCAGGCAACCGGTTAAAGGGCATCAAGGGTATGAAATCTGCCAAGGGCAAGAATCCGAATCCGCTCTTTTCAGCCTTCGAACAGCCACAGATGCAAAACCATTCAGAAGTGAAACTCAACAAGGTGGTGTTGCCAAAGGCAAATACCTATGACATCACTACACGAAAGGGAGAGACCATCCGATTGATTTAAAAATATGGGTATAAACTCCTTAACATCAAAACTCCTTTAGAAAATGAAAAAAATAATGATAACATTGGCGCTGGCTTGCGGAATCTTTACCGCAGCCTCTGCCGCAAAAAACGAAAAGCCTTGGGCTAATGGTAAATTACAGGTTTCTGCCAACCAGCGATTCCTTCAGTTTGAAAACGGACAGCCGTTTTTCATGTTGGGTGATACCGGCTGGCTTCTTCCGGAACGTCTGGATAGAGCCGAGGCACAGTATTATCTTCAGAAATGCCGTGTGGCAGGATTTAATACCGTTCTCGTTCAGGTGATGGACGGCACACCTTCTTTTAATATCTACGGACAGCAGTCGCTCCCTGCCGGTTGGGATTTGTCGAAGGCAGACCCAGCAGGTGTTTACAGCTATTGGGATCATCTCGACTACATCATCAAACTTGCCGAACAGAACGGCATCTACATCGGCATGGTAACTATCTGGGGTTCTCAGGTAAAGGCAGAGAATATCAATGCACAGCAGGCTAAGGCATACGGAAAGTTCCTTGCCAACCGCTATAAGAATTCGCCTAATATCATCTGGGTGATGGGCGGCGATATCCAGGGCGATATCCATCCTGAAGTGTGGGAGTCGCTCGCTACCAGCATCAAGAGTATTGACCATAACCATCTCATGACCTATCATCCTCGTGGCAGATATACTTCAGCCAAATGGTGGAGCAAGGCGAAATGGCTCGATTTCCATACCTTCCAGAGTGGTCACCGCAAGTATGGTCAGCGTATGGGCAACAAGGATTATCCTATCCCAGACAATACCGAGGAGGACAACTGGATGTATGTGGATTCTACCTGGGCATATAAGCCAATCAAGCCTGTGCTTGATGCCGAACCGAGCTACGAGGATATTCCGAAGGGACTGCACGATCCTAACGAGGAGCGCTGGCAGGATTATGATGTTCGCCGCTATGCCTATTGGAGTGTCTTTGCCGGTTCCTGCGGTCATACCTATGGTCATAATGCCATCATGCAGATGTTGAAGCCAGGCTATCCTACCAGTTATGGAAGTGATGGAGCCGAGAAGCCTTGGTATGTGGCGCTCAACGACCCGGGATTCAACCAGATGAAGCATCTCAAGAATCTGATGCTCTCGCTGCCATACTTTGAGCGTGTGCCTGACCAGAGCATCATCGCCGGTGAGAATGGTGAAAGATATAACCGTCTGCTGGCTACCCGAGGCAACGATTATCTGATGGTTTACAATTACAACTGTGTTCCGATGAAACTCGATCTCCGCAAGGTTTCGGGCAGCAGAAAGAACGTATGGTGGATGGATGCTGCCAACGGACAGCTGGAATACATCGGAGAGTTTGACAACAAGATCATCACCTTTGCTCCTCAGAAGGCTACCCGTGGCATCAGCGATGGTGTTTTCATCGCCATTGATGCCAGCAAGGACTATCTGAAGAAAGACCAGAAGATGATAGAAGACCAGAGTCTGGCTGGTAAGAAAAGAGATTTGAATGAATAAATAAAGTGAAGAGTGAAGAACGAAGAGTGAAGAATTCAAATGAAGAATAATATATTGATGAGTGTGTTGCTGACCGTATCACTGTCGGCTGCACTTCCGCTTTCCGCTGCCAGTCATGTTGACGTGGTAAAGATGCGGACGGAGAAC
>OQVQ01000985.1_pt1 | contig 12319 bp, 10 predicted proteins | sample 1691491 | NCBI WGS metagenome assembly OQVQ01 (sample SAMN03418252, study PRJEB22391) | human gut metagenome | biome: human-gut; feature: organic feature; material: feces | host: Homo sapiens | place: Tanzania | collected 2013-01
GCGTTTTCGTAAAAGCCATATTCTAAGTTCTGTTTATTTTTTAAAAGCCCTCCGAAAGGAGGGCTTTTTTGTTGGTTAGTATACGCCCGGACGGCTTTCTTTTTTAAGTCGTTATGCTGAACTTGATTTAAGCATCCTGCCGTAACTATTTACAACAAGATCCTGAAACAAGTTCAGGATGACATTATTAATGTAGGTCAGGTTCTACCTGACGTCAAAAAGGTGTTTCCTTATTAACGCCAGGCGAAGCCTGACCTACGTTTATTTGACCTATTTGCAAGCAGTTAAAGCCCCCATCAGGAGCGTTTATAAAGCTTGATTTTTATCGTAAATCACGGGTATTTGTCCGAATAAAAAAGAGTCGGCTGCTACATACGGCAGTTGACTCTTTTTTATGAGTTGTGCCTGTGTGATAGATTCGGGTAATGTTTCCACTAACTGCTCAAACACAACTTGCCCCAGCGGTCAACATGGGGTTGATTCTCTTACGGGATGTTGCTGCGAATATGACAACTGCGGCAAAACCATATACGGACAGGTGGTGGCGTGTAGATGTATGGCTGGAGAAAATACCGGCATAGTCTTATAGTTTTAAATAATTTGCCGGGATAAATCCCGGCTCTCCACTAACCGCCCCGCCTAAGCGTAAGCAAAGGCGGGGGGTCACAATAAATAAACCCCCGGGATTTTGGCCCCGGGGGATTGGAGGATAAAGCTAAGAACTTTATTTGTTCGGCCAAATAATGCCGTTGACTTCTCTGGGGTGGCGCGGCTTTCTTATGTTTGATTTCTTATCAATATTCTGTATACCCTTTAAAGCTTGGATAAGTTCAGGCGTTCTTCTTACAAGCCTGCCCGTGTTGGTATCTACGACGTTTGAATTCTTCTGATAATGTTTTTCCCCTTCGGAAATTACCGTTCTTGTAAAAACCTTTTCGTCAAAGCTGACTTGCTGTTCGTCGCTGAAAAGGCTGATTAAGTCCAAAAGGGCCAAATCGTATCTGTAAGAGTTTGTACTGTACTGAAGTTCGTTTTTGATTACGATTAATCCGTGCAGGCGGATAATGGCTTCCTCTTGGGCGATGTCGTCAAGCCAGCGCGTGTTCGGCGTTACTTTTGGTTTGTTTGGAACAGAGCATTCTACCGTACACTCATTGGCGATTGCGCCTTTTGCCGCGGCTTCGGCCAATCTCTGTGCATACTGATTGTTGCTGATATAGCTGTATTTTATAAGACGGTCGGTAAGATCGTCATAAAGATTATCAAGTATTTCGCTGCCCAAATAGGTCGCTATTTCCAGCATGACTACGGCCGCGAGAGTCTTGGTTAAACTGATACTTGCCGTTGCGGTAATAAGCGTGCCTCCGGCGGCCGTTCCGCCGAACCAAGCCGCTCCGCCGACGCATCCGGCCGCGCCGCAGGTATATACGGCGGCTACCGCCCTAAGGCCAAAAGCTATGCCTTGAAGGCAGCTGCGTCCGAATTCTTTAACTTCCGCTTTGCGAAGCTCTTTAATATAACGAGGGTTCTTTTTAAGCAGTTCCCCTATGGTTTTGGTTTCGCTTTCCATGGCTTTCATCACCTGATAAGGCGTATGACTGCGATAGGAACTTCTTCTGTAATCTTTAATTGCGGAGTTGTATTTTGCCCACGCCGGATTGATAAAAGCGTCTTTTGCAAAGCCTTTTGTATCTTTGGCTTTAGGGTGAAGCTTTTTCCAAACATAAAGCGCGTCAAAATAGTTTAGCCCGTCATATACCGCCGCGGAATTAAAAAACGCGAAGGATACCCTTTCGTCAAGTTTCTTTCTCTTGGCGGCAAATTCCGCATCCATTTGTTCTTTTGTTTTGAAGGTGGTGCCGAAAGGGTTGAGGGGATTATTAAAAGTATTTCCCCACCCGTTATGATTATATTGATAATTATTGAATCCGTAATTATTAAACTGATAATCGTTTTTCGGTATCGGCTTAGGCCTGGGCTGGGCGCTTACCGGCACGGAGGCCGTAAGTAAAGCCGCGCAAAGCAAGAGTGAAAGACTTTTTTTAATGAACATTCCCATATTCTCCCGTTATTTTTTAAATCTTATGAATTCCGCGGGGATTTGCCTTTCCACACGGGTGTTATCTGCAGGAAGCGTAAGATCGCGTTTTATCTGTCTGTTAAAGTTTACTTTATCTTGATTTAAAGCGTTTTGATATACGCGTTTAAGGCCGCCGATATAATCTTTGCGGGCTTGATTGTTTGTTGCCAAAGTGTGCATACGCGCGGACCATTCTTCTGCATAAGGAAGAAGTTTTTCCGCCGAAAGGGAATTGTTGCTTTCGCTTTCAAAAAGTTCCGCAATCATATTTTTTACCTGCGGACCGCCGGCATAAACTACACCGATATTGGCCGGGTTTTTATTTACGGCCGTTAAAACTTCTCTTTTTAAAGCCGTTCTGTTGGAAACGGCCCTTATTACGTCCCGCTCGGCTTGGGCGGGGGCCGCGTTTGCGTTGGCGGCGAAAACCGTCATGAAGATCCCCGCACCTATCGCTAACGGAAGGACGGATTTTAAGGCTTTCATATGGCGCAATGCACTAGTGGAAGCTTTGCTGCTCCCTCTGCTTAAAGCCGATGCAAGCGCCGGATCCGTCTGGCGGACTATAGCAATAACTTTATTTAATTCTTCTTCGCCCAAAGCGTAAGATATCGTGCGGCTTGCGCTTTCATGCATTTTTTTAAGCTCAAGGATTTCTTTTTCGGCCGCTCTTATTTCGCTGCGCCAAGCTTCAAGCTGTTTGCTGGCTCTGTAATCTGCTTTCCTGATAAAATATTTATTGCGGGCGATGCGTTCTCTTAAAGCAGAAATTCTGCCGCCGCTTATGCTGTGGGCGTATTCGACTTCCGCCGACAAAGCCAAGGAAACGGCTCTTTTTCTGCTAATAGTAAGGTTCTTCTCTATGCTTTTTACCAGTAAAGCAAAATCTTTTTCCCCTTTTTCAAGCATTGTAAAAGCCGCTTTGTTGAAAAATTCCGGCTGAGCTTTCAGTACATTTACCGCCGAAAGCGGCGTTTTCCCGCCGGTCAGCGCTCCGACGGTTTCTTTAGCGTAAGTCAAAGAAAAAGGATGATTCCTTCTGCTGCCCCAATCCGGAGTGGAAAGCGCCCTGTAAATACTGTCTAAAAAATCGGTATCGTCTGATTTCTTCTTGAGTACTTTGGTTATGAATTCTTCCTTAGTTTTTAAGTCTGTTCTTAAAGAGGCCAGTTCAGCCGCTTCGGCGTTTGGGCTGTGAATTATATAATGTTCGGCAGCGGAAACATATTTGTTGATTTTGTCTGCGAAAGATTCCGGCCAAATTTCATAAACCCGAATCATGTGTTCAAAAGAGTTTGCAGGGCGTTGGGCGTTTGCGTAAAGCCCCGAGTTTGGAAAAACCACGGCTAAAATCATAATTAAAGACAGTAACTTTTTCATTCTGAGATGCTCCATAATAGTATTCTTATTATTATGATATAACTTATTTGAAAGGAAAAACAGAGCCTTTCTGCCTAAAAGCGGGTGGGTCTAAAGTCCTAAATTTTACAAAAGGAAGCCGGCTTGCCGGTAAGAGCTTTTGGGTTTAAACGCGTAAGATCTTTAAATGCGTCCGCCGTAGCGTAATGAAGGCCGGAGAAAGATGCGGAAGTGTCAAAAATATACTGAAGAGTCATCGGCGCGCCGGCAAAAGAGGATATGTTATCCAATTTTTCTTTAATGCCGGTGCGGGATTTGTAAGCGTCGTTTGCGTAAAAAGCGATATAACTTAAAAATTCCGCAGGGCAGTCTGATTTTGGGCATCCTTTTAAACCGGCGGCAATTAAAACCGATGCTTTGGGGGAGTTTTCCAAAACAGCGGTTATATCCGCCAAAGTTTCCCCTTTCAAAGGTTCCGCCGCGGCAAATTTGCGCCCGGGGCGGGAGAAAATTTCCCTCAAAAGTTGTACGGACGGGCCTTTTGCTTCGGTAAGAGCCTCTTTTGACGCCGGCTCGGAGCTTTCACAGTTTAAACAGAAAGTTTCATAGCCGGCTTCCGCAAACAGCGTTATTAAAGATTTTTCGTTAAAGCCGGCATTTGCTTCCTGCGGGATTCTGTTTAATACGGTTCTTGCGTTTTTTTGAGGTTGAACGTAAAAAGCCTGTGCGTCGTTAAAAGTGATAATTTGTCCGTTTTTAGGTGTGAATATATCGGTTGAGCAAGAGCGAGAATCTAAAAATAAAATTACGTTTTCGGGAGAATCGGCGGAAGCTTCAACCTGAAAAAACGGCCCAAAATTTTTAGGGGCAAAAAGCCTTTTTGCCGCGCCGGCAAGAGCCAGACAAAGGCAAAAAAGGCCGATAACCGGCAGCAGCGTTTTTTTCGCTAGGTTCATTTTGCTTTGCTCCTTAATATCGTTACGGAGTGCGGGGCGAGGGTTTTCGTTTTTGCCCTGTATAAAGCTTTATAAGTTTTTTGCATGAATTCCGCCGGCAGGGGTTCCTGAACTTCTGAGAGGTTCAGCAGAAAATCGTAATAATATCCCTTATATAAACGCCTTTGCGCCAAAATATTTGCGGAAGTTTTCCCTGGAGCAGGCAATATTTCCCCCTCTTCAAAAATCGGAAGAGTTTTGTTAAGTTCTTTTATTACCGCTTTTAATCTTTTCCAATACTCTGGGGAGTATTCCGGCAGGTTTTTGCCGTTTACGGTAAAAGTATAGAAAAATACGCCGTTTATTCCGTGTATAAGCCCGTGATAAGCCATAAAGAGCATTTCGTCTTTTTCCGGGAAGCGGCCTATTCTTTGATCGTCGGGACGGTATTGTTTAAAGTCTTTCCAGTCAAAAGCCTGTATGACGCCCCATAAAGGCTTATCCGCCATTTTGTTTTTGGCAAGTATCTTTTTTGCGTATTCTATCTGTTTCCCGAAGGAACTTAAATTCAAGTGCGGCACGGGATACCAATCAACCATAAGTATATCGGCGGATTTGCAATAGTTTTCCGCGTGGGAGCCCTGCCCTACACCCACCGCCGTTTGCCGCCCGGGGAGAGCCTTTTTGGCTTTTCCGTCCAGTTTTTTGACGTCCCTCCAGCTTAAACGCGCTACATCCGGCTCATCATACAGGTACAAAGCCAAAATCGGCCATTTATTTGCGTTTGCAAGCTCGCTTGAGTTTATAAGTTTATCAGGATATATAAGCATTTTAAGGCCGTTTGCCTCTGCGGCTTGGGCCAAGGCGGAAAGCTCCTGCGGGGCTTGCTTATAAGTCTGCATGCAGTTAAAGCCGGCTTTCTTGACGGTTTTTACGTTTTGCGGGGAATTTACGTCATAAATGCACAGAGGCATTGCCCCTGCGTTTAAAACGGCGAATAATAAAACAGCGGCGGACGATAATGAATAAAGACCGCTTTTTAAAATAATTTTAATCAAATTTTTTATCCTTTATAAACGCTCTTTTTGCGGTTTTGAACATAATTTCCACATCCAAAAAGAAAGAGCGGTTTTTTATATACCAAATATCATAACAAAGACGCGTTTTTGCCGCGTCGAGAAATTCCTCGCTTACGGCTTGCCCGGCGACGGAATAATTCGGCGGAGCTTTAAAGTTCAGTTGGGCCCAGCCGGTAAGCCCCGGTTTTATTATGCTGCGGATTGAATTTGCCGGGAGATTTTCCGTAATGGCTTTATAATCTTCCAAAGCCAAGGGCCTCGGGCCCACTATGGAAATATCTCCCCTCAAAATATTTATCAGCTGAGGCAGTTCGTCCAGCCTGAAACGCCTTAAAATTTTGCCGCTTTTGGTAACGGTTTCCGTATTTGCGTACATCGTGCGGAATTTGTAGATGTTTATTTCGCGCTCCAGTTTGCCTATGCGTTTTTGCTTGAATACCGGGTCTATCCCGTCGGTAAGTTTGATAAAGAGCCATATAATCGCACCCAACGGCAGAAAAGCCGGTATAAGAATCAGGCAGAAGATTATGTCCATAGCTCTTTTTATTATCGGGTAAAACCGTCCCTGCTGGCGAGAGGAAACCTCGCGCAAAAGCCAAATATTGTCTTTAAGGCTTCCTTTGCTGGAACATTTAAAAAGTTCTTCGTGAAAGTTGTAATCCGTGGTTAAAAGTACGCCTTTGTTAAGGAACTTGGTAGATATTACGGCCCAGGCGTTTTCCTTTTCCTGTATCATTTTGCTGCCCATTATTATCAAATCCGTGGAATCGGCTTTTATTTTTTTGGCGTCCTCGGGTTCTTCAAAGCGGCCGAGCACTTTAAAAGCGCGGTTTTTGCGCAGGGCCTTTTCTATGATTTTAAGGGTGTCGCTGTCGCCCAACAGAAGGACTTTGTAGCGGTAAAAAGTAAGGGTCGCGTAAAGCTTTCTTGTAAAATAGATATACGTAAAATAAATTATGAACACCGATATCAAAATGGTTTTGGGCGTAGCCATATTGAAAAGCGACGCACCGAAATATATGCCGAAAGCCGAACCCAAAAGCGAAAGCGCAAAAGCTATTATTGTATTGCGGTAATCAATCCTTTGCATTTTGATAAGGCTGAAGTCGTAAAAAGAAAACACCCACAAAATAACGCTGCACAGCATAAAAGCCGGGGCAAGAGTTTTTATCGTAGGAAGAAAAAGATAGGTGTGGCAGCCGCCGTAGCGCAGAGTTACCACTATAAAAGTGATAAGAATAAAAGCCAGCAAATCAAGTATAAAAAACAATATCCTCATCGGGCGGTTCCTTTAGGCGTTTTTTTAGTTTGAAGCATTGCTTTAAGGCCTTTTTCAAGTGTAAATGCCGGCCTGAATCCCAATTTTTTTATTTTGCTTATGTCCGCGCAGGATTTCTTTACGTCCCCGGCCCTTTTGGGTTTAAAAACGCGTTTGATTTTCTTGCCGTATAAATCTTCTATTAAAGAGGCCAAACGCAGAAGCGTATATGTTTTGCCAGATGCTATATTGTAAACTTCCCCCGCTTTGCCTTTTTGCATGACCAAAACGGTGGCTGTGACTATATCGTCGACAAATACAAAATCCCTGCTTTGTTTGCCGTCCCAGTCTATGCAAAACTCTTTGCCTTGCTCGGCACATTGCATAAATTTGGCTATTACCGCCGCGTAAGGGGAATTTGGATTCTGCCCGGGCCCGAAAACGTTAAAATACCTTACGATTACGGTACTAAGCCCGTAAGCTTTGTTATACATTTTTAGGAGTTCTTCCCCTGTCAGCTTGCTTGCCGCGTAGGGAGAGCGGCAGTCTGTAGGGCCATCTTCCCTGTAAGGCATTTCTTTGCCGTTGCCGTACACCGCGCTTGAAGAGGCCAAAAGCACCTTTTTTACTCCGTTTATCCGCGCGGCTTCAAGTACGTTGTTTGCGCCTTCTATATTGATTTTTTGCGTCTTCCGCGGATCGGACATGGACTGGGCTACGGAAACAAGCGCGGCATGGTGGTAAACGTAATCCACGCCTTTAAAAGCGTTTTTCAGCCGATTAAAATCGGTTATATCCCCCTTAATAACTTTAATTTGCTTTTCAATATCTTTAAGATTATCAAGAGAACCGGAAGAAAAATCGTCAAAGACGATAACATTATGTCCTTTTTTTACAAGAGTATGTGCGATGTGGGAACCTATAAAACCGGCTCCGCCTGTGATTAAGGAGGTGCTTTTCTTCATAGAAAAATTATAGCATTTTTATTGCACCCCCATAATGATATAATATATAAAATGAATGAACTTAAATTTTCGGTATTGATGTCCGTTTATCATAAGGATAATCCGGCTTGGTTTAGGGAGGCCGTTCAAAGCGTATTCAGCCAAAGCTGTATCCCGGCGGAAACGGTTTTGACGGCTGACGGCCCTTTAACCGAAGAACTTGAAGCCGTAATAGACGAATTTAAGGATAAACTCAAAATCGTCTGTCTGGAAAAGAATATGGGCCTCGGCGCCGCGCTTAACGCCGGCCTTAAGGAGTGCTCTTACCCGTTGGTTGCCCGTATGGACAGCGACGATATTTCCCTTCCCGACCGTTTTGAAAAGCAGATTAAAGCCTTTGAAACCGATAAAGATTTATCCGTCTTGGGCGGAGCGATAAGGGAAATCGACTCCGAAAGCAAAGAAGAAGTTTCTTTCCGCAGACTGCCGCAAAGCGACACCGAACTTAAAAACTTTTTAAAAACAAGGTGTCCGTTCAACCATATGAGCGTTATGTTCCGCAGGGAAGCGGTTTTGGAGTGCGGCGGTTATATCCCCCTGCATTTAATGGAAGATTATTATCTTTGGGCCCGTATGGCCGCAAAAGGATGCCGCTTTGCGAACTTGGCGGATATTTTGGTAAACGCCCGAACCGATAAAAATTTATACTCCCGCCGCGGCGGCTGGAAGTATTTTAAGAGCAATAAGGCCATAGCGGATAAAATGCTTTCTTTGGGGCTTATTTCCCTGCCTGTTTATCTGTTTAATTTGGCCGTGCGCTTTTGCGTCCAGGTAATTATGCCCAATAGTGTCAGAAGCATATTCTATAAAAAGGTTTTGCGCTGAGTCATGAAGAAAATCGTTTATATTATTTCCACTCTTAAAAGAACAGGGCCGACCAATATTTTGGCGGGGACGGCTTTGAACCTGGATAAGAAACTTTTTAAACCCGCCGTAATTACCCTTTCCCCGGAAGAAGACGAGCAAAACTCCTGGAAACCCGAACTTGAAAAGGCCGGCATAGAAGTGCGCTGCCTTAATTTAAGCCGCTTAAAAGGATTTTTATACGGCGGACGCGCTTTAAAGCGCGCGGCGGCGGAACTTAACCCGGATATAGTGCATACGCATTGCTTCCGTTCGGCGGTGTTTTCCGCATTGTATTTGGGGCGGTATAAGCGTATTGCAAGCGTCCATTGCGATTATGAAGTCGATTTCGCTTTGGCTTACGGCAAAATAAAAGGTTTCGTGATGTCAAAAATTTTTAAAAGGGCTTTGTCGGCGGCCGATAAAAGGGTTTGCTGTTCTGAAATGCTTAAGGCCTTGTTTAGGCGCAAATATCCCAAAACCGAATATTTGTATGTAAACAACGGGGTGGACGTACAGAAATTCGCCCCGGCGGACGATAAATCGGCTTTGCGCCGCTCTCTGGGACTGCCCGAAGATAAAAAGATTTTTATTTGGGCGGGCGTGTTTATACCCGGGAAAGATATTTTATCTTTCGCAAAGGCTTTGCCGGAGTTAAAAGAAGAAGACTCTTTTTTTATTCTTTGCGGCGACGGCCCCATGCTTAAACAAACTGAAGATTTGCTTAAAGGCCGCGGAAATGTCCTTTTTGCCGGGCATGTAAACAATGTGCAGGATTATTTCAAAGCCGCGGATTTTTACGTTTCAACGTCCCTTTCCGAAAGCTTTCATCTTACCGTTTACGAGGCCATGGCCTGCGGCGCGCCGGTTATACTTAGCGATATTGAGGCTTACTGCAATCTTAAAGGCAGTAAGGCGGCGGCTTTTTTTGAACCCGGCGACTATAAAGCCTTATCTGCGCAAATGTTCCGCGCTTTGGACGGCTGTTTTAAAGACTGCGGGGACACTGCGGTAAATACCGTAAGGCAAAGCTATACATTACAAACTATGGCGAAAGGCTATCAGGATATTTATTTAAGCTTATGATATATTTCCTTGCGATATATTCCGCCGCGGCGGCTTTAAGTTTTACGGACTTTTCCCCCAAACTCCGCAGAGTGGGAGCATTTTTATGCATAATTTTGCTTGCCATGCTGGCGGGGTGGCGCAATATGGGCGGAAGCGATTTTTACATATATCAGGATATTTATTACGGACTTGCGCTTAATTATATGTCTTCGGAAGCGGGCTACGCCCTGCTTAACAATTTATTTTCTTTTTTGGGCCTTTCTTTTAACGGTTTCTTATTTTTTTACAGCTTGATTTCCATAGCGGTATTGATCGCTTTCCTTGAAAAGCACGTAAAATTCCCCAAATTCGCCTTACTTTTTTATATGGCGTGCTATTTCTTTTTTTATAATATGGTTCTTAACAGGCAGATGCTTTGCATGTCTTTGGCGTTATGGGTGGTTTATTTTTGGGATAAGAACAAACCTCTTTCTTTGATTTGGCTTTTTACAGGATTTTTCTTTCACCAGTCGATAATAGTTCTTCTGCCTTTCTTATTTGCTTATGAGGTGTTAAAAAGGACCAAAGGGATAAAATGCTGGGCCGCTTTTTTTATCCTGTTTATTGCCGTAACCGCAGCCCTTTCGCCTTTGCAGTTTATAAGTTTGGTTTCCTCCGTGCCGGGGCTTTCATTTATATCGGGGCGTACATTGGGATATTTGGAGCACGCTTCGGGAACATACAGTTTAAATGTCGTAGAGTATATAAAAATGGCCGCGGCTTTAATGATTATACTGCCTTTTATAAAAAGGATATGGGCCTCGCGGGAGAACAGAATTTGGCTGTTTTTGTATTTTTCCGGCGTTATACTTTTGTTTTGGACGCGTAATGTGGAAATTTTGTTCCGTATCTTCGTGTATTTTGATTTAAGTTTGCTTGTATTGCTGCCTTTGGTCATTAATTTATTTTTGGCAAAGTTTCCCCCCGCGCAAATGCGGCCTTTGCTTATTTTGATTTACGAGATTTAACCGTGATAACCGTGTTTACGCCCGCTTACAACCGCGCTTCAACGCTTGAAAGGCTTTATAAAAGCCTTAAAGCACAGACTTGCACGGATTTTGAATGGATTATCGTTGACGACGGAAGCACGGACGGAACGGAAGATTCCGCGCGGAAATGGCAGAGGGAAGAAAACCCTTTCCCCCTCCGTTACGTTAAAACCGCCAACGGCGGTAAACACCGGGCGATAAACATAGGCGTAAAAGAGGCGCGCGGCGAAGCTTTTTTTATAGTGGACAGCGACGACTGCCTGCCCGCCGGGGCCGTTGAACGTATAGCCGAAGTTTTTGCTTCAGTGGCGGAAGACGGACGCTTTGCCGGGATCTGCGGTTTAAAAGCGGAGCTTGACGGCAAAAAGCCTTTGTTTAACAGTAAAGAGGCGGCGGGCAGGGATTGTTCCATGCTAGATATCCGTTATAAGTATCATATAAAGGGCGATATGGCGGAAGTCTTCAAAACGGAAGTTTTAAAGGAATATCCTTTCCCCTGTTTTGAAGGCGAAAAATTTTTGAACGAAGCCGTCGTCTGGAATAAAATTTCCGGGAAGTACGTTATGCGCTATATAGGCGACGTTTTATATTACTGCGAATATCTGCCCGGCGGGCTGACGGCTTCCATACGCAAACAGTACAGAAACAGCCCCCAAGGCGCAAAACTGTTTTACGGCGGTATTGCCGAAGATAAAACCATGCCTTTAAAAGAAAGAATAAAAGCCTGTATATTATACTGGCGGTATCTTTGTTTTAACAAGAAGGCCAAGGGTTTCCCAACCGATGCGCCGTCGCTTTCTTTATTCTTTATTTTGCCGGGGATGCTCTTATTTGCAGCAGATAAAATTAAGGAAAAACTATGAATGAAACCATAAGCGTAATAATACCTATGTATAATGCCGCTGCCTGCATAGGGAAGTGTTTGGACAGTTTGCAAAAACAGACATATAATAATTTGGAAATAATTTTAATTAACAATGCTTCTACGGACAATACTTTAAATATTGTAAATCAGGCGGCGAAAAAAGATTCAAGGATAAAAGTTTATCATATTGATAAAAAAGGCGTTTCCTTGGCCAGAAACCTAGGTTTGGAAAAGGCCTCGGGGCGTTATATAGGTTTTATGGATGCCGATGATTTTATAAAACCCGATATGTATGAATATCTTTTTAAACTAATGCAAGCCGCCGGGGCTGATATATCCGCATGTAATATATTTTACATGAACAAAAAAAATTCCAAAATTTATAATAATAAAGCAAAAAATAAGTTGCTGAGCGGTTTTGAAGCACTTAAAGAGTGTTTGGAAAATCAAGCGGTTTTTGTTTCGGTATGGAATAAATTATATAAAAGTGAAGTTGTGAAAAATATTGACTCTATTCCTTTATCCTATAGTGATAGTAAAGGTTTAAAAATATATACTAATCTAGATTTAAATGCTCAACGTATACTTGAAAAAAATGTTAAGGAAAGCATTCCTGATACTTCAGAAATTGAAACTTCAGCAGTAATGATGAATCCTAATAATGGCGCAATAATAGCGTTAATTGGTGGTAAAAATTATAATAAGTCATCTTATAATCGAGTTATATCTTCAAAAAGACAAGTTGGTTCTACTATGAAACCTTATTTATATTATGCCGCGTTAGAAAATGGTTTTACGTC
>OQVQ01000986.1_pt1 | contig 12316 bp, 8 predicted proteins | sample 1691491 | NCBI WGS metagenome assembly OQVQ01 (sample SAMN03418252, study PRJEB22391) | human gut metagenome | biome: human-gut; feature: organic feature; material: feces | host: Homo sapiens | place: Tanzania | collected 2013-01
ATCGCGATCTCGGCGGTCAATATATAACAACAGGTTCCGATGCACACAGAAGCGACAGGGTCGCAAAGCGCATAAAGGAGGCGGAGAAACTTGCAGCGGCGGCAGGCATTCCGCTGATTGCGACGTTCCAAGGAATGAAACCGATATTCCACCCGCTCGGAAGCATTTGATGCGAATGCACTTAATCGCGCGGATGCCGGTTTGGGCAGCTTTCGTAAACAGCAGGGACTGATCCTTTGCTGCAGCGCATGACTCGGCCGATTTTTGAGTTCGGCTGAAAACAAAAACATATTGTTAAACCTGAAAGGATGCAAGTTGACAGAAAACAGTTCGCAACTGAATGAAAACCCGCCTGAAACACTGACGGTGCATTCCGCTCTTGAACGCTGCGTGGATTATATCGGCAGGGTCGATATTGATTTTATCTGTGCGCTGGCGCGGGTCGATAAAGCGGAAGCGTTTCAATCTCTCAAGGGTGCGATTTACTATGATCCCGAAAAGAGCTGTTTTGTTACGGCGGAGGAATACCTTTCCGGAAATATTATGAAAAAGCTTGCTGCCGCAAAATCGGTACTTGAGCAGCAGGCTGAAACCGCAAAAACGGCAGGGGATGAATCTAATACCCGAAAACAAATGCCGGATGATTGGGATTTTTCGGAAAATATCTCTGCGCTTGAGGTTGTGATGCCGCCCGTTGTGCAGCCGGGGCAGATAAAGGCGTCAATGGGCAGTCCGTGGATTCCCGCTTGGGTCTACCGTGATTTTATAATTGCTTTAATCGGTATCCGTTCCGCTTCCGGAAAGCCGAAAATCAGCGTTGAATATATTCGTGCCGCAAATCATTATATAATTCACGGAAAAAAGCATTTCACGGACTTTACGCGTGCAAAACTTACTTACGGCACGGAACGCATGAACGCTTTTGAGATTATAGAGCGAATGCTCAATTCGCGCGAAATTGCCGTTTACGATACATATATTCCTTACGGCAAGGAACAGCAGGTTCGCCGTGTCAACAAAGCCGAAACTCTGCTTGCGCAGGAGAGAGCGCGGCAGATTGCGGAAAGATTCTCATTCTGGCTCTTCAGGGATGAGCCGAGAAGAAGTCAATTGCTTAACTACTACAACGAAAACTTCTGTGCGATCCGTCCGCGGCATTTTGACGGCAGCAGAATGCTCCTTCCGGGCAAAGATCCGAACATTAAGCTGCAAAAGCATCAGCTGGATGCCGTGAAAAGAATCGTGCATTCAAAAAATATCCTGCTGGCGCATCAGGTCGGCGCGGGGAAAACCTATGTCATGGCGGCAGCGGCAATGGAAATGCGCCGGCTTGGCATTTCAAAACGCAATCTGTTTGTTGTTCCGAATAATATTCTCGAACAATGGCATTATGAGTTCACCCGGCTTTATCCTGCGGCGGAGGTCATTGTAATTGAACCGAAAAGTTTCACTCCCGCAAACAGGAACCGCGTTTTGAAACAGATTATTGAAAGCGACTGTGACGCGATAATCATGGGTTACGGCAGTTTTTCGCTTATCCCGCTTTCGCGCGGGGAGCGTGAACGCGAATTGAACGCACACCTTGCGCAAATTGCGGAGTCCATGCGCAGTGCGGTGTACAGCGATGCATATATCGTACTGAACAGATTTGCGTCGCGCATTGAACACAGGCTGCAAAAGCTCTGGGAGGAGGAACAAACTCTTCCGAAGGGTGCTGTTTTTTTCGATGACCTCGGGATCGACACGATATTTGTTGACGAAGCGCATAATTTTAAAAACATCAGTATTGAAACCAAACACGGCAGTCTGCCGGGGCTGAACCCGAAGGGCTCGAAAAAGTGCGATGATTTGATGGCAAAACTCCGCTATATACAGCGCACGCATGACGGACGGGGTGCTGTTTTTGCAACAGGAACCCCGATCACAAACTCCGTTTCGGACATGTACACGATGCAGCGGTACCTCGGCTATGAACATATGGACGAGCTGAATCTGCTTGAGTTTGACAATTGGGTCAAAATGTTTTCCGAGGTTACGGAAGAATTCGAAGTTGAGGCGAACGGTATAGGCTATCGGCTGCGCCGCAGGCTCAGCAGGTACTATAACCTGCCCGAACTGTCGCTGCTGTTTTCGGATATTGCGGATTTGTATTTTACTCCGGAAGATGATAAAAGGATTCCGCATAAGGTGAATTATATCAATTGTACCGTTCCGGCAAGCGAGTCCCTCAGAAAGTATATTGAGGAGCTTGCGGTGCGCGCAGAGGCGGTAAAGAGCGGCAGCGTTGCCCGAACGGAGGACAATATGCTGAAAATCACGACGGACGGCAGAAAAGCCGCTCTCGACATGCGTCTTGTTAACCCCGAGGAACCTGATAATCCGAATTCAAAACTTAATACATGCGTTGAAAATGTGTTCAGAATCTGGAGTGAACGCGATAAACTGACCCAGCTTGTGTTCCTTGACCAAAGCACGCCGAAGGACGGTTTCAATCTTTACGATGATATAAAACAAAAGCTTATCCTGCGCGGTGTGCCCGCGGATGAAATTGCGTTCGTTCATGATGCTGTAAACGACGCAATGCGAACAACGCTTTTTAACAAAGTTCGCAAGGGGCGCATACGTGTGCTTATCGGTTCAACTTTCAAACTCGGCATCGGTGCGAACGTTCAAAACAATCTGCTTGCGGTGCATCACCTTGATATTCCGTGGCGTCCGTCGGATGTTACCCAGCGTGAAGGCCGAATGCTGCGTCAGGGCAATCGAAATGACGAGGTAATGATATATCGCTACATCACAAACGGGAGCTTTGATGCTTATTCGTGGCAGCTTCTTGAAAACAAACAACGGTTCATATCTCAAATTGTAAACGGTGATTGCCCGAGCAGAAGCGGTGACGAGGTTGATGAAGTTGTGCTCACATACAGCGAAGTCAAGTCACTCGCCGTCGGAAACCCGCTCATAAAGCGAAAGATTGAGCTTGAAACGGAGCTTCAGCGCAAACTTGTTTTGAAATCAAAGCATGAGCGCGCAAGGACAGAAGCGGCGGAGCAGCTTTTGCAGTTGCCGGCAAAGAACAGCGAATTGCTGAAACTGCGCGACATTCTTCAAAAAGATATGCTTCTTGCGGAACAAAACACCGGCGAGGGGTTTTCAATGATGCTTGCGGGCGAGAATTATACACGGCGGCGCGATGCGGGCGAAAGGCTGATAGAGCTGCTTGCGGAACATGCATTTATACGTGAGGAAAAGCGAATCGGCACATATCGGGGGTTCAAACTCTTTCTTGCGAACGATATTTCGGGGGCAAGGCGAATCTTTCTGCTCAAGGGCAGTGGGACCTATCGTTCCGATTTAAGCGAAAGCGCGATGGGCATCATTGCAAGGCTTGATAACGTTGTTAACGGCCTTAAAACACGGCTTGAAGCTACACTCGGCAGCATAGAGCGTATGGAGCAGGACGAGGCGGAGCTGCGTTCGGAGTCTGAAAAACCGTTCCCGTTTGAAACGGAACTTACGGAACTGCGCCGTGAGCTGAAAAGGGTCAACGGCGAACTCGGAATGCTGTAAAATAGGATGATATATAAAATAACAGTCGGCTGATTGTTGATTACGGAGGAAAAAATGCAAAATCAGCACAATTATTCCGTTGATGATATAAAAGTAATGGAAGGCCTGGAGGCGGTTCGTATCCGTCCGGGCATGTATATCGGCAGCACCGGAAGCAGGGGTCTGCACCATATGCTTTGGGAAATCGTTGATAATGCCGTTGATGAAGCGGCAAACGGGTTTGCAACGACCGTCAGCGTTACAATTAACAGGGATAATTCCGTGGTTGTTGAGGATAACGGCAGGGGAATCCCCGTAGGCATTCATGAAAAGCTGCATGTGTCCGGCGTTGAAGTTGTTTATACTCAACTCCATGCGGGCGGAAAATTCAACAACGATTCATACGGTTTCTCGGGCGGATTGCACGGTGTCGGTGCATCGGTTGTTAACGCGCTTTCCGAATACGTTGAGGTTGAAGTTGCAACGGGCGGAAAGCTGTATTCAATAAAATTCCACAGCTATGAAGATTCGGACGGCAACATGCATTCCGGAATTCCTGTTGCGCCGCTTGCCGAGGTCGGAAGGACGCGGCGGCAGGGCACGAGGGTAACATTTTTGCCGGACAAACGCGTTTTTGAAACGATTGAAATGAATTCCGAAGTCGTTGCAAAACGCCTGCGCGAGCTTGCGTACCTGAACAAAGGGGTAACGTTCAAATTCACCGACAACAGGCTGAAGGACGAAAATAAGAGCCGCGAGTACAAATACGACGGCGGCATTGTGGATTTTGTGTGCTATCTTAACAGTGAAAAAACCCCGCTGTATAAAGAACCGATATACTTCCGCGGAATGCGCGGCACGGGCAAAGATGCAATCATCGTTGAAATTGCAATGCAGCATAACGATGGCTATACCGAAAGCATCTTTTCATATGTCAACAATATTCCGACGACCGAGGGAGGTACGCATGAAACCGGATTTAAGTCCGCTCTGACCAAGGTCATGAACGATTATTGCCGTCGAACCGGAATCCTGAAGGAGAAGGATGCGCCGCTGCCGGGTGAGGATTTCCGCGAGGGACTCACGGCAGTCGTGTCGCTTAAAATGAGTTCGATTCAGTTTGAAGGGCAGACGAAAACAAAACTCGGCAATACCGAAGCGCGTACGGCGGTTGAAGCTATTGTTATGGACGAGTTGACACCGATACTTGAAAACCTTAAGAATTCGGATCTTGCCGCCGCAATTGCGGACAAAGCGGTGAAGGCGGCAAAAGCGCGTGAAGCTGCAAGAAAAGCAAAAACCATGGCGCGTGAAAAGTCCAAGCTTGAAAACGCACCTCTCGTCGGCAAGCTTTCAAGCTGCACGGGCAGAACACCGGAGCAAAACGAACTCTTCATCGTTGAAGGCGATTCGGCAGGCGGCAGCGCAAAGCAGGGCCGTGACAGACGGTTCCAGGCAATACTGCCGCTGCGCGGCAAACCGTTGAATGTTGAAAAAAGGCGCATTGAGCAGGTGCTTGAAAATGACGAATGCCGCTCCATCATAACCGCCCTCGGAACCGGCATAGGCGAGGATTTTGAGCTTAAAAACCTTAAGTATCATAAAATCATCATTCTCTCCGATGCCGATCAGGACGGTGCGCATATACGCGCTCTGCTTCTTACGTTCTTCTATCGCTACACAAAGGAACTGATAACGGGAGGGCATGTTTACATGGGTATGCCGCCTCTTTACAAGGTTCAAAAGGGAAACAATGTTACATATGCCTATGATGATGAAGAACTTGCCCGAATTACGAAAGGCATGAAGGGGTACACCTTGCAGCGGTATAAAGGCTTGGGTGAAATGAATCCGGAGCAGCTTTGGGAAACAACGCTTAACCCGGAGAACCGTTCACTTGTGCGGGTAACGATTGAAGACGCGGCGTATGTAGAACACCTTGTAACGCTTTTGATGGGAGACAAGGTTGCTCCCCGCAAGGAGTACATCACCGAACATGCGAATTTCAACCGCGTGGATTCTTTTGAGGACAAAATCGGTTGATGTTGAAGTTTAACACCGCTTCGGAGTACAACGCGATACACAATTCAGATTGATTAGTGCAGCCTGCGGTCAATCAAAACCGAACAACAAACAAAAGCATCCGAAAGCAGCGGAACTGCACGGATGCTTTTGGATATTTATCCGAAACAAAAAAACTAAACGATTTGAAAAATATAAAACTTCAGATAATCCGTCTCGGGTACATTCCAAAGAATCGGGTGATCAGGAGCCTGCTGACGCGCTTCGATTTGACGCAGCTGAACCCCTGCATCCTCTGCGGCATTGTGAAGCATCTTACGGAAAAGCTCATCGGTCATGAAATGCGAACATGAGCAGGTTGCAAGATAGCCGCCGCGCGGAAGGAGTTTCATTGCTTTTGCATTGATGGCTTTATAGCCCTTTACCGCACTGCCGATCGTATCCCGACTTTTGGTGAAGGCGGGCGGGTCGAGTATTATGTAATCATAACCGTGTTTGCGATTGGATTCCATATCGGTCAGAAGATCAAAGACATCGGCGCAAACGAAATCCATTCTGCCCGAAAGCCCGTTCAGCTCCGCATTTCTGCGTGTTTTTCGGATTGCATCCGCAGAAATATCAACGGCAGTGACATGCTTTGCACATGCAGCGGCGGCGTTCAGTGCGAATGCGCCCGTATGCGTGAAACAATCGAGAACCGTTTTGCCGGCAGCAATCTTTGCAGCGGCACGACGGTTATATTTCTGGTCAAGGAAAAAGCCCGTTTTTTGTCCGTTGATAACGTCGATTTCGTATTTGATGCCGTTTTCTTCAATCATTACCAATCCGCTGTCCGGTGCGGGAGGCAGGAGATCACAGCTGATAAAGCCCTTGTGCTGAGTCAGACCTTCCTTTTCGCGTATGGCGACATCGTTTCTTTCGCAAACGGCCCGAATATTAATGCCGAACTCTTTGAATACTTCAATAAACAGCGGAAACAGGCGGGATTTAAGCATTTCGGTGCCGAGGGAGAGAATTTGAAAAACAAGAACATCTCCGAATCGATCCACCGTCAGCCCGGGAAAACTGTCGGCCTCACCGAAAATAATTCGACAGCAGTCAAAATCGCTGCCCATGACCGTTTGGCGGTACTCAAGCGCGTAACGAATTCGCCTGCGGAAAAAGTCATCGTCAAACCTGTCGTTTGCATTGCGTGAAAAGATGCGAATGCGAATTTTGGAATTGTCATTTATGAACCCGGTTCCGATGAACCGATCCTTTTTTGTATAAACATCAACAAGCCCGCCGTTCGTATAATCACCGTCAACGGAAAGCACCTCCTCCGCATAAACCCACGGGTGCCCGCCTTTGAGTGCGCGTTCCGCCTTTTCGGATACTTTTGCTTTCGGATACATTCGCATTATTAACAAACCAACCTCTCTGCCGCATTCGGCAAAACTGTTTGTTGAATATAACACAATCGGGCGTGGATTTCAAGTGCGGTTTCAACTTGCCGTGCCTGCACAGCGAAAAAACGGTCGAAAGTGTTTGTTCTGCCTTGATTTGCGGCAGATGCGCCGTATCAATCAGACAGTGTCGGTTCGAAAGGTTCAACGGCGGAGCAGCTTATCTCATATGCAGTGCGCATTTCCTCCGTTCCGTCTTCAAAAACTTTTTTATATTCGCGGCTTTGCAGCCTTCCGATAACGTGCATTCCGATGCCGACCTTCATATCCTGCAAATACCTTGCGTTTCGTCCCCATGCGATACAGGGCAGATAGTCGGATTTGCCGTACCGCCTGTTGACTGCAAGCAGAACGTCCGCAATTTCACGTAAAAAAGGAGTCGTTCTGTATATTACGGACTTACAGATGTATCCGAACAGTTCAACTTCGTTTTTGTATGCAAAAGCATCGGTTTCATCCGCCGAAGCAGGAATGAATTCACGTGCAAACACGGTGATGATAAGTCTGCTGCCTTTTTCAGTCTGTTGATTATAGGAACGTATCTGTCCTTGGACATGAAAATACATACCGTGTTCAACAGGGATGCCGCCGAGCAGTCGTTCGCTGACGGTGACGGGTATTTTGTCCTCGGCTCCGCTCAATCTTTGAACGGTGAGTGTAAGCTTGAAAAAAGCCTCTCCGTAAATTGTATGACTGTATTCCGGGCCGTCCGTAACCCTGCCTGAAAGACTGATGCTGTTGTTTGTATCCGGCATATTGCCCTCCGTAAGTTCGAGTATCACTGAATAAGCGCGTTTTTTAAAAAACAAGGTAAAGTTCCTTTGCTTTTTCTGAAAACGATGCCGTACAGTGGCCTGTTTAAATTCTATTCAACGATATTCAAAATAGACTTGTTGATTTGGCCTTATGCATATGATAGAATAGCGCGAGAAAAGAACAGGATGGGAGAAATATGAAAAATACGAAACGGGATGAAACCTTTTTGCGGGAAACGAGGCATGTTATCGAGCGGCATATCGATCTGTATCCGAAATGTGAGCCGGACGATATAGTAAAGCTGCTTTACCAAAGCGAATTCGGCTGCGGGCATTTTGTGCGCAGCAAAGAGATTGCGGGGGAGTATCTGAAGAGGGAGTATGAAGCGTGTATGCCTCGTTTCCCGCAAAAAGGTTTCATCCCGTTGCCGCCGCTGCCGGGGAACACCCTTTGACGGATGAAACAGGCGGGATGTTCGTTCGGGTGCACCTTGAACCTTTGGCACGGTACGGTATACCGCTCTCAAGGCTTGCGGAGCTTTTTGTGCGTTCATCGGAGGTTCGAACGGGTTCAACGGACGGAATGCTGAAAAAGCTCAGCTTGCTGAAAGAAATCTGCCGGCAGGGGAAAACTCCGTTTGACGAAGAAACGCTGTCGGCTTTTCTTAAGAAATACGTTGCGGCGGGCTGCCCGGCAATACATCACAGCGAGACTTACCGTCGGCTTTACCATCCCGCGTATCGCGTGATTTGCAGAGAATTCCTTCCCGAACTAATCGGCGGAGAATGCGCAGGTTCGGAACCTGAAATTCATATTTAAGACTCAAACAAAAACTGAATTTAAGGAGAAGTTTAAACAAAAGGCACAGCCGAAACGCAATTGCGGGCGGCTGTACCTTTGTTTTTTTACAGAGAATGATACGGCAAAAGAAAGACTGATGAAAAACGATCAGATTTCAACATTGCCGTTGCCGGGGCGTGCACAGGTGATTTCAAGATTGCCGTTGCGCTCACGAAGCTTGTCGATAAACTCTTTTTCTTTCCGCGCATCACGCAAAGTGATCTGGTAGGTGAGCTTGAACAGGCTGCCCATGTTGGTGGTCTTAACACGGATGAGCTCATGGCGGGAAGTGTATGTGCTGAAAATATCATTGAAAACCTCATCATAGCTGAGACTTTCGGGAATGACAATCTTGAGGTCGCGCTCTGCGGAACCCGCTTTGCCGAAATTGATGCTTGCAAGCGCAATGTCAACCAGAATAACGAACACGGCAAGGATGACCGCAATTGCAATATAACCCATGCCTGTTGCAAGGCCGACAGCCATTGCGAGGAAGATGCTTGTTATTTCACGCGCTGAAGCGGGGGCGGAACGGAAACGGACAAGGCTGAAAGCACCTGCAACAGCAATGCCTGCGCCGAGCTGTCCGTTAACAAGGGCGATAATCGTTTGAACTATCATCGGCAGAAGCACAAGGGAAACCGAAAGGCTCTTGGAGGGACGATTTCTGTATCGACTGCAAACGGCGATGAGAACGCCCAATGCAAGAGAAACAAGCAGGCAAACAATAAACCCGCCTGCGGTCAGGGTGCTTGTGGTGGAGAAAATACTGTCGATAACGTTGTTAAGCATAGTGAAAAATCCTTTCGTTTATGGATGAAAACATTGGGCACGGAACGATACCGGGTCGTTCAGCCGCAATGTGCAGCACCGCGTTTTTGAGAAAGAATGCGGTTAAGTTCGATGTTATACGCAGTTGCGTATTTTGAGAAGCTTGTCGGAAAGATCCTGTGTTCATCAAGGAGTGCGGCAAGCCAAAGCGGCAGAGTGTGCGGAGTTTTAAGCTCCATTATGCATTTGCCTGCGGGCAGAATGGGGTCGCCGTACGTGCCGCTTAACAGGTCGAGGTTGCGCGTTCTGTAGCGCAGATTTTCGTCGATTGTCAGTCTCAAATCCCCGACGCCGTTTTCCGCATAGGCAGTGCGTTCGCAAAATATTCCGAAAGACGGCCGAAGCTCCGGATAAAAGCGGAGCGCATAATCAATTTCACGCGCAATTTGCTTGTCGGGGCAGGGCGCATCACCGCAGAGAAACTCCATTGCATCGGCATAGGGCATTTCGATTCGGCGCTTATACACAACACCTTTGTATTTCTTCTTAAGCTCAATAAAAGCGTTCGATTCTGCCGACGGAGTGCCGTAGCACCGCAAACGGAGCTTTTCCTTATAAATCGGATGCTCTATGGAGGCACGAATCAACCGCATGTCGGCAGTGTCAAAATAAATGCTGCTGACAGTGCTTTTTCCGTAAGAATCAACATGCATATGCTGCAAAAGCACGGGCAGCATTGCGGCGAACTGCTTGTCCGAAATAATATACTTTTTCTCAATACGGGTAAAAATGTTATCAATTTTAACCGTTTGCAATGTCACAACCTCCGTTTCTGCCGAAATGCACCGGATGCGGAGCACTTCAGAATAATCCCGCTCGGCACAACGGCGGAGCGGGCGGTGAGACCATTCTCGCATTACCAATATTATACCACTGAAACAGGGAGACCGAAAGACAAAAAGGGCTCTTTTAACGGCAAATATTGTATATAGTACTTTGAAAACGGTCAAACAATGCTTAGTCGGGAAGATTGTCAACAAAAATTCATAATATATCGAGCCAGATTCCCATAGGCAATTTTGCGAATGTCCGCATCGCTCAAGCCCATGCGGCTCAGCTTGTTCGCAATCAACGGCAGTCCGCTGCTGTTTTCAAGCCCGTCGATATAGCGGTTCATGCCGTCAAAATCCGACCCGAGCGCAACGCAGTCGATTCCGCCGATTTCGATGAAATGCGCGATATGCCGTATCACATCATCGAGTTCGGCAGTGCGTTCATCGGTCAATTGTCTGTAATAAAAATTGACGCCGATTACACCGCCTTGTTTTGAAATCGCGCGAATATGCTCATCTTTCATGCAGCGCGGGTGACTGCATAGGGCGCGTGCATTTGTGTGCGACGCAAACACGGGGCGTGCTGCAATGCCCAACACATCGTCAATGCCTGCATCCCCGAGGTGTGCAAGGTCAACAGCCATTCCGATTCGGCACATCTCTTCAACAACACGCTTTCCAAGGGCGGTCAAGCCCTTTTTGCTTCCGCGTTTTCCGGCCGGATAGGCAAGACTGTTAACGTCATTCCAAGTCAGCGTCATTGCGCGCACTCCGAGACGATACAGCATTCGAAGGTTTTCAACGCTGCCTTCGACAGCCTCACCGCCTTCAACGGTCAACACTGTTGCAATTTTGTCCTGAGTTTCGTCAAAATCACGGGAGAACGGCACAAAACACGGATTTGATTCAAGCATTCGATAATAGGAATCTATCATGTTAAGGCATTGACTCAGCGGGTTCTGCTTCAGCAGCATGTCGATCCATGCGGCAAAGAACTGAAGCTTCACTCCGCCCGCTGCCATGTTCCGAAGGCTCATACTCTGATGCCCGGAGACGGTTTGAATATCATAATCATAGTATGTCATTCCGTATAAAAAATCACAATGCGCATCTGCAAACGGCAGCTTGTTTGAAGCGCTGTTCTCTTGCGGCAGAATTTGTTCGACCATGTTAATCCCTCCAATCTGCAGCTCCGCATGCCGCGGAGGCCGACCGTATCACAATATTATAACACAAAACGAATAAAAATGCATTCGATAAAAAAGCGCGGCGGGTTGTTGAGAACAGATAATTTCTTCTGCGGAAGATAATCACCGGACGGAGATGCGGAGTATGATATAAAATACCGAAAAAAGTCACAATTTATTTTCAAATGGAGTCGAAAACCTATTGTAAAGAGCAAACCGCAATTGGTATAATAAGGTGTGGAGTTCAGAGGAGCTCTGCAAGGTGCTTTTGTATATTAACCGGAGGTGACGCAAATGAAATGCAGAAATTGTGGCCACGATAATCCCGAGTATTCCGAAGTATGCGAGAATTGCGCAGTTTCACTGCGCTCGGAGCCGCAGCGCGATGATGATACCCCGTCTTGGGGTTTCGTTGACGAGAACAAGGATATCAGGTTTTCTTTCGGGGGGCGAAATGCCGCGCAAAACAATGATCCCGCAGGCATGAACCAAAACACTGACAGCGACCTTGATGAGCTTGAAAGACAGTTCACATGCGACGTCGGTGATTGGAACGAAGTTCAGAGACGTCCGAACGCAGGCCGACAGAACAATAACCGCCAAAACGCTGCCGCTGCGCAGAGAAATGACAGAACAAGCAGCCCGAACGGAGCGGAACGGGCGAACCGCAGCAGTGCGCAGAATACACAGGGCGCATTCGCCGGCGACAGACTTCCGTGGGATAACGATTCTGCAAACGCACGCAGGCAGCAGCCCCGCACGGAAAGGCAGTCAAACCCGGATGACGAATATGATTCCGATGATTTCGATGATGCGGATGCATACGACGGCCGCGAACGCGGGAACAAACGCGCGAAGAAGCAGCGCGGAAAGGGCAGAGATTCGACTGATATTCAAGATGATTTCGACACTG
>OQVQ01000992.1_pt1 | contig 12262 bp, 6 predicted proteins | sample 1691491 | NCBI WGS metagenome assembly OQVQ01 (sample SAMN03418252, study PRJEB22391) | human gut metagenome | biome: human-gut; feature: organic feature; material: feces | host: Homo sapiens | place: Tanzania | collected 2013-01
TATTCAGGGCGCATCTCAGGTGTTTGCCAGCAATGGTGTATTCAGGGTGCATCTCGGGTGTTTGCCAGCAATGGTGTATTCAGGGCGCATCTCAGGTGTTTGCCAGCAATGGTGTATTCAGGGTGCATCTCAGGTGTTTGCCTGCAATGGTGTATTTAGGGTGCATCTCAGGTGTTTGCCTGCAATGGTGTATTCAGGGTGCATCTCAGGTGTTTGTCTGCAAAGGTGTATTCGGTGCGCATCTCAGGTGTTTGCAATTGACGGGAACGGTCATCGGCCCTGTAAGCGCTTAGGGCACTCTCAACCGTTCCTGACCTGATGTGATAACCCCTCCTAAGGGACATCCATCTATACTGTATGGCCATCAGACAGCCCTGACCGTTCCCGCCAATTGCAAAAGATAGAGACAACCCCATTAATGATAAGAGAGGCAACCACAATCGTCAGATAAAAATTTCACTTTTTTGAGGCTATTATGTGAAATGTAAAAAATAACCTGCATCACTTTAAATTTGCAATATATAGATGTTCAGGGTGATTCAATTTTATCGATTGACGCAACTTATTTTTTCAACATTACTATAGATACGTTGACTATTTACATGTTATAGTCTTTATATTCAGGCGATTATGTGGGATTGCCTTTTGGCGGTGATTTGTTTGTCAATGACATTATTTCCCTTGCGGTCACTCTCTGTGTTATAGGCTCGACCTTTTATGTTATGGGCTGAATGGCAAGGTTCGGGGAAATAGCTCGAATTACCGTATCGGGTGCGAGAAGCGGCTTTTCGCACCCCAAAACCAATAAGAAAGTCATATCGGGTGCAAAGCAGCCTCTTCTGCACCCGAAATAAGAACAGCCCGATCTGGCTTTTGCCGCGACAGACTCGTTATGTGGCTGAAAGCCTTTTGTAAGATTCTCGCCGTCGCCTTTTCACTCCTCGCTGTTCGTCCGGCGGATTGTGGTTTCTCCGGACAAAGAGTATGTTTTTTACAATTCGTCCGGCCAGCAAGGTTTTCACCGGACAAAAAAGAGTGGCCGCAATGAGACGGTCACTCTTTTTGATGTGCTGTGTCGGGCAAAGGGTTATTTGGCTTTCTTCTTTTCGTTTCACGATGGCTTGGGGCCGAACTTCTTGCGGGGACGGCCTTTGTCCTTGGATGACTTGCGCTTAGGCTGGTCATCGTTGTGGGCGACGGAGGCGTAGAAAGGCTTTTTCTTGCCTTTGTCGTCAGCGGAACCGCTACCGGGACCGTTGTCGGAACCTTTGCCAGACCCATTGCCGGAACGGTGGCTTGGGTCATGGTTAGAACGACCCTCTCCATCCAGGACGTGGCGCGTATCCTCATTGCCGGAACGGTGGCTGGAGCCATGGTTGGAACCGTTGCCAGAACCATCACTGGATGAGCCATTGTCTGTGGTGGTGTCAACCAGTTCGTAGTCCAGAAGCCTCTGCTCCAGATTGGCGGCCTTCACACGGATCTTGACCGCGTCACCCAGTCGGAAGACCTTGCCGGTGCGGCGGCCACGGATGAGGTAGTTCTGCTCGTCGAACTCGAAGAAGTCGGACTTCACATCGCGCAGGGCGACCATGCCTTCGATCATGGTAGGCTTGATCTCCACGTACATACCCCATTCGGTGAGGCCGGAGATCGAGCCTTCATATTCATTGCCTATCTTGTCCTGCATGAACTCGATCATCTTGTACTTGATGCTGTCGCGTTCGGCGTTCGCCGCTATCTGCTCGCGCTCGGAAGCATGCTGGCACTGGGCTTCGTAATAGTCCTTGTTCTGACTCTCGGCATTGTCGAGGTAGAGGGCCAACAGCCTGTGTACCATTGTGTCAGGATAGCGGCGGATAGGGGAAGTGAAATGCGTGTAGAACTTGAACGCGAGGCCGTAGTGGCCGATGTTGTCGGTGGTGTAGATCGCCTTTGCCATCGAGCGCAGGGCTATCATCTGGAAGGCGTCGCATTCAGGTGTGCCCTTTGCCTCGGCAAGCAAGGTGTTCAAGGACTTGGCGATCTCCCGTCCGTTGCCGCTCGGCCCGAACTTGAAGCCGAAGTTGCTGACGAACTGGCCGAGGCTCGCGATCTTCTCCGTGTTAGGCTCGCCGTGTACACGGTAAACAAATGTCTTGGCTTTCTTGTCAGCCTTCCCGTCCATCTTGCCGGAAGTCGCTATGAACTCGGCCACCGAACGGTTCGCCAGAAGCATGAACTCCTCGATCAGCCAGTTGGCTTCCTTGGTGATCTTCTCGTAAACCCTGATAGGCTTTCCGGTCGCGTCCACCTCGACTTTCATCTCCGGACGCTCGAAACTGATGGCTCCTGAGGCGAAACGACGCTTGCGGAGTGTCAAGGCCAGCTTGTTGAGGGTCACGATGGCCTCCCTGACATCCTGACCGATGGCCGGATCCGCAGGCTCCTTACCATCGCTCTCGATGATCTGCTGCGCTCCGTCGTAGTCGAAACGGTAGTCAGAACAGATCGCCGTGCGGCCGAACCAACGGTTCTCGATTTTTCCGCGAGGGGTCATCTCGACCACTACCGAGAATGTCAGCTTGTCCTCGTGCGGGCGGAGAGAGCAGAGTTTATTGCAAAGTTTCTCCGGAAGCATCGGGACCGTCCTGTCAACCAGATAGACTGACGTGCCGCGCTCCTGTGCCTCCTTGTCCACGATTGTGCCCGGAAGCACATAGTGCGACACGTCGGCGATGTGTACTCCTATCTCGTAGTTACCGTTGTCCAACTTCTTGAATGACAATGCGTCGTCGAAGTCTTTGGCATCGGCGGGATCGATCGTGAATGTCAGGGTGTTGCGGAAATCCCGACGACCCTTGAGATCTTTCTCGGTGATCTGATCCGAAATCTGATCCGCCGCGTTCTCGACCTCCGGCTCGAACCTGTATGGCAGGGCATATTCAGCAAGGATGGCGTGCATCTCGGTGTCGTTCTCGCCCGGCATTCCGAGCACATCCACTATGTGGCCTTTCGGAGTCGGCTCACCCTTGTCCCATCCGTCGACCAGGGCCGCCACTTTCATCCCTCTTTTCGCACCCTCTGGAAGGGTGTCGAAATCTATGCTGATGTCGTACGGCATATTCCTTGACTGCATCAGCACCCAAGCCTGCCTTCCGACAATGTGCAGCACGCCGACGAACGGCTTGTGGCTGCGCTCTACAATCTCTATGATCTCTCCCTCGCGGCGTCTGGCCGTGTCCTTGCGTCCGCCTTTGGCCGCATCGGATGAAGCTTCCTTTCTCTCACTTGTGACCGCACATCTTACGATGTCTCCGTTCAACGCGCCGCGAGTCTTGGACGCCTTGACGAACACATCATTATCAGGCTCGCCCTCGATGATCACGAAGACATAGCCGTCCCTTGTCATCTGAACCTTGCCGGTCACCTCCTCCAGCACTCTTTTGCTCTTCTGTCTGGAACCGAATTTCTTGTCGCGGCTCTTCCTGCCGCCCTTCTCGCCACCTTGGCGATTTCTTCTTTTCTGCATAGATAACTTCAATTCTCGCAAGTAGGCAACTACCCGCTGTAAACTACCTTATCTCACGTCCGAAGGTGATTGCCCACCCACATTCATTCACGTTACCCCTACCCTAAATCCCTCCCCTCGGGGGAGGTACTTGCTTTCACCACAAGTGGTGAAGAATAGAGGATTGGTGCAAAGGTACAAATTTTCCCTGCAAACGATGAGCCCGAAAGACGGATAATGATTATCTTTGCAACGAAAAGACTTGATTTTTTGAATATTCAAGGAGGTTCGGCAATAATTAAAAACACAAGAATATGTCTGATATAAGAAATGACAGCAGAGTTGTTATGACCCTCGACGCCGGCGGCACCAACATGGTCTTCGGCGCGATGAAGGGCGGTGAGTTCTGCTGCGAACCAATCACGCTTCCGTCCAACGCTGACAATCTCGACCGTTGTCTCGGCACGATGGTCAAAGGATTCCGTCAGATCGAAGAGGAACTTGGAGAGGAGAAACCTGTCGCGATCAGCTTCTGTTTCCCTGGCCCGGCCGATTACCCGGACGGAATCATCGGCGGTTATCTTCCTAACTTCCCGTCTTTCCGTGACGGTGTCGCTCTCGGACCATTCCTTGAGGACACTTTTGGAATCCCGGTTTATATCAATAATGACGGCGACCTTTACGCCTATGGCGAGGCTCTCGGCGGAGCTCTCCCTGAGGTCAATGAAAAGCTTGCGAAGGCCGGCAGCGCGAAGCGTTACCACAACCTCATCGGCTACACGTTCGGCACAGGTCTGGGAATAGGCACAGTCATCAACGGCGAACTCAACCGTGGCGACAATTCCTGCGTGGAGACTTTCTGCCTCAAGCATCCTGACATGCCGGACATCATCGTTGAGGACGGAGCCTCGATCCGAGCCGTGAAGAGAGTTTACGGCGAGCTGACCGGCAATCCGGACCACGGCCTTGAGCCGAAGGAAATCGCGGAGATCTGCGAGGGCAAGAGACCGGGCGACAAAGAGGCTGCGATCAAGGCGTTCGACAAGATGGGCGAGGTCGCCGGCGACGCGATGGCCACGGCGGTCACCCTGATCGACGGCCTGATCGTGATCGGAGGCGGAGTGATGAACAACTACAAGTACCTGATGCCAGGAATATTACGCACTATGCGCGGCAAGATGCACCAGCTCAACGGCGATGAGTTGAACAGGGTTCAGATGAAGGTCTACAACCTCGACGACCCTGCGGAGTTCGATCAGTTCGCCCGCGGTGAGGCCCGTTCCCTGAAGGTCTATGGCAGCGACCGCGAGGTGGTTTACGACCCTCAGAAGCGCGTCGGCGTGATGCGTTCCAAGATTGGTGCCAGCAAGGCCATCTCTCTCGGAGCTTATGCGTTCGCCCTCACGGAGTTGGACAAGAAATAGTGTTAAAGGAACTTAACGAATATGTACCCTCTGAAATTTGAGCCCTATCTCCGTGAGATGGTGTGGGGCGGAGAAAAGATCGCCCCGTTCAAGGGCGTAAAGACAAAGCGGCACAGGATAGGGGAGAGTTGGGAGATCTCAGCTGTCCCGGGCCATGTCTCAACGATAGCCAACGGCTCTCTTGCAGGCAAGAGCCTGACCGAAGTGATGAATGAATATGGTCCCGAACTCGTCGGCAAGAAGGTCTTCGCCAAGACCGGCACGGAATTCCCGCTACTGATAAAGTTCATCGACGCCAAGAGCGACCTGTCGATCCAGGTCCACCCGAACGACGAGCTTGCCGCGAAGACCCATCCGGGGATGAAAGGCAAGACCGAGATGTGGTATGTTGTCGGAGCCGACGATGGAGCCCATCTGCTGAGCGGCCTGACCGAGTGGATCACTCCCGATGAATATGAGAAAAGAGTCAACGAACACACCATCACAGACGTGCTTGCAAGCTACAGGATCGCTCCCGGCGATGTGTTCTTCCTCCCTGCCGGCCGCATCCACGCCATCGGGGCCGGCGCGTTCGTCGCCGAGATCCAGCAGACATCCGACCTGACCTACAGGATCTATGACTATGGCCGCATGGGTCTTGACGGAAAGCCCCGCGAGCTGCACATCGAGCAGGCCAAGGAGGCCATCGACTACGATGTCTACCCGGACTACAGGACTGAATATTCCCGCGTCAAGGACGCCGAGACCAAACTGGTCAGCTGCAAGTTCTTCACCACCTCGCTCTTCGACCTGGACAAGCCTTGCGCCAAGGATCTCTCTAAACTGGACTCTTTTGTGGTCGTGATGTGCGTCGCCGGAGGCGGCAGCCTTGTTGACCATGAGAATGACGGCCAGGAGCACGTCGTGACCCTCCGTCAGGGCGAGACCGTTCTCATCCCCGCTACCTCCACCGGCATCGAGTTCCGTCCCGACGCCTCGATGACCTGTCTCACCAGTTACATCGAGTAAAGGCATTCCATCGCATTGACACCATGAACATCGATCTGTACAGATACTCCCTATGCATTGCCTTGACCCTGATGGCGTTCTTTGTCTTTAGGTTCTTCTTCGGGAAGGTCCCGGACAAGAGGCTGTTCGCCAACTACCTGCGGTCAAGGAATTTAATGGGGGCGGCGCTTTTGGTGCTGGCGGCAAATTATGCCGTCCATCTGTGCTTTGACATAAGGCAGGTTAACGTCAATGCAGCGATTGTGATGAATCTCTCAACGTATTTCTTCGGCTACGGGTTGTTCGTCGCGGCTCTGCACACTCTTCTGGACCGCTCCTACATCACACGGAAGATCATTGTGAGACATTGTCTGTCATGGCTTTTATATGTCATCCTGTCCGTCTCCGCGCTCTTGTTCAGCGAAGACGGCACACTGAAAGCCGGCCTGATATATTCATTAGCCCTGATGCTTGCCCTGTATGGTTTCTCTCTGGCCTCACACCTGCTCAAGGCCTACCATCAGGCCGTCAAAAAGATGGATGACACCTATTCTGACCATATCGCGACCTATGTCAGATGGATGTCGGTACTGACATATTGGATGCTCATTTTCGGCATCGGTTGTTCTGTGCTGACCTTCCTTCCTGACAATCTTGTTTTTGTTTGGGTGCTGTCTTCCGTTCCGTTCTACATTTATCTGTATGTCAGTTACCAGAACTACATGCTTTTTTATGAAACCGTCGAACGTGCCATCGAAAGTGACCCGGGATCGGATCTTCCTGCGACAGAAACGTTCTCCTGCAATCCGGAAATGCAACGTCTTGTGCAGGAATGGGTGGAGGCGGAAGGCTATCTGAAGCCGGGACTCACGATAGCGGATCTTTCCAAAACCTTGTACACAAACAGGACGTATCTTTCCGCTTTCATCAATCAGACCTACAAGGTGACTTTCCGGGAATGGATCTGCGGAATGAGAATCGACTATGCAAAACGCGCCTTGCTGGAGAATCCTGACAGATCCATCGCCGAAATCGCGGAAAAATCAGGCTTTCTTTCCGTGAGCAATTTCAATGCTTCCTTCAAGGAGAGAGAGGGTATGACCCCGACAAAATGGCGGATAAGTAATTTATCGGTTCGGCAAAAAAATGCTGATTTGACAAAATAAGGTTGTCCGTACGACAATTTCTTGACGGCTCGGCAAAATTCGTCGGAGCCGTCTTTTCTTCGGGTGCTTCATTTAGTATTTTTGTCTCACAAATTTCTTCCTTGGGCGTGGTGAGCCACCCTGAGGCTTCCGGGTATGTTTCAAACAATATCAAAACGATGAAGCGTCTTATCTATCTTGTGTCTTGTCTTTCAGTCTCGGTTTTCTTTCTGTCCTCTTGTGATAAGGGAGAAACCGAAACCGCCGCAAACCCTGCCGATTATCTGAGGAATGATGATCAGAAGGCTATGGTGTCCACATTGAAGAATTTGGCGGACGGGCATTTATATTCAGTGAAATATAGTTCGGACTACCACATCGATGAGGTTATGTCTAGCGGAGGGGCGAGTTCCAGCATGCAACTTCTCGGAAAAGTGGTGCCGATGCTGACAACAGTTCCGCTGGGCAAGGCTGACGGTGGCGTGGATTTCGGATGCAGTGCTTTCTGTGTCAAATCCCCGGAAGGAGACGTGCTGGTGGGACGTAACTTTGACTATAGATTTGTGTCGTCTTCCAATGTGCTTGTACACAATGTCACAAAAGGAGTGCATGAGTCCATCTGCATCTCAGCCCTTCCATTTCTGGACAAAGACACTTATGTGGCCGGTGCGTTGTCGGACGGGAAGACGGATCTTTCCATCCCTGTGACCGCATCCATCTACTGCTGTCTGGACGGTATGAATGATGCGGGACTGTTCATAGGTGTCCTGTCTCTTCGAGGTACCGGCGGGGCGGTACAGCATGACCCCGGGAAGAGTGACATCGTTCCGACATTAGCCATCAGGCTGGTGCTGGACAGGTGTACAAGCGTTGAGCAAGCCGTGGAGGTTTTCCGGTCCCACAATTTCTTCGCGGACGGTGAGAATTCGGACTCGAACTATCATTTCCTGATCGCCGACGCAAGCGGAAAGAGCGTTGTCGTGGAATATTACCGCCCGGGAGAGGTGCCGCCGCTGAGTGATCCGTCAGCGAAGGATTGGACAATGAACCTGCTTGACACCGACCACGTCACCAATTTCTATCTGTCCGAGGGATGGCGGAATGTCGGAGGAGGAAAAGAGCGGTACGACAAGCTCCACGAGACATTGGAAAAGAAGAACCGTGTGATGACGGAAGATGAATGCATGTCTCTGCTTGATGCCGTGCACACAGATCTGCAATCCGAGGGAGGAGACATCACAAGCAACACGCAATGGTCAGTCGTTTACAATCTCACAAAGAAGACGGCGACTATCTGTGTGGACAAGGACTACAACCGCAAACTGCCTTACAGACTGTAATACCATGAAACACTCTCTTTTACTTTATCTGGCCATACCGGCGTTCGTGCTTACGCTTGTCTCCTGTTCCAAGGACAGTCCGGACTACGGTGACGAGGTCATCATTGAAGGCGACTACCGCAAGCCTTCCTCACTCGCCGACGGCGAGAAGATCGCGTTCCCGGCATGGATCTCGGAAGGCCTCTCCAAGGACTTCGCGGACGCTGTCAAAGGCCGGCTGAAAGAGACGGCTCCTTCGGCTGACAACGCACAGGTGATCGTCACGGACATGGCCGGCTATTCCGGACTTGACACACTCAAGGGGCGCGTCGTGGTTGTCTGCGATCCGTCAAAAATCCTGCTTGAACAACTCGGTGTGGAGGCGGGGAATTTCCTCTGTGTGGCTTTCCAGCAGGGACGCTCCGGCCACTGTGCCGTGCGGACTCCGGCGGAGGGTCTGGAGGTGGACGAATGCCTCAACGGCCTTGTCTCCTGGACCAACAACGCCATCCTGAACGTGGCCGGCAACTTCGACCCGTCCTCTTTCTGGGAGGAGTCATGCCTGTACACGACCTATTCTGACAAGGTCAGCGAGAAGATAACCAACGTAGCGGCCTCCAAACACGATTACCTTGAGGGCGAGTTTTCCATAGATGTGCAGTTGAAGGTCACGCCGATGCACGGATTCAAGAGTGGTGACTCGGAGGCCATGGATTACTACCTCATGACCTCCACCGTTTCTGTCGTGTCGGGGAAGATGTACACGGGGAATTTCACCAAGACGCACGGCTTGGTGAAAGCGAGGATATGCGGTTTCTATCTCAAGTCTCTCAGTTCTAACATCTACATATTAAACACCGCTGGAACTCCAGTAGGACGTTTTGTCCAGACACCGACACCGGAGACCGTCATCGGCTCGACCAGCTACACGACCGGCTGGAGCTTTTCCATCGGCGGAGGAATCACCGGCGGCACGTCTCCGATGATCTCATCAAACACGGGATTCTCCATCTCCTCAAGCACATCCCGCACAATAAGCGACTGCGATGTGCTCAACAGGCACGAAGGCTCCACGGTCGGCTACGACTACGAGATCAACAATCTTCCTCGCCTGAAATCCCTGAAAATCACGGACCCTCCGCTTGTCTCGACCTCGACCGTCAATTTCTATAGCCAGTGGGTGTGGGCTGTCCCGGCGGAGGACTACGACGTGAAGACCAAGTACAGGGTTGTGATAGATCTTTACAACCTTGTCTACGGCGCTTCCTATTTCTACTCGGGAAGTGTTGACTACCACGATCTTGAGTTCGTTCAGAAGAAGTATTCCGTCACCAAGGACCTTCCTGTGCCCAACAGGGGGCCGACCGGGAAATTCGACCTCACGAACAGCGAGGAAGGCACTTTCGTGACCAATGTCAGGCTGTACAACAAAAGCCACCCCGAGACCGGAAGCTACCATGACGGAAGCGTCTATGGCCAAGGCAACACCTGCTCCCTGTTCCTGGTGGCCGGCGACTACGAGCTGCAATGCGACATCAAGGACGCGAAAGGCAATACCAGGAAACGCAACTACACCGGACTTGTCAGAGTGAGGCCAGGAGGATCTGTGAGACTATCAACCGGCTACGGCTTCAAGTAAAACTATGAATATATTCATGAACCTTCTGAATGAAATCCAATGACCATGAAACGAATAATTGATTTTCTGAATATACTTGCGCTTTGCGCGGCTTTTGGCCTGCTGGCCTCCTGCGGAGAGAAATCAGGCCTTGACCCCGATCCGGAACCGGAGCCGGAGCCCGTCGAGGAGAACCGCACCTCGGACCTGCCCTACTGTGTACTGTCTGAACTGGATGGCGACATCCTTGAGTTGATATATTCAAGATTCACCGGGAAGAGGGTCTCCTGCGAGGAGGCGAAGGTGGTTTTTGTGAGCGAGAAGGATGTCAAGGACGATGAGATCTTGAGCGCCTACCAGCGTGGGGCGGCGGTGGTCGTGGTCTCTCCGACTTCGGATCTGCTGTCGTTCCTTTCGCGGCACAACATCGGTTTTCTGTCCGCCGAGACGTTGGACGACTGCCTTTTCGTGGCGTTCCACAGGAGCGGCAAGGTCTTCTCAATGGATGATTTCCCGCCGACCAACCTCAACGGCCTTGTGTCATGGGTCGGGGACGCTCATTCCGCGAACACCTCGGGAGACGACCTGCTCCAGTCCATCCATCTGTTCTCGTCCCATGACTACAAGATTGACAATGGCTTGATCTTCAAGGACGGCAAGAAGGAGTTCAGGGTGACGGGCGAAGGCCGCTTCGAGCAGTACTACTCGGTCATCCCGCTCTATGCGTTCAAAACGTCCAAGAGCAACTACATCGGGGACTTCTACATCGTTGACGCCACGTTCTCGGTGGCTTCGTCCGGGATGTACGCCGGTAAGTTCAACAAGGTGCTGCCGAATGGCTGGACCGGCGATTTCATGGGCTATTTCCTGACCGGCTACAATGTGGACATCTCCCTGGTCGATGACAAAGGCAATCAGGTTCCGGTCCGCTTCAATCAGGTTCCGTCCCCTTCAACCACGATAAACTCCCAGACCTACACTTCCGGTGTGACATGGTCGTTCGAGGCCGGTTTGTCCGGTGGCGCCGCCGGCGCCGGGCTTTCCTTGAGTTCAGGCTGCAACTTCAGCAGTTCAAGGACGCGTGAGATCAGGGACCTGTCCATCATCGACAACTCGTCTGACGGAAGCATCCACTACAAACTGGAGGTGAAGAACCTGCCGGAGTTGGTCAACACTCAGCCTCCGGCCATATCCAGAGCCACTTTTGATTTCCATTCCGGTTGGGTCTGGAGTGTGGAGAACACTGTGGAGTCCGACGCCGCCACCCGTTACCGTATGAAGGTGACATTGAGCGAGATGAACTACCGTGACCTTTGCACCAATAATCCTGGCGGTCTGCCGGGCATCCAGAACCGGTCCATCGAGAAGAAGGAGTTTTTCATCGACCTCCCGGTTCCGAACAGAATTCCTTGCGGCAATGTGAAGTTCGTCAACAGCGAGAAAGGCAAGTACATGACGGACATCGTCTTTATTGACTCAAAGAGCATAAGCGATCCTAAAAGCTATCATTTCGATCCGTCAGGCAGTGTCTACTCCTATCAGGAGTGCTACGAGACCAGCCTCCCTGAGGGTACCTACATTGTCCAGTACAGACTTGGAGGCACATACCGCACCGGAAAGAACATAGCCGTCAAGATTAGTGGCACCATAAAACACCTACCCTGCCCCACCAAAAAAGGTGAAGAGCAGGGTAGGCTGTCATAGTCATTTAAAGAAGGTTACCCTCCTTCGGCGGAAGGAATTACCTCATGTCCGAGTAACAGCCGTCAACTGTGACGGAGCCGCCGTCGATGATGTAGAGGTCATTGATGGTGGCGGGGTAACGGAGGATGAAATCCTTGAGGGTCACGTTCTTGCAGTCCTTAAGGTAGACAAGGGTCGGGATGGTGGCGGTCTCTGGAATATGCTTCATCCGGATCTGGGCGTTGATGTCGTCCAGAAGAGCCGGGCCACGGCCGTCGATCACGCCGGTGCCGAAGATGGACATATTCTCCACACCCTCACCCCAGAAAATGGCCTTGTGACCTTTGTAGGAGTAGATGTTCGTGGAACCGACGATCACCGCGCCCTCGCGGAGCCTGATGCTCACACCGGACTTAAGCTGAACGGCTCCGGTGATGTAACGCCCCACGCTGAACTCAAGTGTACCGCCGCCCTTGGAGGCGATGAAATCAATCGCGCCCTGGATGCTGGCAGTGTTGTCGCGCACCCCGTCGCTCTTGATGTTGAAGTTGGAGGCCTTATAGACGTTCTGGGCCAGGCCCTGAACGGAAAACAGC
>OQVQ01000993.1_pt1 | contig 12256 bp, 9 predicted proteins | sample 1691491 | NCBI WGS metagenome assembly OQVQ01 (sample SAMN03418252, study PRJEB22391) | human gut metagenome | biome: human-gut; feature: organic feature; material: feces | host: Homo sapiens | place: Tanzania | collected 2013-01
ACTCGCCCTTCTCTATGGTAAGATCAATGCCCTTCAGCACGTGCAGAGGCTGCGCACCCTGGTAGGTCTTGTTGACGTCTTTTAATTCAATCAGCATTTGGTTGTAATTTTTTTTCGCCCTATGGGCTGTTGTTTCTTTTTCATATACTTCTTGAAGATCGTCTTGTATTCTTTACTGGTCTTCCGTCACTTCGACAAGCTCAGTGACCGGATACTTCTCACCTATTTTGTGTATTAGTTTATTAATACACTGCAAAGATAGGTATGTTTTTCTATAAAGCAATAGTTTTTTGAAGGAAATTCACAAACGCTTAAATATAACATTTTAGCGCCTGATTTATAACAAAATACACGCCAATTAATAGAAAATGTTTATCTTGTGGTTTGGATTTGCAAGCCCAAGACTGAGATAAACTTTTTAGCACAATAATGAATATGAAAGGATTAGCGTTTAAGAGTGTGATGATGGCGACACTGCTGTCGCTGCCGATGATGTTATGTGGATGCAACGGGAACAACAAGGGTAAGCAGGAAACCCCGGTCGTGTATTTTACGAAGGACATCTCTCCTGAGGCTCTTGTGAAACTGTACGAGGCGTTGGGTGTTGAGGCGCAGGGGAAAGTCGCCGTAAAGATCTCCACCGGTGAGTCTGAGAAATCCAATCATCTGAGGCCGGAGTTCATCGCGCCGCTCGTGCGTAAAGTCAACGGAACCATAGTCGAGTGCAACACGGCTTATGGCGGAAACCGCTGCAACACAGAGGATCACCTCAAGGCGATCGCTGAAAGAGGCTATGACAGGATCGCTTCGGTGGACATTATGGATTCGGAAGGCGAGATTAAGATTCCTGTGAAGGATGACAAATGGATCAAGTACGACATAGTCGGCTCTCACATCGCCAATTACGATTTTATGATCGACTTGTCGCACTTCAAAGGACACGCGATGGGTGGATTCGGTGGAGCCCTGAAGAACGCTTCCATCGGTGTGGCTTCCAGAAACGGCAAGGCGTACATCCACACGGCTGGCAAGGCCGAGGACTATCAGCTTCTGTGGCAGAACCTTCCTGAGAAGTGGGACGAAAGCCCGGAGGGCAACACTCCGTTCATCGAGTCGATGGCCGCCGCTGCCCAGGCCGTCAATGATTATTTCGCCGCCAAGAAAGGAATCGTGTACATCAATGTCCTCAACAACCTATCGATTGACTGTGACTGCGACGGCGATCCGCACAAGCCTACCATAAAGGATATCGGAATGGCAGCTTCCCTCGATCCGGTCGCCCTTGACAAGTTCTGCCTCGATCAGGTGTTCAACCTTCCGAAAGACAAGGACAACGACACACAGGCCCTCCTCGACAGGATCAGCCAGCGTCACGGCACCCGCATCGTGTACCGTGCTGAGGAAATGGGTCTCGGCTCCACTGAATATGTCGTCAAGGACATTGGCTGAGGATGAGGTGACGACTTCTTGACTGAAAACCGTGGAGGCCAAGTGATTGACCCATAATGAAAAACGATACCCTCCTCTCACCATAACCAAGGGAGAGGAAGGTATGTTATTTCGTTGATTATGAATATTATATCCTCCACTCCTTCCCCTCCCTCCCCCAGAAGAATGTCTTAAAAGTCTCGGCGAGAGTTGAAAAGAATGTACCCCACTACAGGGGCGACAACGAATTTTCAATCCTCACTGGGGGCACTTTTACTTTTAAGACAGTCTTCCCCTCGGTCGCCGGGCTTGCGGTTGCCGAGCTTGTCGAGGCATCAAGTATTCAAGTGGCCGGAAATAGAATGCGATTGTTTGAAATCCGTTATCGGGCGTGATTCCGGGAATCACATTGCCGAGACGATGTAGAAACAGGACGTGGAGAGGAAGTTGCGGAGGAACGGGATGTGGTCGAGGCCGAGGCGCAGACGGGTCGGGCGGAGATTGAACTTGGCCTTATAGTGCGGACTGATCAGCCAGAGTTTCCGCTCCACGATCTGGAAATCGGTTTCTCTGCAAAGGCGCTCGAATTTCTCCGGAGTCATCTTCGAGCGCTTGATGCTCAGCAGCTCTTCGATCTTTGCGGGATCTTCCTTGAATATTCTCAGGTAGCCTCGGTAAAGGCTGGCCGGCAGGAGGTGCATGAACGGAACTTTGGAGCAGACACCGCTCCGACAGATCTGTTGGTGGCCTCCGAACGGCATCTGCCAGGCCGGGAAGCCAAAGAACACGATTCCGTCGGGTTTCAGGAACTTCTTTATGCCGGAGAAGAAGGCCGGTTTGTCATCCGGCTCGATGTGCTCGATCACATCGTGGATCAGCACGATGTCAAAACGGTCGTCCCGAGCGGGCATATTCAGAAAGTTTCCGCTGATGAACTCGCCCGGCATATTCCTTTTGGCGAAATATTCCTTGGCATTTTCTATCTTGTTGGCAGCCAGATCGATGCCCGTCACGCAGCATCCCGCTTCGGCGAACGGCAGAAGATTTCCGCCCTCGCCACAGCCAATCTCCAGCACCCGTGTTCCGGCTCCGACGTTCTTGAACTTCCGGAGGTAGTCGATGTAAAACTCCCTGGAAGTCTGCGCCAACTCCCTGAAATACCGTTCTCTGTCTGTGTGTCTCTTCTGCATAGCGTTTGTCTGATGTCCCGGAAGCGGCCTTGTGGTCAAGCGATTCTGAAAAAACTTACTAAGCAGCGGCTTCCGGACCGCAATATTAATAAAAAATGATTAATATTGAACGCATCATCTTGGCTTGTGACGATTATTCGCCATCAGAGTCTTTCTCCTGCCTTTCGCCGTGACCGCATCTTTGGCATAGGATTATTATTAAATTAGCTGTCATTTGTTCTTGAGGCTTTGCCGGATGACATCCAGAATCTCGTCGCCGTACCTGTCGCACTTGGATTTGCCGAAGCCTTTGACGGTGAGGAGTTCCTCTTTGGTCGTGGGGGCGAGGTCGGCTATGGCCAGGAGGGTTTTCTGGTGGAGGATGATGTAGGCGGGGACGTTGTCTTGCCGGTATTTTTCCCGCCGCCAGTCGATCAGTGCCTGTACCAGTTCCGGATGGGTGCTGCCGGTGTAGGTGTCTGATTCCTGCGACTGTCCGTCGGCTGGTTTTTGAGTCTGTGTCGTGGCTGACGGTTCGACAGTCTCACCGTCCGCACACGGTCGCTTATCCTGCCGAGCTGTTCCTTCCGGTCGCTGAACCTGCCGAGGCGATGTCTCAGATGCAGAAGACTTCACTTGCGGAGAAATAAGTGACCTGACCAACGCCTTCAACGACTTTTCGTCCGACAACTCGTTGTCCGTCTTTAATTTGTGATACGATTTCGTGCTGAATCCTTCCGACAAGACAGTCTCAAAAAGCGTCAGACGGAATCTCAATTCACCAAGGAACTCCTCGGCCGCCGCCTTGAAAGCCTTCTTGACCTCCTTGTCATCTATTTCGACGAGCGTCAGCGGAGCGGCGAACGATGCCAACGGCTTCAACTCTTTCCGGAAATATTCACAAGCCTTGGTGACGCGCTCCCGCAGGAGAGGGAAGTCGTCCGGCGCGCCGCTGTGGATGGACGCGGCGATGTAGCGGATCTGCTTCTGGAACTTCTGGGCCGTGTCGCTGAGCGAACGGATTCCGGCGAAAGTCTTTTGGTTATCTTTGCCGGAGTCCTGTTGAGGTGCTGTCTCACCAACCGGTTCCGATATTCCAGCACCGACCGTGTTGAACCTGCACGCCTGATCCGGATAGAGATTCGACAGGTTGACCTGATATATTCGGTTAACCCTGTTGTAGAGGTAGCGAAGCCGCTGAAGGTCAAAGGCATCGCAAAGGGTTGAGGTGAAATATTCATTGGACATCGCCGGCAGCTTCAGGCGCACCTCATCCGCCGGCTCGCGGCTGCTTTCGAACGCCGTGACCTCCTCGCTGGTGAACGTGCAGCGCCGGGTGATCGGGGTGGTCAGGACGATACCTTCGAGGGTGCGGCAGCGGGAAAGGGCCACATAGACCTGGCCGAACGAGAACGCCGCTCCAGCGTCGATGATGACATGGTCGAACGTCAGTCCCTGGCTCTTATGGATCGTCACCGCCCAGGCCGGACGCAGAGGAACCTGCTCGAAAGTGCCGTCCACAATCCCCTCAATCTCACCGGTTTCCTCATTCAGTCCATAGCGGATGTTCTCCCATTTCTCGGTCGTGACTTCGATTCTGTCACCGCTTTCGTCCTTTACGATCAGTTGCGGCTTGACCTTCTCGACAGTCGCGATCTTTCCGTTGTAGTAGCGCGCCTCGCCGGAAGTGTCGTTGCGCACGAACATCACCTGCGCCCCGACCCTCAGACGAAGCTGAGTCTCAGCAGGATAGGCGTTTTCCGGAAATATTCCTTCGACTTGTGCCTCGAAAGTCGCCTCGTCGGTCTTCAAGGCGTTCATTTTCGCCTCGTTGACCGAATCCGCCTGCGCGTTATGGGTCGTGAGACGGATCCAGCGCTCGTCCTCCGGCGGTACGAAACCAGGGTTCAGTCTTTTATTCAGTTCATTGAGGGCTGCGTCGCTCGGTGTTCCCGACCTCACCTCATTCAAAATGTCCAGGAATATCCTGTCGCTCTGCCGGTGAACCTTCTCCAACGGGATCGTTACGTATGGCAGCCGCTGCAACACCTTGGAATTGAAGAAGAAAGGTGATGAATATACCTGCTCCATAAACGGCCTCTCCGACTCCTTCACTACTGGCGGAAGCTGTTGGATGTCCCCGATCATCAGAAGTTGCACCCCTCCGAACGGCCGGTCGTTGCGCCTGTAGCGCTTCAAGATGTCATCGATCGCGTCCAGAATGTCCGCCCTCACCATCGAGATCTCATCGATGATCAACAAATCGAGGGTCCTCAGGATCCTCACCCTTTCCTTGCGCAGGGAACGCATCCGTTCCGGCATCTGATACTCAGTGACAAGCTCTTTGACATCAGGTAGATACGGGCAGAGTGGCAGCTGGAAGAACGAATGTATGGTCACTCCGCCGGCGTTGATCGCCGCGACTCCGGTAGGGGCCACGACCGCGAACCGCTTGGATGTCTTCCTCACGATTTCCTTAAGGAACGTTGTCTTTCCCGTGCCGGCCTTGCCGGTCAGGAACACGGAGACACCGGTCTCTTCCACATATCTCTCCGCCAATGTGAATCTCTCGTCCTTTTCGATCATAGCTCCTGTTGTTTCTGTTGTTTGTCAATGGTTGCCGGTTGAGTTCAATGAAATCATAAACTTTGGGCTTATGCCCAATAACAGCCGCGTCATCGCTACTTTGCTACCGCTTGCAAATCCAAAGAGGATGCTTATCCTTTCTGAATGGTGTCTTCCAAGACATAAAGCCCGCTGCGAGTCGGCTCGGGCTTTCGTTCCGTTAAAGTTAGCATTAAAAGTTCTTACGGCAAAATCGGATTTGTATTGCGGATCTGCGAACCGAGAAATTCCGTGGCAGGCAATTCGCTGATTATTAATGTCTTGAAGCAGTGTTCTACTCTTGTTTTCTGTAGAGGATGTTTTATTCAATTACTTGGTTTACAGTCTTTTAACTGCCACGCCTGAAACTTCTGTTTTCTCAAGAAAAATCGTTATGTTTGTTTTCATGAACTTTGACGCGGTGAACTTCGCCGCAAATCCAAGGTTTGTCATGGAAATGCCGAACAAGAATATTCATAAAAAAGGATTCTTTCCTGAGCCGCCGGGGGGTCGCGACCTTTCGAAGGAACGCATCCTGCTGCATTGCTGCTGCGCTCCCTGTTCGACCGCCATCATCGAATGGATGGTCGGTGAGGGGCTGCGTCCCGGAATATTCTTCAGCAACTCCAACATCGTCCCTATCCGGGAATATTCCATCCGCCGCGATGAGTTGATCCGATATGCCGCCGCACACGGCCTCGAAATGATTGATGATGAATATGATCACTCGGCTTGGCTGGCCTTTGTCCGTCAGTTGGAGACAAGTCCGGCCGCTGAGCCAGTGGTTCGACAGATCTCACCAACCATCGAAGCGGCCACTTCCGATGGCGCACTGTCCTTTCGGCAGGCTCAGGGACCGGTCATCCGCATCGCCGAGATGCCGGAGCGCGGCCCCCGCTGCCTTGAATGTTTCAAGTTCCGTCTTATGCGGGCCGCCCGCTATGCGGCCACTCACGGCTACACTCTGCTGACCACAACCTTGGCATCTTCCAGGTGGAAAGATTTGAATCAGGTCGATGCTGCGGGCCGTTGGGCTTGCGAAACGATCAATTCGTCGCTGGTCGCGCCAGGCAACGATCTGATGCCAAAGCCTTGCCCTGACGCCGTTTCCGATAATGATCAGGCAAGCGCTGGTCGATGCCAAACATCCAGTGTTCTTTGGTGGAATCAGAATTGGCGCCGAGGAGGACTTCAGGAACGCCGGAATGCTCTAATCAAGGAGTGGGACATGTACAACCAGACATTTTGCGGATGTGAGTTTTCTCAAAGGCATTGAGCAAGGGACTTTTGCGGACAGGCAAACATGCCGCTTTTAAGGAGGAAGCGAGTGGCTGCGGCGCAGAGCTGAAATGAACATATTATATTAAGTAACGCAAGTTCCGCATTTGCGAAACACCACTCCTCTTCTCTTCACTGCTTGCAGTGAAAGCAACTCCCTCCCCCGAGGGGAGACTGTCTTAAAAGTATAATTACCATCTCAGAGGATTGAAAATTCGTTGTCGCCCCTGTATAGGGGGTACAGACTTTTCTACTTTCGCCGAGACTTTTCAGACAGTCAGAGGAGGGGGTAACGTGACCGAACCATCTTCGCGACCACATCTGTGCGTGAAACAGCCTTTCTGGCTCACGGGCTATTTCTTGTACAGGGCGAAGAGGGCGGAACCGGAGCCGGACATCGAGGCGTAGACCGCGCAGGAGTCGTAGAGGGACTGCTTGATGGCCGCCAATTCCGGATGCGCCTTGAAGACAGTGGCCTCGAAATCGTTGACCAGATTGTCTTTCCACTCGGCTACAGGCATCGCCAGCACGTCCTTCAGATCCGTCATCCCGGTTGGTTCGACAGGCTCACCAATCTTGTTTTGACAATGCCCACCGACCATCAACATTCCTGTCGAGTTGACTGGTTGACCGCCGATTCTGCGGTTCTCATGACATTCCGAAGCGCAGGGATCCTCCGGCAAGCATTTCTGTTCGCCGAGCCTGTCGGAGCGCCCTGACGGCAAACCCTCCCGGGGGACAATCCCCCTGTAGGCCTCGGCGGTGGAGACCGCAACTCCTTCAGGAATCAGCACCTTGATTTCGTATTCTGAAAGGTTAATGTCATAAGGCTCAAGCACTTCACCTCTTCCTGAACCAATCATCGGACGGTTGAAAATGAAGAAGGCACAGTCGCTGCCAAGTTTGGAGGCATATTCAGAAAGCCTTTGATCATCAAGCCCAAGCCCGCAAAGTTCGTTCAGGGCCTTGAGGGTGAAAGCCGCATCCGCTGACCCACCACCAAGCCCGGCGCCAACAGGAGCCTCCTTTTCAAGGAATATCTTGACAGGTGGCAGGTCAAAATCTTGTGCCAGAATATTGTACGCCTTCGCGCACAGATCCTTGAGCGGATCCCAGTCCACACCTTCCTCCCGTGCGATCGTGATCATCAGCTTCCCGTCCTCGGATATTCCTTGGACTAATCTGCCATCGTACGAAGCGGCTACATTTCCTGGGAGATCCGCTCCTTTTTCTTCATCTTTGGCTGATTTGCTGAGCTCGGTTGGTTCGACAGGTCCACCTACCAATGCTTTTTGCAAATCGCTAAGTTTGTCGGTCGCTGAGATTGTCGAAGCGTCGAAGTGTCCGGCCGGGGCACCATACTTTGCAAACAACGCCGCCGAGGTGCGGCTGTAGTCATCACCCGTGATGATCTCAAGAGTGTCCCCGAAATCATAGCACGGCACAAACAACGTCTCGATGTCGTGAAACCCATCTGCACGCTTACGCAGGACACTCAGTCCCAAATTCAGTTTGACATTCGTCTTGACAATCATCCTTATCTCTGTTTTTTGTTCGTTGCCCAAACAATCTTATTTCGCTATGATGCGTGATGTCAGCCCTCTCCGACAAGCAGGAGACTTCAGCGGCTGCACCAAAACCTGCGCCATGATGCGTGATGTCAGCCCTCTCCTCCGACACCGACAAAGCAAGCAAGAGAGCGCATGGCGCTTAATCTCCTAAAAATTAGCGGTTTAATGCAATGTCCTCCCCTCGGTTTTCCTTATGAGGAGGGTTGCTTAAAATATTGACTTATAGACACTTAATCGCCACGGCTATCTCGTCGTTCGGATTTTTGATTTTTATGCGATGCCGCGGATGGCGTTCTCGACGAGTCCGGCGACGGCGGAGCGGCTGAGGTCTCCACAGGTGGCCTCTTCAGGGATGGTCTCAAGGACCGGGGCCACGAAGGAAATCATCTGAAGGACCTTGGCCTCATCCTCTGGGATGCCTCTGGAACGCATGTAGAACTGCTCGTCCTCGTTCAGTTTCCCGACGGTGGCGCCGTGCGAGCATTTCACGTCATCTGCATAGATTTCAAGCCTCGGCTTGGTGTTGACCCTTGCCGTGTCAGAGAGCAGGATGTTGTGGTTCTCCTGAAACGCCTCGGTTCTCTGCGCGTCAGGCGCGATCACGATCTTGCCGAAGAACCCGCATTTTGCTTCTCCTGTAGCCAACCCGTTGAATGTCTGCTGTGAACGGCAGTCGCCCGTGCGATGGTGCATCGTGATGTCAAACGTCACGTCATCGTGGCCGGAACAGAGGTATATGCCCGAAAGCCTGACTTCGGAATGAGCGCCGGTCAGGTCGATCGTCAGCGGAATCCTCGCCGAGACTCCCGGCAGCACTATCACCGTCAGATCCAGCGTAGCGTCAGCCCCCACCTCGATGTTGGACGGAATTTCGGTCACTTCAACACACTGATAGACAAGATTGAAAAGGATGGCTTCGAACAGTTCTAAAAACATAGACCACGGCAACTATATTCCTTCGCCCATCGTGCCGGGAATTAAAATCGCTGACGGAGAGCATCTTCGTAAAGTCTTCGTGCTCGGCTCCGCTGACGCTGCCGCAGGAGCCGATATCGCCGAATCCTCCACGCTTCGCGCTCCGTCCCGTCATCCGCAAAGCGGATGCCACCCGCTCAAATGGCCACGGGCGGCTATGGATTCGGCGACATCGGCTCCAACGGCTGATCCAGATAACCGATCGCCGACTTTTCCGGAGTGTGCAGCGCGTTCACTCCGTCGGCCACAATCTTGAGCGCATCCACGTCCAGGCCGCTGTCCGTCTCGTCGAGAATCGCAAGGGTCGGATCGAGCATCGCCATCTGGAAGATCTCGTTCCTCTTTTTCTCTCCGCCGGAGAAACCGACGTTGACCTCGCGCTTGGCGAACTCAGGCTTCATCTGGACGAAGGACATCTTCTGCTTCATAAGTTTCAGAAAATCACCGGCTTTCATCGGCTCCTTCCCCTGTGCCTTCAACTTTGAGTTGATGGCAGTCTTCATGAAGTTGGTGATGGACACGCCCGGAATTTCGATAGGGTACTGGAAGGACATGAACAGCCCGGCCCAAGCCCTTTCCTCAGGCTTCATGGCCAGCAGATCCTTGCCGTCGAACTCTATCGAGCCGGCGGTGACCTCATAGTTCGGTTTGCCGGTCAGGACTGAGGACAGTGTGCTTTTGCCGGCTCCGTTAGGTCCCATCATGGCGTGGATCTCGCCGCGGCGGATCTCAAGGTTGATCCCCTTCAGAATCTCCTTGTCTCCGACGCTGGCGTGCAGATCGGTTATTTTCAGTAATATGTCTGTCATATTCATCGTATTATGTCGTGGAGCTTAAGCCCCTATTTATCAATTAATTGCTTCATTGTCTTTAGTTGGATGTCACTAAAGGATAACGCATAAAATATTCATCTTTAATATGTTATCCACCACTGCTATCAGCGTCTTTGGTAGTTGAGCTTGTGGCTTGACAGAACTCACGAACCATCGAAGCGCCTAAGTTGTCCTGTGCGTCTGGTCACTTCGACAGGCTCTGTGACCATAGGTGTCGGCTTGGTGACCGTAAATTCGGGTTACCGGTTGGTGAGCCTGCCGGACCGCTGCGGCAAGGGATCTACCTCTCCTCTTTGTACAGCCGGTACCAGGTCCACAGGGACCAGATGCCGTTGAGCAGATACAGGGCGCTGACGATCGGCATGAACACGAGGCCGGCGCTGAGGTAGAGGGTGATGTTCGTGATGTTCACCACCAGCCACACGATCCAGCAGTCCCACTTCTTCTGGGCGGAAAGGAACTGCGCCAGAAGCGTCAGCATCAGGCCGTACGAGTCAAGCCACGGAGTCGGATCGGGTGTGAATATGTCCGTGAACCAGACTGTGCCCAACTTGCTGAGGACGAATCCCCAGGCGGCTCCGGCAAAGGCCACGACCGTGAGAGCAGTGCACCAATCCCGCATCGACAGATGTGTCACCTTCAAGGCCGAAGCGTCTTTCGAACTCTGTTCCTCCGGCCTGGGATGTGTCCACCTCCAATGCCCGAAGGCATTGATTCCGAACGCTATCGGCTGGAGAAGCATCGCCGAGTAGAGGTGCCGCTGCCAGAACAGCGTAAACAGCAGGATGTTGTACAGGTAGCCGACCCAGAAGTTGTACTTGCTGTTGCGTCCGGCCATCACCACGCAGGTAAGTCCCGCGATGACTCCGATCAGCTCCAGAAAGCTCACTCCCGTTCCGCCAAGCGTGAACGCAATGTTTTCTATATCAAAGAACTTCATAAATGTTCAAGTCACCGCAAACCGGCAATCGTTTGCTGAAGAATTATTAAGGTGATTGCCCACCTGTTCAGACACTTCCGGAATATTCCGAAATGCTTGTGAATATATTCATTCAACTTTCGCAAGTAGGCAATTACCTGCTGTCAAACACATTATCTCACGTTCGGAGGTGATTGCCCACCCACATCATTTCACGTTACCCTCTCCCTAAATCCCTCCCCTCGGGGGAGGGGATGCGCTTCGCACACCCTTTAGGGCCTTTCACGTTACCCTCTCCCTAAATCCCTCCCCTCGGGGGAGGGACTTACTTTCACCCTTTCACCGCAAGCGGTGAAGAAAGGTGGGAAAAAGGCTGGCCAGCAATCAAACGTGGTCAGCCTTCGACATATTCCTAAAATTAAAGCCTTGAAGCAATGACGCGGCGCAAATCCTTGTCCGTCTTGATGACATCCGGGCTGAGGTTTCCGTCCACGATAAGGTAGGCGACCGGCAGGCCACGGCTGATGTTGTACAGAACCGCAGCCATAGAGGCGGCTCCCAAACCATCGCAGACGTTGATCCACGGCAGGTTCTGGCTCTTCACGGCACTCGCCCACGCACCCTTGTCGGTGTCAAGGGACACTGAATATATTTCCAGACCCTTAGGGTGATATTCCTTGTAAAGTGGCATCAGCACATCCTGGTTGAACATCTTCTGGGCGGCGTCGGCGGCCTGCCAGAAATAGACAAGCACAGCCTTGGAATCCACCTCGCTGAGCGTGACTTTCGTGCCGTCAACCCCAGGGAGATTCAAATCCGGATACGACGACTCTTTGGTGTCCTTGATTCTTTGACTGAGATTGAATATGTTGAATCTCCTCTCAGCCTCTTTCTTCAAATTCCCGACGTACTTCGATTCCGGATACACCGTCATCAGCGAGTCGTGAACATTCTGGAACAGAATGGCGTCGGTAGCCTGGCTGAACACCGGGAAACCATCATTGATCTTCTGGTACAAGACGGGGATCGCCGTCAGGGACTTCGAGTTCTCCATGATGTACCTGGTGCGGCTGCGGTAGTAGTCGATGTAATCCTTCGAGGCAGCCGCATTGTCGCCTGCGGCGGCGTCAGCCGTGAACCTGTCCATGAACGCGGCGAAATCCTCCTCGACCTGACGCAGCTTCCCGCTTTCCTCGGAACCCTCTACGGAATATTTTCCGAGAGTGTCGGAAACGACTTTCACCTTGTCGCCTTTCTGCAGAAGCAGCGACGCGATCTTGGTGTCCCCTTTGAAGAGATAGACGAACTGCGGCTGCCCCTTAGGAACATCAATCTTGCAGGAATATGCTCCCGAAGCGTCCGTCTTGAGGGTGTCCAGAGCCACAAGTGTGTTGCCGGACAATTGTTTCACAATCACTTGGGCATCAGGCGCACCGGCAAGCGTACCCTTGACCTGAACCTTGTCCGAGCACGAAGAGG
>OQVQ01000996.1_pt1 | contig 12243 bp, 14 predicted proteins | sample 1691491 | NCBI WGS metagenome assembly OQVQ01 (sample SAMN03418252, study PRJEB22391) | human gut metagenome | biome: human-gut; feature: organic feature; material: feces | host: Homo sapiens | place: Tanzania | collected 2013-01
CCGCCGCTCCATTCGCAACAATATCTGCTCCCTCCAAGACATGGGCTACGAGATTGCCACGGAGCGGGGATGCTATCTGGCAGAGCGTGATTTCGATGATGCGGAGCTTCGGATGTTGATTGACAGCGTTCTCTTTTCCAAAAACCTATCGGGAACGCAAGCAAAACGGCTTATCGAAAAGCTAAAAGGTTTCGGCAACCGCTATTTTCACGCCAAGGTGTCCCATGTATCAAATTTGCCAGAACTTTTCCACTCGGACAACAAGCAAGTCATGCTGGCTTTGGATGTGCTGAATGATGCCATCGAGGAAAAGCGGAAAGTCAGCTTCATCTACAATCGCTATGGCACGGACTTCAAACTACACCCAAGGCGGAATGAGCCGTACATTGTGAATCCCTACCAGATGGTAGCCAACAACGGGCGTTACTATCTTATCGGCAATTACGACAAATATGATGACCTATCACACTACCGCATTGACCGCATCACATTTATCACCATGCTTTCCGAGCCGGTAAAGTCGAAAAAAGAAGTCCGGGAGTTTTCCAAAGGTTGGAGCCTTCCCAAGCACATGGCAGAGCATATCTATATGTACAGCGGAGACAGCGTGACGGTGAAATTTATAGCAGACACAGACTTGATGGACGAACTGATTGACTGGTTTGGAAGGGATATCCGCATCAAGGAAGAATCTGAAAACAAGATGTTGGTGACACTCAAATGCAATGAACGAGCGATGAAATATTGGGCACTCCAATATGGAGGGCACATAGAAATCAAAGAGCCGCAAAGTTTGCGTGAGACCGTCAAGATTGCTATTTTAGATATGGCTAAAAAATATACCGATTGATTAAGGGGTAATAGGCATGATTCCGAACATTTGGCTTTTTTCAGGTGACAGGGAAAATGTTCGCTATTGTTTAGGAGAGGCGAAAAAGAAAAACATCCTCGTTATTGGCGTAAATCCTGGTATGTCGATGCCGGGTGAAAAGCAAGTCACGACACGCAATGCGGTCAAAGTAATTGAGAATCAATTTGGCTAAGATTACGGTTGGATTATGGTAAACCTCCATCCGCAAACTGCAAAAGGATATTGATATTCGCGAAGGGAGCAATCACCATGTACGGAGCGATTTTAGGCGACATTATTGGCTCGCCTTACGAGTTTGACCGGGGAGCGAAAATCAAGGCGTTTCCATTGTTCATTGAAAAATCTCGTTTCACCGATGATACGGTGATGACTATTGCTGTGGCAGATGCCCTGCTTTATGCGGGAAAAGACGCTACGGAGGACAAAATCTGCGCTGCAGTGACCTCCTCTATGCAGCATTGGGGCGGGAGATATCCTAAAGCAGGGTACGGAGGAAAATTCCGTGAGTGGCTCAAAGAGAACGAGCCTACGCCATACGGCAGTTTCGGCAACGGCTCGGCCATGCGGGTAGCTGCTGTGGGGTGGCTTTACGACTCTATAGAGTGCACGAGAGAAATTGCCCGATGGACGGCAGATGTTACTCACAATCACGCCGAGGGTATCAAGGGAGCAGAATCGGTGGCAAGTGCTATCTATCTTGCTCGGACGGGAGAATCCAAAGCGGCTATCAAAAAGTACATCGAGGGCGAGTTTGGTTATAACCTCTCCCGCACCTTGAAGAACATTCGCCCTGCCTACCACATGGATGTGACTTGCCAAGGTTCGGTGCCGGAGGCTATTATCGCTTTCTTGGAAAGTACAGATTTTGAAGATACTGTGCGAAACGCCGTGTCCATCGGCGGCGATGCAGATACCATCGCTTGCATAGCCGGAAGTATTGCCGAGGCGTATTACGGGCTTACTCCGACGTTGGAAGAAGAGTGCCTAAATCGCATACCGAATAAAATGAAAGATGTCATAAAACGCTTTGACCGTGCAAGAGGCAAGGCAGTACAGGGCGAACCCATCATCGAAGCTGCGCTTCTTCGCTATCATCGGGAAAGTTCCCCGGAAAATGAAACAGCGGTGCTTAATGCGATTTATATGCGCATGAAAGACAACGGTTATTTCCTTCTTCAGCCAAGCGAAGTACGAGGATTTGATGAATGTGTCGCAAAGGGCGATTATGACGGCGAAATAAGCATCGAAGCCTATACTTCGGACAGGGAACTTTTCATGGGACTGGACGAAGAAGATGACAAAGCTACTTACACCACGGAAGTGAAAATTTATGATTTACTCTCCTTCATCGCTAAGGCAACTGATGCGGAATCGGGCATTGACATCAACTATGACAAGACATTCTATCTGAATCGCGACATGGCAAAGTCGATTTTGGCAAAGAATGAAGCGGAAATCTGTCATACAAAGGGAATGTATATTCCTATGCCGGATGATATTCCACTTTCGCCCAAGGACTTGTCGCAAAAATTCATCTCTGGGGTCAGATTTTGCTTCATGTGCGCCTATGATGCCTATACCAACTACTGCGAACTATATCATCGCAACGGTAAAATATACCGTTATGATATTTCCGGCGATAACAAGCAGGTGGAAAAAATTTGCCGAGTATTTCCTGCACTCAAGAAATTTAACGAGAGCAACGGTCAAAACGATAAACTTGGCGAATGGGAATGGAACTACTACGAAATGGGAGCCTGGGTCTTTGCTCATGCCGAAGTGATAGATGCGTATAAAATGCGCACGGGACACACCGACTATTTGACTTGGAGTCCTGATAATGCTTATATGACAATAATGGATTTATTGGAGGAGGAAGATACGATGTTTGAGTCTATGAAGATTGATACCGATGCCCTACGTAAAATGAGCGATTATCAGCATGACCGTGAGGGGATTCCTGCCGGATGGATTTATTTGGGCAACGATAATGAACGGTATGTGCTTGGGCAGCCCGGAGAGCGCAATATTCTCGTATTGGGCGTAAACCCCAGCACGGCAAAGCCGGGTGATGATGACCCCACCATCAGGAATGTACGCAGAATTGCGGAGAATAAGGGATTTGACGGTTGGATTATGATGAATCTTCACCCACAGAGGACTCCCCATCCCGAGGAGATGGAAGAGAAAGCCGTGTGGAGTGAAACCAATCCAAGGGCTGTAGAGGCTGTGATGAACGAGTTTCGAGTTTGCGCGATATGGTGTGCATGGGGAAATATGATTGATATGCCCAGCAAAAAGTTTTTATATGGTGCGCTTGCCCGTGTATATGACGTGATTGGCGAATATGTCGAGTGGTACAGTTACGGCAATTTGACCAAGGACGGCAACCCTCGTCACCCGCTTTATATGCCGCTTACTCATGAATTTCAGGAGTTCGATGTGCGTGGGTATTTGCGGAGAAAAGGTATGTAATGCGAGGAGGAGGAATCTCTATGACGGGCAAAGATAAGGTAACTAAAAAACAAAAGTATGTTCGTCAAAGATGGATTTTGCGCTTTTCTTATATTAATTGCAGGAGGGGAGAGGCGGTATGATTATCAGTGTAACTAGAAGGACGGATATACCTGCTTTTTATAGTGAATGGTTTATGAAGCGGTTACAGGATGGTTATCTCATGGTTCGCAATCCCATGAACTATCATCAGATTAGCAAAATAAGTTTGTCCCCTGAATTGGTGGATTGTCTAGTTTTTTGGACAAAAAATCCTTTGCCTATGTTGAAATATTTGGATAATCTTGCTCAGAAATATAAATTTTATTTTCAATATACACTCAATGGTTATGAGAGGGATATTGAGGAAAATGTACCGGATATGGCTCAGAGAGTGTTAACGCTTCAACGACTATCAGAGAAAATTGGTGTTAAGAGGGTAATATGGCGCTACGACCCTATATTGCTTACAGATAAATATTCTGTAGCATGGCATCTGGAAGCATTTTCAATGCTGGCAGAGAAGATGTCGTCTTATGTAGAATCATGTGTATTTAGTTTTTTAGATATGTATCCAAAGATTGGCAGAAATACGTCAGCAGCAGGGATTCGTCCCTGCTGTGATGAGGATATGAAAAAAATAGCCGCAGGTTTTGCATCTATTGCTAGTCAATATGGTTTAAAGCTGCGTACCTGTGCGGAAAAGGTTGATTTGTCTGCCTATGGTATTGAGCATAATTGTTGTATCGATTCGGAGTTGATAGGCAGACTTACTGGTTATGAAATTTTGGCTGGTAAAGATAAAAATCAACGGCAGGAATGTGGCTGTGTGGAAAGTATAGATGTGGGACAATACAATACCTGTAGTCATGGCTGTAAGTATTGCTATGCCAATTTCAATGCCAAAAGTGTTGCAACCTTTAGGGCGCAACATAATCCAGAATCACCATTACTAATAGGGGAATTATCTTCAACAGATAAAATAACAGAAAGAAAAATGAAATCGCTGCGGGGGAAAGTCTTGAATCAAGAACAATTAAGTTTGTTCTAGTCTAAAAAAATTACATATTTTCAATAAGCTTTTGGTGGATTTTTTCGTAGTAATATCGTAACAGATTTGTTATTATTTCTTGTTTAGTGCAATTAGCTATGAGGTATTTATATTATGCGAAAAACACTTAGAGAAGAAATATTGTCCGTAAATATAAAGAAAGATAGTACCTACGATGAGATAATTAATACTGTTGATGATTACTGTCGTAAGAATCATAAGAATACAAGTATTAGATTTGCTCTTGGATTTTATTATTTGTTTATAGCTGCGGTAGAAAAAGGTGCTTTATTATATGATGACGGCTTAGGAGTAGCAGTTAATATTTTCAATATACTTTATCCAAAGAGAACAGCAAAAATAGCTTATAGTTCCAAGTGACCATCGCGATGGGTTATTAGTGCTGAATCTGGTAGAAAAAAACGCAATCGGGCAAGATTGTCTTCGTAGGTGCGGGCATTAATGCCTAGATGCTTCTGGAAATACTGCTTGTTGTAGCAGCCAAGAGAAATGTATCGCAAAAAAGGTCGTAGCGTGTCATAGTCACCGATATATTTATTGAGAATACCAGTAGAAGAGGCCATGCTATCATACTCCTAACTTTCATAATTATGTATGTATGATAACATATATAATAATAATTCAAAAATTTGCTGTGGACAAATTTCCTATCCATTAGGCATATGCTATGGGCTGGTATTGTCTATCTCCTGGGAAAATGTTAAAATAATCAGATAGTAATTTACTAGTTAGATTTGAGGATAGAGTGTATGCGTAGAATTTTTATCAAGGCCAAATTGGCAGATAAATTGGTTATAGATGGCAGTGATGGCTTTCATCTGAGCCGGGTTATGCGGGCCAAGCTAGGGGACCATATTGTGGTGGCTGATGATGTGGGCCAGGTGGGAGAATACGAAATTACTGGTTTTGGTACTGGCGGCTCAGAAGATAGCGGACTGGGCAAGGTTCAATTGGCTGAAGCTCAGCCTCATGGCGCCAATGGGGCTGTGGTGGAGCTGTCCCTGGTGCAAAGGCTGGAGGAGTGGACAGAGTCTCCTATAGAGCTGGTATTGGCTCAGTGCCTTCCCAAGGGGGATAAGCTGGAACTGATTACCCAGAAGGCTACGGAGCTGGGGGTTAATAGAATTGTACCTCTGGTTAGTGAGAATTGCGTAGTAAAATATGATGCAAAAAAGTCCAAGGCTCGTCAGGAACGGTGGCAAAAAATCGCCAATGAGGCAGGGAAGCAGTGTGGTCGTACTATCCTTCCGGTGGTGGAGCCTATTCAGAGCTTTAAGCAATGGCTGACAGATATAGCAAATGAGGCTCAGAAGTCAGAAAAGAAAATCTGTTTATGCATGTGCTATGAGAATGAGGAACAGCAGGGTATCAAGGAATTCTTGCAGGCTCACAGGTCTGAGGAGTCTTTTATCTTTATTGTTGGGCCAGAGGGCGGCTTTTCTTTAGCTGAGGCTCATTTGGCACGGGAACTGGGCATTGCCTCAGTTAGTTTGGGAACTCGGATTTTGCGGGCAGAAACAGCAGCTATTGCCGCTGCGGCTATTATACAATACGAAAACGGAGATTTAGGAGGAAGATAATTTGTCTAGTGTAGCATTTGTTACTTTGGGCTGCAAGGTCAATCAGTTTGAAACCGAGGTTATGGAGGGCTTGTTCAAGGAAGCAGGCTATGAGATTCTTCCTCATGAAGCAAAGGCAGATATTTATGTTATCAATACCTGCTCTGTTACCAGCCTAGGGGATAAAAAATCCCGCCAGTTGATTCGCAGGGTACAGCGGCAGAATCCTGAGGCTGTTATTGCTGTTACTGGCTGCTATGCTCAGATTGCTCCGGAACAAATCAAGGCCATTGAGGGAGTTAGAGTGGTGCTGGGCACGGCCAATCGTTCCCGGATTGTGGAATATGTGGAGCAGGCTATAGCAGGTAATGGCAGGATTATTGACGGTGTAACGGATATTATGAAGGTACGGGAGTTTGAGGATATTCCTATCTTAGATATGCCTACCCGCACCAGGGCCTTTCTGAAAATTCAGGAGGGATGTACCAATTTCTGCAGCTATTGTATTATTCCTTATACTAGAGGCCCTTTGCGTTCGAGACCTTTGGCCAGCATTCGCCGAGAGGCAGAGAAGCTGTTGGCTAATGGTTTCAAGGAAATAGTTTTTACCGGTATTCATCTAGGGGCCTATGGACGGGATTTCAAGGATGGTACGGATTTGGCTGATGCAGCTAGAGCTGTGCTGGACTTGCCCGGCCTGCGAAGATTGCGTGTTAGCTCCTTGGAATCCATCGAGCTGTCTCCAGAGCTTCTGGAGCTTTTGCGGGAGCATCCCCGGTTTAGTCATCATCTTCATTTGCCTTTGCAGGCAGGCTCTGATTATGTGTTGGAGAAAATGAATCGCCATTATAATAGAGAGGAATTTGCCCAGTTGTTGGCACAGGTAAGGCAGGCTGTGCCGGGAGTAGCTGTTTCTACAGATATAATAGTTGGTTTTCCGGGGGAAACAGAGGAAATGTTTGCTGAAAGTCTGGAGTATATACGCAGTCTGCGTTTTGCAAGGATGCATGTATTCCCATATTCTCCTCGTACTGGTACTCCCGCGGCCTCTATGCCTAATCAGGTGCCAGATCCGGTGAAAAAGGATAGGGTTCATCGCGTGCAAAAGCTGGGGGAGGAAATGTCTGAGGCTTTCTGCAGCGAGTATCTGGGGACAACCCAGCAGGTATTATTTGAAACCTGCCATGAGGGCCAGTCCAATGGACTGACGGATACCTATATCAGGGTATATACTGATGACAAGGTGGAATTAGGAGAAATTTATCATGTTTCCCTGCAAAGATTGTACAAAGACGGGGTTTATGGTAAAATAGTTAGTACAGTTCAAATTTGATTGATAAAAGCGGGGAGGTGTACAAAGATGGCAGATTGTATTTTTTGCAAGATTGCAGCCAAGGAGATTCCTTCTACAGTAGTATATGAGGATGAGCAGGTATTGGCCTTTAAGGATTTGGAGCCACAGGCACCTTTTCACGCTTTGGTAATTCCTAAGAAGCATGTGGAGAGTGTTGGTGCTCTGACTGCTGCTGATAAGGAGTTGGCAGGTCATATTCTCTGTGAGGTTATTCCTCAGATTGCCAAGGAAAACAAGCTGGATAAGGGCTTCCGTGTGGTGGCCAATACTGGCGACGAGGGCGGTCAGACCGTAAAGCATTTGCATTTCCATGTGCTGGGCGGTCGCTCCATGCAGTGGCCTCCAGGCTGATGTGGACAAGGTCATAAGTATATTGAGAATGCTTAGCAAAAATATTACTATATGATTTGACATTATATAGGATATTTTGTTATACTATTAAGGTGTAGTTGTAAAATACACTCCCAAGTCAATTGGAGGGGGGGAAAAATAGATGGCAAACGAGATTAAGGTTGGTAAGAACGAGACCATTGATAGCGCACTGCGTAGATTCAAGCGTATGAGCCAGAAGGCTGGTACTTTGGCAGAGGTTAGAAAGCGCGAGCACTATGAGAAGCCAAGCGTACGCCGTAAGAAGAAGTCTGAGGCAGCCCGCAAGCGCAAGTTCCGTGCATAAGACACGACTCATAACTAAGCATAATAAAACCACAGCTATTCGTAGCTGTGGTTTTTTGCTGCGGTTTTTAGTCTGGTATTATTAAAGTGTGGTGAAGATAAGGTGAGCCTGGCCCTCAATGGTGTACTCTCCCATATTGGCTGGCAGGAATACGCTTTGACCGGCTTCCATAGGAAGCTTTTCTCCCTGATGAGTCAGCACCAGATTTCCCTCTAGTACAGTGAAGGTGTGGAAGCTTTCGGTATCTGCCTTGAGGTGGTTGGCGCCAGATAGTTCAATGCTGTAGGTGTTGAAATATTCACAGCTGACCAACAGCTCTGCGGTGCAATCAGAAGAAAGTGCTGCCTGCTGACGTTTATCCACCAGTGGCAGAGGCTTCAGACTGCACACCTCAGTGCCTTGCTGTACATGGAGCTGACGAGGTTTGCCGTCATTGCCCAGACGGCCATAGTCGTAAAGGCGATAGGTAGTGTTGGAATTTTCCTGTACCTCTGCCAGCAGGATGCCCTTGCCGATGGCGTGAATGGTGCCGGCTGGAATAAAGAAAACATCGCCTTTTTTTACTGGTGCATGATGACAGATTTCGGTAATAGTGCCATTCTTCAAGCTGTCAGCCAGTTCCTGACGAGTGATTTCTTTTTCTACACCGTAGAGCAGCTCAGCACCAGGCTCGGCGTCAATAATATACCACATTTCGGTTTTGCCCAGCTCCCCTTCGTTTTTCAGGGCATAGGCATCATCTGGATGAACCTGTACGGACAGATTGTCTTTGGCATCAATGAGCTTAATCATAATAGGGAAGTTATTGGAGTCCTTGCCTTTGGTCCCCAATAATTCCATCCCTTTTTTCTCCAGATATTGCTCCAGAGTTTTGCCTTTGGCTGGGCCATTGGCAATAACACTAGGCCCGGCAGGATGGCAGGAAAGCTCCCAGCTTTCAGCCAGCTTGTCAGCGGTAGATACCTTGTTGTATTTTTCTCTTAGACGGGTGCCGCCCCAAATATAGTCCTTAAAAATCGGTTTCAGCTTTAATATTTCCATAGTTATACCTCTTTTGTGTATAGATGCATTTAATATAATATCAAATTTAGGCTTCACATTCAAGCCGTTTTGTTGTAAAATAGTAAATATATTTTTTACAATGGAGTTACTATGGCAGTTTTAGATGTTCAAAATTTAACATTATCATTTGGTGAAAAAACTCTTTTCAGCAATGTTTCTTTTGATATTAAGGAAAAAGAAAAGGTCGGTCTTATCGGCTGTAACGGTGCAGGCAAAACTTCTATAAATACTGGAAACGGAAAGCCTTCACGAAAGGAAACCTCCGGAAAGAAGCCCGTTGATGGAAATACTGTAGAGAAGAAGGCTGAAGCGGCGGGGGTTCTTGAAACCGGAAAAGCCGATTCCAAGGCATCTGAGCTACAGGCAAAACAGCCAAAGAAGCAGGGATTCTTCCAAAGATTGTTCGGGAGGAAGAACGGAGGTTCAAAGTGAGCCAATTGAAGCGATTTTTCAGCTACTACAAACCGTATAGGGGACTGTTCGTCCTTGATATGGTTGCCGCAACTGCAAGCTCGTTGCTTTCCATCTTCTTTCCAGCCCTTACAAGAGAACTCTTGAAGACCTGGATACCAGAGGGCATGTGGACGCAGATCATCACATGCTTTGCAATGATGTTCAGCGTCTACGTCATACAGTCCATGCTCTCCTACATAAGGATCAAATGGGGCCATTTCCTTGGTGTGTACGTTGAGAACGACATGAGACGCGATATGTTCAACCATCTTCAGAAGATGAGCTTTGGATACTTCGACACCGCAAAGACAGGACACCTCATGAGCCGCATAACGAATGATCTCTTCCAGATTGCAGAGGTGGCCCACCACTGCCCGGAGGACTGCCTAATATCGGCTGCCACAATCCTTGGTGCGTATATCGTGATGTTCAACTACAGTGTCCCAATGGCCCTTGTTTCGCTGATTCCAATGCCATTTCTTGTAACCTGGGGCATCGTCTTTGGAGGAAAGCAGAAGCAGACCTCAAGGGATGTGAGACGACATGTGGCCGATGTGAACGCAAACGTAGAGAATTCCATCCAAGGCATAAGGGAAGTCAAATCCTTCACAAGCGAAGAGTTCCAAGGCTCCCGTTTCAACGACTCGAACGAAGACCTCAAGCAGAGCCGCAGGCACCAGTACAGCGTTATGGCCGCCTATGGTACAGGTATGAACTTCCTTAGGAACATGTACTACTTCACAACCGTCGTGGGCGGTGCCATCCTGATCTACAAGGGTTTGATACAGTCCTACGACCTTGTTGCGTTCCTTTTGTATGTAAGCGTGGTCCTTGAACCAATAGACAGACTAATAAACTTCGTGGAGCAGCTCAACCAAGGCACCGCCGCATTCGAGCGCTTTACTGAGATAATGGACATACAGCCAACAATAAACGACAAACCTGGAGCTGAAGAACTCAAGGTCTCCGCCGGAGACATACGCTACGACCACGTCCGCTTTGCCTACGACAGCAAGGAAGGGGAGGTCATAGGAGACCTATCGTTCGATATTCCAGGTGGATCGTCCGTTGCAATAGTGGGGGAGTCGGGTGCTGGAAAGACCACGACGGCCTCGCTTCTTCCTCGTTTCTATGAAATGGACAGCGGATCCATCACCATAGACGGTCAGGACATACGCGACGTCACGCAGGCCTCTCTTAGGCACAACATTGGATTCGTCCAGCAGGACGTGTTCCTATTCGATGCCGATATCCGTGAAAACCTGCGCTATGGCAAGCCCGATGCCACTGACGACGAGATGCTTGCTGCACTTGATGCGGCAAACCTTGGGGATTTCGTAAGGTCGTTGCCTGACGGGCTCTCCACAATGGTGGGTGAGCATGGTACAAGGCTCTCAGGCGGTCAGAAGCAGAGACTCTCCATTGCAAGGGTCTTCCTCAAGAACCCTCCAATCCTAATCTTCGACGAAGCTACGTCTTCATTGGACAATGAGAGCGAAAAGCTCATCCAGGATGCCTTTGCAAAGCTTTCCAAGGGACGTACCTCAATCGTTATAGCCCATCGTTTGACGACTGTGAAGGATGCCGATAAGATTATAGTGTTGGAGAAGGGACATGTGATTGAAAGCGGCTCTCACGATGAGCTTCTTGCTGCAAACGGGCACTACGCCCATCTATACCGCAGGGACTTCGATTGAGCTGGTTTGAAGGAGAGGATTGAGAGGTGCTTTACATTCTTTGGGGCTTCCTGCTTGTTGTTCCTGCTTTTCTCATTTCGTTCCTATTTGGGATAATCCCAGGCTTCCTGCTCAAAGGAATCGGTCTAAGGAAGGCCGGCGATGCGTGGTCGTATTGGTTCGCCTATGCGATGTCTGCCTTCGTGATGCGTCTTGTTGGGGTGAAGATCCACACCGTTGGGGATGTGGATGCCGTGCGTAGGCTGTCCCGCAGCGGAAGGCCTTTGTGTTTCGTCTCCAACCATACGAGCCTGTTGGACATTCCAGCCATCCTTTCCCTTCGTATAAGAACAGGTTTCGTGGCCAAGAAGGAGCTTTTGCTTGTCCTTGGCGTGAATGTTTGGGTTCTGGCCATACATTCCGTGTTCATCAACAGAAAAAACCTGAAAGAGGGTGCCCGCTCCATTGAAAAGGCTGTGGCCAACATAAGACAGGGTTATCCCATGTACATATTCCCAGAGGGCAAGCGCAGCAAGAACGGGGTGATTGGCTCGTTCAAGAAGGGCTCGTTCCGCCTTGCAACGGAGTCCCAGGCCCTCATAGTTCCAATCACCATAAAAGGGCTTAGAGTTGGCCTTGAGGACCGCCGCAAGCCGTTCCAGCATAGCGAATGCTGGATTCATTTTGGCTCTCCCATCCAGTCTCCTCCACGCTCCGACCGCGACGCCGTCTACGACATGATAGAGGACATAGAAACCGGCATAAAGGACGTCTACGAGGTGCTGTGAGGGTCTTCCCTTTCCATTGGATGGTTTGTGCCTTACTGATGTCTACCTGCAATCTATGATTCTTTGGACTTCATTGGCGTCGATTGAGGCGCATTCTGCAATCGTCTGAACTGGGATTCCTTTGGAGTGCATGGCTTTGACCATGCGGTTTGTAGCGTTGGCTTCGCCAATGGAGATTCCCTTCGCCTCTCCGTCCTTGTACTTCTCAATGAGGTTCAGTTCGTATTTCATATAGCCCT
>OQVQ01000997.1_pt1 | contig 12242 bp, 9 predicted proteins | sample 1691491 | NCBI WGS metagenome assembly OQVQ01 (sample SAMN03418252, study PRJEB22391) | human gut metagenome | biome: human-gut; feature: organic feature; material: feces | host: Homo sapiens | place: Tanzania | collected 2013-01
CCCGCCAATCAGGGCGCACACAGCCGTAAACAGACCGATGTCTCTTTTCCGTTTCGCAGAGTACACCCACAAAGCAAAAAGGGCGGAAAAATAGCAAAGTACAGCGGACGGATACGCAAAAACTCCCAGACACAGACTGACTGCTGCCCCCAGCAGATAAATGACATTCGACTTCTTCATATATTGCAGCAGGCACAGATACATTGTTGTGGAAAACCAGATCTGCATGTTTCCGAATTCCGGAGTCAACAGCTCCTTCGGCGATATCAGCAGATAAATGACACCGATAATCAGCGCGGGCTTTTCTCCGATCCACTCCTTCACCACCTTCATAAACCATATGGCAATGCCTCCGCGGATCAGCAGCCCCATAATCTGGGTATACAGAACAATACCTGTCGTCGTACCCGTAATCATGATATATATTTTCATCAGAATGGCACACAGAAAAGCCGAGGTCTGATGTGGCTCCCACATTTGCGTAATCATCTTGTCCCCCTTGACAAAACGATATGCCATGGCGAGCTGGTATTCCGCATCATAGCTTATATTTGTAAATACAAGCGATATGACTGCACCGGCTATTATAACAAGGTAAAACAAATACATTCTCTTCTCTGCCCGACTTTTCATTCCAGATGATTCTCCATATCAAAACAACATTTTTTCCCTTATACCACAAAACTGCGTTCATTGTAAAAGATTTCTGTCCGGTATTCAATTACAACAGTCTGGCCCCGGATCATTCCTAAATTTCCTCTTGACAACTGAATCCGCTTCGTATATTCTGTATATACCGTATATATACAGCAGTCACGGAGGTGCATAAGTGAACATTATTATCAGCAACGCGAGCGACAGGCCCATCTATGAACAGATATACTCCCAGATTAAAGGAAACATCGTATCGGGCGAATTGTCCGAGGGAGATGCACTCCCATCCATCCGGGCACTCGCAAAGGATCTGCGAATCAGCGTCATCACAACAACGCGCGCATATGATGAGCTGGAACGGGATGGCTTTATCAACAGTGTTCCCGGCAAGGGCTTTTACGTTGCAGAGAAAAATCTTGAGCTTGTGCGTGAAGAACACTTAAAGCAGATTGAACAGTTCCTTTCAGAGATCGTCTCGCTGGCCGCTCCGTGTGGCCTGAGTAAGAGGGAGCTCTCTGATATGCTGGATGCTGCATGGGAAGATGTTAGAAAGGATGAGACAGATGAATGCACTTGAAATAAAAGGACTCACAAAGCAATATAAGGACTTCCGCCTTGGCAGCTTTGACCTTACACTGCCTGCCGGAAGTATTATGGGACTTGTCGGCGAAAACGGTGCCGGCAAAAGTACAACAATTAAGCTGATTACACATGCCATTACCGCAGATGCCGGAACCATCTCCGTACTCGGCGTGGATAACCGCACGAAAGCCTTTCTGGATGTCAAAGAGGACATCGGGGTTGTACTGGACGAGGCATATTTCCCCGAGGTGATGAGCGCAAAGAATGTCGGCAGGGTCATGGCAAAGACCTACCGTCACTGGGATGAGGGAAAATTTCAGAATTACCTTTCCCGTTTTTCCCTGCCCCCTGACAAGGTTTTCATGGACTACTCAAGAGGTATGCGGATGAAGCTTGCCATTGCCGTTGCGCTTTCACATGATGCAAAGCTCCTGATTCTGGACGAGGCAACCAGCGGCCTTGACCCGATGGTGCGGGATGAGATATTGGATATCTTCAACGATTTCACCCGGGAGGATAACCATTCTATCCTGCTTTCCTCCCATATCATCAGCGATCTGGAGAAGATCTGCGACTATGTTGCCTTTCTGCATAAGGGGCAGCTGCTGCTCTGTGACGAAAAGGACCGCATTCTGGAGGAATACACCATGTTGCGCCTGCCGATGCAGCGTCTCGCGGATCTGCCGGCGGACAGCGTAATTGCCAGAAGAGACAACGGATATGGCACGGAGGCTCTGGTACACCGTTCACGCATTCCCGAAGGGTTGCCCACAGAGCACACGACGTTGGAGGACATTATTCTGTTTCTAGCTAAAGGAGGGAATCAGTCATGAAGGGACTGCTTTTAAAGGATTGGTATTTATTGATTAAGAGGCTGAAATTTGTACTGCTGATTATGCTGCTTTTTGCATGTATCCCCGGATATTCCATATCATTCTTTGCCGTTCTCTATGCCGCATTTCTGCCGATGACTGCTCTGGCATATGACGAGCGTTCCAAATGGAATGATCTGGCGGTAATGATGCCCTACTCCGTGCCGGAGCTTGTGACAAGCAAATACCTCCTCGGTATCATCGGCGTATTCATTGCCGGAATCATATCTTCCGTCGCACAATTCCTGTCAACCGGCGGTGGTGCAGCGTTCTATGAATCAATCATGAGCCTGTTGGTTATGGTCTGTCTCGCCCTGATCTTCCTGTCCATCAACATGCCTATCATGTTCCGGCTCGGCGTAGAAAAAGGCCGCCTGATCTTTATGCTCCTGATCTGCGGCGGCACCTTTGGCGGTATGTACTTCAAGGATAAGCTCATCACACTGTCAGGGCAGATAAACAGTGTGACAATGCCGATCCTTTTCATTGCTGTATTTACTGTAATCATAGTCTGCGCTTCCATTCTGATCTCGATACAGCTTTACAAGAGCAGGCAAAAGTAACTTCACTACGGGACAGTTGGCATTTCTTACAGGCTCGCAAGGAATCTGTCGAATGCCTTCTGTCCTTCTTCTGTTCTCTTATAGACTCCCGCATCCTCCAGAACCTGCATAAAGACCAGTCCGATCTCCTTCTCGATAATGGCATCTATGTTGGATGCGTCTATCTTTTCATATCCGGCTGAAAATTCGTCAACCCAGTCCGCATGCTTTGCCAGCTCCTCATCCGCCCTGAGATCCTTTCCCGTAAGCATGGCTTCCTTCAGATGCGCCATCTCATCCTTCAGGCGCGCGGGCAGCACGGCAAGTCCCATCACCTCAATCAGTCCGATGTTCTCCTTCTTGATGTGATGCAGCTTTGCATGAGGGTGATAAACGCCAAGAGGATGCTCCTCCGTCGTGATATTGTTGCGCAGCACAAGATCCAGCTCGTACTTCTCACCGCGCTTTCTGGCGATGGGCGTGATCGTGTTATGCGGTTCGCCGTCGGTGCAGGCATAGATAAACGCTTCCTCATCCGTGTAGCTGCGCCATTTTTCCAGAATCCTGTCTGCCAGTGCAATGATGCGCTCTGTATTTTCCCCGCTCAGGCGGATGACAGACATCGGCCACTGTACAACGCCCGCTGCCACATCCTCAAAGCCCTCTACAGTAAAGCCCCGCTCAACCGGCGCCTTCGCCATGGCAAACTCATAATGACCGCCCTGGAAATGGTCATGGCTCAGGATAGAACCGCCGACAATGGGAAGATCGGCATTGGAACCCACGAAATAATGGGGGAACTGCCTTACAAAATCAAACAGCTTGCAGAAGGTGTCATGCTCAATCTTCATCGGCACATGCCGGGAATTGAACACGATGCAGTGCTCATTGTAATAGACATAGGGCGAATACTGGAAGCCCCACTGGCTGCCGTTGATCGTCACCGGTATGATGCGGTGATTCTGTCTTGCCGGATGGTTCACCCTTCCCGCATAGCCCTCGTTCTCCTTGCAGAGAAGGCACTTAGGATAGCCGGACTGCTTTGCATTCTTCGCAGCAGCAATCGCCTTGGGGTCCTTTTCGGGCTTGGAAAGGTTGATCGTGATGTCGAGATCGCCGTACTTCGTCGGAGCAATCCACTTCTTATCCCTGCTGACTCTGTATCTGCGGATATAGTTGGAGTCACAGCTTAAGCTGTAATAATAGTCCGTAGCCGCCTCCGGTGACTCCTTCTCATACAGCTCCCAGAATTTATGGATAACCTCGCTGGGTCTGGGCATGAGCATGCTCATGATCTTCGTATCAAACAGGTCGCGGTAGGTCACGGTATTCTCTGCCATCAGACCCTTCTCATAAGCAAAGTCACACATCCGTCCCAGAACCTCTTCCAGCTCGGAAACGTCCATTGTGACACTGCTGTCAGCATCTTCCAGTTCATCCAGTCCAAACAATTCCAGCAGCCTGTTGGTCGTGAAGACAATGTCCTCTGTGGGAACCAGTCCTGCACTCACGCCATATGCCACCAGCTTCCTTATATCCGTCTGTATCGCCATTTCTTCTCTCTCCTTACTTGGTTACATTTATTACAATGCTAATTGCGAAGCCCCTGAATTTCAGGCAACAGTTGTGCAGAATGCACCTGACCCCAAGTAAGGAGAGAGAAGAAATGGCGATACATGCGGAAGGTAGCGAGAGCGTGCCTGCGGTGGTCTGTACATTCTGTGCAACGTCACTTGCAGAAACACATTTTACAACGTAGCCGGTCCATTTCCAATTTCGACTACATAGAAATCTGCCGCATATCCGATCTTCTCCTTGTAAGCAGCGCCAACCTTATCGATAAAGGTATCAATCGCCTCATCCTTTACGATGCTGACCGTACATCCACCGAAGCCTGCGCCGGTCATGCGGGAGCCGATCACTCCGTCAATTTTCCATGCCTCTTCCACCAGTGTATCCAGCTCAATTCCCGTAACCTCATAATCGTCACGAAGGGAGACATGGGAAGCATTCATCAGCTTTCCGAACTCCTCCACGTCATTTGCCTTCAGAGCCTCCACCGCACGGATGGTGCGCTGATTCTCATACACCGCATGCTTTGCGCGCTTTCTGCGGACATCACTCTTGATAATGGCTGCAAACTTCTCGAAGGTCGCCTCATCCAGATCGCCGAGCGTTTTGATCTTCACAACCTGCTGTAACTCGGCAAGTGCCGTCTCGCACTCGCTTCTTCTCTCGTTATACTTGGAATCGCCCAGCCCGCGCTTCTTGTTGCTGCACGCGATCACGATCTTTGCCCCCTTGAGCACGATGGGTGCATATTCGTAGGACAGATCTGCCGTGTCGAGGAAGATCGCATTGTCCTTCTTGCCCATGGCAATCGCGAACTGATCCATGATGCCACAGTTTACCTTGTTGAAATGATTCTCGGAATACTGTCCGATCAGCGCGAGATCCTGATTCGTCACGTCAAATCCGAAAAAGTCTCTCAGTATGTACCCGGTGAGCACCTCAACCGATGCGGAGGAGGAAAGCCCGGAGCCGTTTGGGATGTTGCCGTTGAGCAGCAGATCCATGCCGAAGGGAACCTTCATGCCCTTTTCCCCGAACGCCCACATAACACCCTTGGGATAATTTGTCCAGTCCGCTTCCTTTGCCGGAACAAGATCCTCCAGCGAGGACTCGATCATGCCGAGCTGTTCAAAATTCATGGAGTAAAAGCGCAGCTTATTGTCGGTTCTCTTTCTTGCGACACCGTAGGTTCCGATTGTCAGTGCGCAGGGAAATACATGTCCGCCGTTGTAGTCGGTATGCTCGCCGATCAGGTTGACACGTCCGGGTGCGAAATACACCTTTGCATCCTTACTGTCCCCAAATACCTCTTCAAACTTTTTTAAAATAATATCCTTCATATCCCGATCCCTTTCTATGCTTGTTCTTGTGTACGGTTTACTGTCCTTATGTTTCCACTATATAAAAAAAACAAATGAATTACTACATCCATTTGTTTTTTGAACCTGTTAAAATGTTAGATTAGGTCTTTTCTAACCCTGTTGCTGCCCGATGAGCTTCGCAATCAGCCCCTCCACCTCGTACAGCTGCTCCTTTGTGCTCTCCCGGTGGCTCTGCTTGCGATACTGGGACGGGGACATTCCCTTCATGGCATGGAATGCCTTGGTAAAGACCAGCGCATCACTGTAACCGCAGGAAAGCGCAATACTCTCAATCGGATAGGTCGTCGAATCCAGCAGCTCCCTCGCCTTCGTGATGCGGAATGTTGTCAGAAACTGCTGTGGGGACATTCCGAGGTAATTCTGGAATAGGGTATAGAGATAGCTTCTGTTGATGCAGACATAATCCGCCACGTCCGTCACCTTGATCGGGTTACAGTAATTGCTCTGGATAAAGGAGACCGCCTTTTTCACATACTGGTTTCCCTTGTCCTCCTCGTCCTTTGCAATGACGCCCGCACTCTCCGCAAGTACAGACAGAAAGACGCTCATCTGTCCGTTCCTGCGCAGGTCATTCGCCATGCCGAAGGTATTATGCTCCATCATATCCCGGACAATCGCATACAGCTCTTCATCCCGGTCGCACGAAAAGATCGGATGCCTTGCCGACAGCCCCATTTTATCAAAGCAGTCGGAGAGCATCTTCTTTGCGTTTTCGTCCATAGGACACATTTCGTGAAGATGTGAGGGCGGAATTTTGGAGTTTGAGCGTATTTCCGTACCTGCAAAACGCTTTTGCTGTATTTCTCTCGCTTTCATTATGCGTTCAAGCACGGCACTGCTCGGTTCGCCCTTTTTCGCACTGCTTATTTCCTCGTAAGATAACTGCGGCATTTCCACCTGTATATCTATCCTGTCAAGAACAGGACGGCTTATCTTGCCGAGATAGTTCTGTATCATATTCTGAGAGCAGGTGCATTTTCCCTTCGGGTTGCCGAAGTTTCCGCAAGGGCAGGGGTTCATTGCGGCAACAAGCATAATATCGCACGGATATGACACCGACCCTTGCGCTCTTGATATGGTTATAATTCCGTCCTCAAGCGGTTGCCTGAGCGTTTCAAGCGTCCTGCGGTCAAATTCCGGCAGCTCGTCAAGAAATAATACTCCGTTATGTGCAAGTGATATTTCACCCGGACGTGGGATACTTCCGCCGCCGATAAGACCTACTGCCGAGGCGGTATGTGATACGCTTCTGAACGGACGTACCGTGACTATCGGCTTTTCACGGTCGAGCATACCTGCTATTGAATGTATTCCTGTTGTTTCAATGCTTTCGTCAAAGGTCATCGGAGGAAGTATAGACGGTATACGCTTTGCTATCATGCTTTTTCCCGTACCGGGAGGGCCGATAAGCAATACATTATGGAAGCCTGCGGCGGCTACCTCCAGAGCGTGACGAGCGAGTGCCTGCCCCTTTACATCGGATAAGTCCTCCGTTTCAAACATCTCTGCGGACGGAACGTAGGGAGGCTCGGGCGATATACGCTTCTTTCCTGTGAAATGGTTTATAAGGTCGGAAATATGGCTTATGCCGTATACGGACAGCCCCTCGACAACGGACGCTTCCTTAGCGTTTTCGGCAGGGAGGAACAGCCTTTTTATACCGCATTTCTTTGCTTCTATCGCCATGCTGATAATTCCGCCCGTGAAAACAAGCGAGCCTCCGAGTGAAACCTCTCCGATAAAGGCACAGTCTGATAAATCGTCGGTTATTATATTGTTTACCGCAAGAATGGCGGCGATTATCGTAAAATCGTACAGCGAGCCGCATTTACGCACGTCTGCAGGAGCAAGATTTACCGTAAGGCGCTGACCGCTGACGGAGATTCCGATACCCGATAACGCACCCTTGATACGCATTTTGCTTTCCTGTACCGCAAGGTCGCCCAGACCTACTATATCGAAGGACGGCTGACCTCTTGAGGATATTATTTCTGCGGTGACTTTAAAGGCATTCATACCGAAAAGTCCCATACCGTTTACCTGAGAATACATACTTACACCCGTTTCATATCATTTTAAGTGATCGCTATGTAATGATTATACAACGTTTTAGGTATATTTTCAACAAAAACGGGAATTTTTGATTCCAAAAAATTTAATATTATTTTTACGATTTTATTTGCATTTACGGCGGAAAAATGTTATACTGTTTGGTGAATGGAATTTTAGGTTAGCCACAGCTATATTTAGCTAATTTTCGAATACAGCAAACTGTGCTACCGTTTTATACAGAAAGGACGACTATTATGGCAAACACTACAGAGCTTTATAACGAATGGCTTGAAAAAGCGGTCAAGGATCCCGATTTAAAGACAGAGCTTGAAAGCGTAAAGGGCAAGGACGAAGAAATAAACGACCGTTTCTACCGTGATCTCGAATTCGGCACGGGCGGTCTTAGAGGTGTTATCGGCGCAGGTACAAACAGAATGAACGTTTATACCGTAGGTAAGGCTACTCAGGGTCTTGCAAACTACCTCAAGAACACAGGCAAGAGCGATCTTAAGGTTGCTGTTGCATACGACAGCAGAATAAAGTCTGACGTATTCGCAAAGCACGCCGCTTCTATCTTTGCCGCAAACGGCATTACAGCAAACATCTACACAGAGCTTATGCCCACACCTATGCTTTCCTGGGCTGTAAGAGCACTCGGCTGTGACGCAGGTATCATTGTTACCGCAAGCCACAACCCTGCAAAGTACAACGGCTATAAGGTTTACGGAAGCGACGGCTGTCAGGTTACTCTTGAAGCCGCTGAAAAGATTCTCGGTGAGATTGAGAAGCTTAATATCTTCGCAGACGTAAAGAGCGGCGACTTTGAGCAGTTCGTAAACGAAGGAAAAATTAAGTACATCGGTCAGGATGTTATTGACGAATATATTGCAAACGTTAAAAAGCAGTCCATCCACCCCGAGCTTTGCGCAAAGAGCGGACTGAAGGTCGTTTATACTCCTCTTAACGGCGCAGGCAACAAGCCCGTCCGCCGTATCTTAAAAGAGATCGGCATAAACAACGTTGTAGTTGTTAAGGAACAGGAAATGCCCGACGGCAACTTCACTACCTGCCCCTATCCCAACCCCGAGATAAAGGAGGCTCTGCACTTAGGTCTTGAGCTTTGCAAGACAGAAAAGCCCGACTTACTGCTTGCTACCGACCCCGACAGCGACCGTGTAGGTATCGCAGTTCCCGACGGTGACAACTACGTTCTGTTCACAGGTAACGAGGTAGGCGCAATGCTGCTCGAATATGTTGCAAAGGAAAGAATTGCGCTCGGAACAATGCCGAAAGACCCGATCGCAGTAAAGACGATAGTTACTTCCGATATTACAAAGCCAATCGCTAAGAAGTACGGCGTTGAGCTTATCGAGGTCCTCACGGGCTTTAAGTTCATTGGCGAACAGATAGGATTTTTAGAGGAAAAGGGCGAAGAAAACCGCTATATTTTCGGTTTTGAAGAAAGCTACGGCTATCTCGCGGGCAGCTATGTACGCGATAAGGACGCGGTTGTAGCGTCTATGCTTATCTGCGAAATGGCTGCGTTCTACCGCGCTCAGGGAATTTCGCTCATTGACGCAAGAAAGAAAATGTACGAGGAATATGGTTCGTACTGCAACAAGCTGGACAACTTTGCGTTTGAAGGCGCTTCGGGCATGGCGAAGATGCAGGAGATAATGAACCGTATGAGAACCGATTATCCTAAGGAGATCGCGGGCGCAAAGGTAATTGCAATGGCTGACTACGAAGCGTCTGAAAAGACCGACCTCGTTTCGGGCGAAAAGACTGTTATAAATCTTCCTAAGTCAAACGTTATCACGCTTTACCTCGAGGGCGGCGCAAGCCTTGTTATCCGTCCGTCGGGTACAGAGCCGAAGATAAAGATATACTACACTACAGTAGGAAAGACAAACGAAGAAGCCGCAGCGCTTCAGGCAAAGTATGCCGAGGCGTTCACAAAGATTGTCAAGGGCTGATAAATAAAATATAAAGAACCCCGCCGATTGCTTAATTGGCGGGGTTTTTGTCATGCTTTTTTAATAGGGTGTCTGATAACGGTTTTTTGCTTTTCAGGCGGAACTTTTCTTGCGTCGGAAAGATAGATTTCGTGGTGCAACCTGTTTTCGTTCATGTCGTTCACAAAGCCGTTTTGCGCCAAATAATCGTCCATAAGGGAAACCGTTTTAGGCTCGTCGTCAAACGCGCCGTGGTGCATGATCTGAACGCACAAACCCTCGTCGATCGTCAGAAACTCTGCCGCTGAGCAATCAAGCTTTTTCTTTTTGGCGGCTGTTTCATTTGCCCAAGCGAAGTCATTTTCGGTGACGAAATCGGGCAGACGGATAACGGAAATCCAGTTAAAAGAAGATTTATCGCCATAGTTTACGCCGTCAACGCCGTCCTGCCACCAGAATCCCTCAAGCGGAGGAACGACATATTCAAAAAAGCCTTTGATAGAATAGTCCGTTTTATAGCTCATTTTCAAGGTATATGCAACGGCGTACAGAACGCCGATTGCCTGCTGATAAGCGCCGCCCTCGTCGTTCGGGTCGCCTTTTCCCCGCACGGCGATGTAATTCGCTTTCGGAACGGTTACAATCTCCGGCTTATTCTTCGGCATATAAAATTCTTTGTACTCTTTCTTGAAATCAAACGGCATGAAATCACCCCTTTTTGTTTCATTATATCACCGACCGCCCGAAAAAGCAATATACCGCACCGCGGCTTTCTCTTTCCCCGATTTCTCTGTTGTCTCGCCAAACGCCGCGTTTTCCGCACAAGTGCAGATTCCCCCATTCGGCGCACCTCGGCGAAATCGGCGGGGCGCGGCACGCGCGCCGCATTGCGCGAAGCGCAATGCGGCTGCAGATAGCAGAAAGTGGGAGAAAGACAGAGCGGCAGCACGCAGAGACTTAGGGAAAACGCAGCAGCTTCCCTAGCCCCGTCAAAGATGAATTTACAGATTGTTCAGCCCATATTTTCTGAGTATCGAGGGGAAATCGCGGTAGCTGTAATCGAGGTCAACGTCGGTGTCGATTCCCTTTACCGTTCCGCGGAAGCTGTACTGCCAGATGTAGTAGCCGCCTTCGTATGTAACCTCGTCACCGACCTGTGCGAGCCAGACAGCGTACTTGTCGAGTATCGTCATATCAAGGTTATATTCCAGCCACGCCTTGTAGGAATAAAGCATGGGGTAATATTTTTCCTCCATAAGCACTTCAAAGAACGCTTCTATCATGTTTGTGAGCTTCTTTGTGCTTATTTTGTTCTGAAATTCCTCTTCCATGTCAAGGATTACGGGATACTGTATCTCATATCCTTTTATAATGTCGAGGTAGAAGCGGGCTTCCTCGCGCGCTTCGGCAACCGTTGTCGCATAACTGTAAAAATAAACGCCGACGTCAATTCCGTATTTCTGCGCCTGTTCAATATTCTGACGGAAATAGTCGTCCTCTTTCATTTCGTTTGCCGAACCTGCTCTGCCGCGTCCCGCACGAATTATCGCAAAGTCAACTCCCGAAGCCGCGACCTTTTCCCAGTCTATATCGCCCTGCGCATAGGAAACGTCGATTCCCTTGCGCTTTACTCTGGGTTCATCAACAAGAATGTTCACCGTCATGTCGATATATTTATCCTCGGGACGCTTGTCGGTGAAAGTACCGTTTTTGGTTATTGTGATAACTCTAAAGCGGGTGTAGCTGGAATTTTCATCAAGAAGAAGCAGACCGCTGCACCGCACGTTTGAACGCGAACCTATGGTAAGGTGACCGCTCATTTCGAGAGAGCCGCTCACGGAAATGTTCATAACGCCCTGTAAGTGGATCTGACTTCCGACTGCGCCCTTTATCATTCCGCTTATTTTGGAGTTGCTGCTTTTGTAGAAGTACACCACGCCTTTTGTGAAGAGCGAACTGTTTTTGTACATTTTTACGGTCGAAGAAATTTCCGCCGTACCTCGGTTGTAGACCGACATATCACCAGAAATGTTGAGATTTCCGCTTACCGACGACTGAAAAGTTCCGTAGACGTTGAATTCTGCACCTTTTTTGACATTCAGTGTACCCGAATTAAAAAGCGTTCCGCCGACCGCGACTGCAAGTTCGCCTCTTATCGTGATTGAACCCGACGAATAGATTTTAAGAGTACTGCCGTCGCGTACGCTTAGTTTTGCGCCGCTAGGGATAGTTATGTCACGTTTCAGCTTTACCGTGTCGGTAACTATGTAGGTTTTGCCCGTCTCAAGAGCAGTTTTTCCGTCCCATTTAATAACGGAGCTTTCCGCCCCCGCCTGTATGATGAACAGCGGCAGAGCGACACACGCGCAGATCAGCATAGCAAGCGCCTTTTTCAGTTTTTTCACAATGTTCCATCCTTCCGGTGTAATTTATACTCAGCACCAATTAAAAACTATACAAAAACCGAGTGTAATCTTTGCATATATGGGTTATACCAGAATTTTTATCTATGGTTTTATTGGTGCTTAGTATTATTCCTCTGTTTTCCGTATTTTACGGTTTAAAGGGGATTACTGTACCTTTATTTTCTCATATTGGGGAGTAAATGTCAAATGTTTTTTTCATTTTTCC
>OQVQ01000998.1_pt1 | contig 12242 bp, 8 predicted proteins | sample 1691491 | NCBI WGS metagenome assembly OQVQ01 (sample SAMN03418252, study PRJEB22391) | human gut metagenome | biome: human-gut; feature: organic feature; material: feces | host: Homo sapiens | place: Tanzania | collected 2013-01
ATGTTGCTAACCACTGTGATAACTGTAAGAAACGACTGCTCAACTGACGGAACCGTTGATATCCTGAACAGATACATCGACAAATATCCGCAGAAAATACGCATGATAACAACGCCGTCAAACGGCCATTCGACAGTGTTCTCATACGGCGAGCTGATGAAAAACGCAAATGCTTCATCAGGTACATATTACGCAATATGCGGACAGGGCGATGTCTGGAAGCCCACAAAGCTCACCTCCGAGCTTACTGCGCTGAAAGCTCTCGAAGCACAGACAAGCCCCAGAACGCCTATCCTCGTCCACTGCGATGCCGAGATATGCGACTCGGGAATGGGCAGAGTATCCACTTCCCTCGCCGATCACGCAAACCTCAGGACAAATAATTTCACGCTGAAACAGGCACTTGCGGAAAATCCCGTCATTGACGAGACCTGCCTTATGAATCAGGCACTGCTTAATCTGTGCAGAAACATTTCGGGAAATGCAGTAAGCATAGGCTGGTGGATAGCGCTGAATGCCGCAGCATTCGGAAAGGTCGGCTACTGCCGTGATGCCCTGGTAAGAAAGCGTTTTTCTGGTACATCCGAGATCGAAGCTTGCGCAGGAAAGGACGCATTTCTTGCAAAGCACACCGACCTGCTCAAGGGACACACCTTTGAAACGAAGAAAAGCTACTATCAGGCACAGGAATTCGTTCAGGCAAACGAAAATGGACTCACTGACGCAAACCGTGCCATCGCTTCGGGATATGCTGCTTTTATCTCCGCAAATAAATTTGTAAAAATGTCGAAGATCCTTTTCGGCGGATACCGCAAAAAGGGATTTTTCAAGGTGCTGGGGCAGCTGTCGAACTGCTGACCGCATCGGATCACAATAAACAAAAACGACCTCATCGGAACGTTAAAAAGCTCCGATGAGGTCTTGCTTTTCATCTTAAAGTGTGATGGCATTAAGCTGTGCGACAAGCTTTTTCTGAGAATCCACGCCTGCTCTTTCGGCACTGTCGGAAAGTGTGCGGGTGCGGAATTTTATATAGCTGTCGAAAAGCTTTGAACCGAAGAAATGCTCGGCAAGTGCTGCTTCGTAATGCTCGGCATTGCTGTTGCCTGAGATAAGATAAAGCACCTTGTCTATCTTGTTCATTCGTCTGTCATCCTCAGAGGAATCCTTCAGATAATCATCAACCAAGCTTATCTCTCTGAGCAGCGGCTCCTTGTCATTTCTGATGCAGAGCTGTCTTGACGCAGGTATTCTGATGTTTTCGCCGTCTGCGAGCAGCTTTCTTACTTCCATATAGAAATAGGTAGACTTCAGCTCGTCTTTCAGGAACAGGAACGATTTTACGGGAACATCAGCGGCATCAACACGGGTATAAAGTGCCTTGTCGCAGTTATCCATAATGATATATTCGGCTGCGAATGAGAACAGGAATGAGTTTCCGTCCTTATATGCAAGCGGATAAAGATAGCCCTTCACCTCGCCCTTCAGACCTGTTTCCGCAGCAGAAACGTGTGCGGACGAATAATATTCATCTGAAAGTGCGGCGCAGGACGCTTCGGCTGCCTCAGCGACCATCTTAACGGTCATTCCGCCCTTATCCTCATGCACACCATCAAAAAATGTTCTTTCCCCGCCGAATGCGTTCTCATATTCACGCTCAGCAAAAGCATCGCAGGTGATATACTCGGAATTTGCTTTTGTCATGAAATCAGATGTTACATTATAAGGAACGGTATTATCCTCGCTGTTGTATTCGCAAAGCTCACAAATACGCTTGGATACAGATGCTATGACTATATCCCTGTCCTCGCCGCTTACTGCCGAAAGCTCATATCTGTCGGCAACTGCGGAAGTCATGACATCGAGAGGAACATATCCGTTTATGTACTTGAACCTTCCCTTTGTCAGCATCATTTTCAGATTGCGGACGATATCTGCCTTCTGTTGCGGAGATGCGGCTATTTTGTCTGACACAACAGCCAGCGAAACAATAAATTCGGCATATTCGGGCATAAGCTTCTGCTCGGTCATATAGTTGAAAATCCAGCCGTAGATATATCCGCGGAAGAAATCACGCAGCTTATTGTAAAGGTCGCCGCCGTTTACGATCATTCCCATGAATTTCTGTTTCAGCTCTGCCGCTTTTCCCGCTTCAACGGAAGTCTCCTTTCCGTTCAGTGAAACAAGCACAACGCCGAATGCTTTATAAAATATCTTGCAGTAATTTATTCTCTGTGCGGGATCGAGTCCCCAGCGCTTGCCGGAAGGCTCCTTTGCTTCATATTCTGACCATAAGAGATATGAACGCTGAAGGTTTGTGACTGCGTTTTTGTAGTCATTCAGCAGTGCAGATATGTCAGCACCTGCAAGAATATCGCTGTAATCGCCTTTTTCAGCCATTCCCGCTATGATATCGGTAAGTTCGCTTTCAAAGGCTTCAAGGGCGGGAGAACCGTCCATGAAGATTATTTCGTCCATCAGTTCGGGAACTACTGCGGTTATATCAAATTTTACGCTCATTTATGCACTTGCCTGCCGCAGAACGGCAGTCTCCTTTCATCATGTATAACATAATTTTAACACAAATAATTAAAGTTTACAAGTCCTAAATAATACAAACATGAAACAGATTATTAAGCGATTTGCACAACATCGGGTCAGAAATGCTTGTTGGATATATTCATGTTTATCCCAATATATATGCAACTGAAAAACAGTTGCATTTTTTGATGCGCTATGATATAATATAAACGGAGGAGCATTTTATGGGTAAAAAAGATAAACTAATACAAAAACTAAAGACAATTCCAAAAGATTTTACATTTGATGAAATGCTGTCGCTGCTGGAATATCTGGGATTTTCAGTCAGCAATAAAGGAAAAACAAGCGGTTCACGCATCAAATTCTATAAAGGCGATATGGTCATTATTCTTCACAAACCTCACCCAAGAAAAGAATTGCTTGAATATCAGCTGAAACAAATTCTTGATATTCTTATGAAGGAGGGTTTAATATGAACAATATGCTTGAATACAAAGGCTATTACGGTACCGTAAAATTTTCCGACACAGACAACATTCTTTACGGAGAAGTAATTGGAATAAAAAGCCTAATCTCATACGAAGGCACGAGTGTCGGGGAGCTTCATGCGGATTTTGAAGGTGCGGTCGATGACTATCTTGAGCTGTGTGCCGAACAAGGCATTGACCCCGAAAAAAGCTATAAAGGCAGCTTCAATGTCAGAATATCCCCCGATCTTCACAGAAGCCTTGCCATGTTTTCCGCTGCACACAATCAGTCACTCAACACTTCTGTTGAAGAAGCCATCGAATTTTTCATTTCATCAAACGCAAAGTGAACCCGCCTATCCTGAGAAATCCCCGCAAAGCAGCGTGATATTCGGTCAGCGTCAGAAAAAGCAAGGTGACGGCACATTCAAAAGCTGCTGTTTCGCTCACCGCCGGCGATCCCCGAAAAAGCAAATTATCCGAAAATAAAAATCATCTATTGACAAAAAAATCAAAGCATGATATAATTTCCGTAAAGGCAGTGATGAGGAGGAGTACGCATTTCTCCCGCTCTCAGAGAAAAGACGGTCGGTGCAAGTCTTGGTGCGGAATTTGCGGAAGTAGCCTCGGAGCTTCGCATACGAACGAATGTCAAGTAGTATGCGGCGGTCTCTCCCCGTTACGGAGATCGAGTGCGCTGTTTTTTTCAGCGAATTCAGGTGGTACCGCGGATATTTTCCGCCCTGAAGCCCTGTATCGGCTTCGGGGCGGTTTTTATGCTCATATGCCGATAAATATTACCGAAAGGATCTGTTAAAATGAAAAACGAACTTCCGAAGCAGTATAATCCCTCGGAATTCGAGGACAAAATCTACTCCTACTGGATAGAAAACAACTGCTTCAAGGCATCTCCCAACAGCAAAAAGAAGCCGTACACAATAGTTATCCCTCCCCCGAACATCACGGGGCAGCTCCATATGGGTCACGCTCTTGACGAAACTCTTCAGGATATCCTTATCCGCTGGAAGAGAATGTCTGGCTATGAGGCTCTCTGGCTCCCCGGAACCGACCATGCCGCTATCGCTACCGAGGCTAAGATCGTTGAAGCTATGCGCAAGGAAGGTCTGACCAAGGAAGGCATAGGCAGAGAAGCTTTCATGGAGCGTGCATGGAAATGGAAGGAGCAGTACGGCGGACGCATCGTTGAACAGCTCAAAAAGCTCGGTTCTTCCTGCGACTGGTCAAGAGAGCGCTTCACCATGGACGAGGGCTGCTCAAAGGCTGTCAAGGAGGTTTTCGTTAAATATTACGAAAAGGGTCTTATCTACCGCGGCGAGAGGATCATAAACTGGTGTCCTCACTGCAAGACCTCACTTTCCGATGCAGAGGTAACTTATGAGGATCAGGCAGGTCATTTCTGGCATCTCCGCTATCCTCTGACTGACGGTTCGGGATATGTTCAGCTTGCTACAACACGTCCTGAAACTCTTCTCGGAGATACGGCAGTCGCTGTAAATCCCAAGGACGAAAGATATGCACATCTTATCGGAAAGACTGTCACTCTGCCGCTCGTAGGACGTGAGATACCCATTGTCGGCGATGATTATGTTGACATGGAATTCGGTACGGGCGTTGTTAAGATCACACCTGCTCACGACCCCAACGACTTTGAAGTAGGTCTGAGACATAACCTTCCCGTTCTGAATGTTATGACTGAGGACGCTAAGATCACCGAGGATTATCCCGCATATGCAGGTATTGACAGATATGAAGCAAGAAAGAAGATAGTTGAGGATCTCGAAAAGGGCGGATATCTCGTAAAGATCGAGGAACATGAGCATAATGTCGGCACATGCTACCGCTGCGGAACAACAGTTGAGCCGAGAGTTTCAACTCAGTGGTTCGTTAAGATGAAGCCGCTCGCTCAGCCTGCTATCGACGCTGTAAAGAACGGCGAAACAAAGTTCGTTCCCGAGCGTTTTGACAAAACTTATTTCCACTGGCTGGAAAATATCCGTGACTGGTGTATTTCCCGTCAGATCTGGTGGGGACATCAGATACCTGCATTCTACTGCGACGACTGCGGCGAAATGGTCGTTATAAAGGAAAGCTCCGCAGTTTGCCCGAAGTGCGGCAAGCCTATGAGGCAGGATCCCGATACTCTTGACACATGGTTCTCTTCCGCTCTCTGGCCGTTCTCTACACTTGGCTGGCCCGACAACACTGAGGATCTCAAATACTTCTACCCCACAAGCACACTCGTTACGGGCTATGATATCATCTTCTTCTGGGTTATCAGAATGATGTTCTCAGGCATCGAAAACATGGGCAAGCCTCCGTTCAGCACCGTTCTTATCCACGGCCTTGTAAGGGATTCTCAGGGACGCAAGATGTCCAAATCACTCGGAAACGGAATTGATCCGCTTGAGATAATCGCTCAGTACGGCGCAGACGCTCTGCGTTTCATGCTCGCAACAGGAAATGCTCCCGGAAACGATATGCGTTTCATTGAAGATAAGGTGATCGCATCGAGAAACTTCGCAAACAAGCTCTGGAATGCATCAAGATTTATCATGATGAATCTCCCCGATGATTTCGAGTTCAAGGGACTTCCCGAAAATCTCACCATAGAGGACAAGTGGCTCGTTTCAAAGTTCAACAATCTCGCAAAGATCGTAAATGACAATCTCGATAAATTTGAGCTTGGAATCGCAGTTTCCAACCTTTATGACTTTATCTGGGATATCTTCTGCGACTGGTATATCGAGCTTACAAAGCCGAGGATCGCAGCAGGCGGCGAAAGCAAGGAAACCGCACAGCAGGTACTCGTTTGGGCTATCAGCGGAATGCTGAAGCTTCTGCACCCCTTCATGCCGTATATCACAGAGGAGATCTGGCAGACACTGAACGACGGCAAGTCGCCTATCATGCTGGAAAGCTTCCCTGTTTATGATGAAAAGCTGAATTATTCCGAGGACGAAGCTAAGTTTGAGAAGGTCATCTCAGCTATCAAGGCGATCAGAAACCGCCGCACCGAAATGAACATTCTCCCCTCCGTAAAGGCTAAGGTATTCATTGAAACCGATGAAAAGGAGCTTTTCAAGGCTTCCGAGATGTTCTTTGTAAAGCTTGCTTCCGCATCTGAGATCGAGGTAGGAGATAAGTTTGATCTTCCGAACGCAGTAACAGTTGTTGCAAACGGTTCACGCTGCTTTATCCCGATGGACGAGCTGGTTGACAAGGAGAAGGAGCTTGCACGTCTTAACAAAGAAAAGGCTGCCGTTCAGAAGGATATCGACTTCTCCAGCGGAAAGCTCAACAATCCCGGATTTATGGCTAAGGCTCCCGAAAAGCAGGTCGAGGCTGAAAAGGCTAAGCTTGCAAAGGCTCAGGAAAAGATGGCTAAGATCCTTGAATCCATTGATGCTCTGAAATAATTTTATAAGATAATATGTCTGCCGTCCGTGCGATCTGCATGGGCGGCAGATTTTTTGCATATAAAAATGCCCGACATGCAATGCACATCGGGCAGAAATTCATTGTTATCTATGCGATCAGCCGCCGTTTACAGTCTTAAGCTCCTGATCTATGATAGTTTCATACTCGTTCTTGATCTGTGTCCAGTCGGAGTATTCGTTCTCGTTTGCAATTCCCTCGTAAACGATAGATACGACAGCGGGAGACTCCCAGTTATCGGTGTTGCTCATTCTGTCGCTTATGCCGTAAGCATAGTCGAATACCTGTGTGAACTTGGAAGGATCATAGAGATTCATAACGAAGTCGTACTTCTCGGCAGTCCAATAAGGATTGTTTGCAAGGAACTTTTCCTTTGTTATTTCCTTATACTGCTCATCGTAATATTCACGGCGGCAGCACTCGAACCATACCTTAACAGCGTCAGCCTTGTCTGAACCCTTTACCCACATATAGCTGTGGAGAGCGTTGGATACATAATATGTATCGGAATCGGGAGCCTTCGGGAAAGGAACGATCTCGATCTCCTGATCGGGAACCGACTTCTGAGCGTCGTTGTAAGCCCATGTACCCATTCCATAGAATGCGTTTCCGTCACCTGTGAATGCGTCGCCCTGAGCAGTCCAGCCGATCCTGATGAGCTTGTTCTTGTTCATATCTTCAAGAACATGCTCAGCCTTTTCGATAGCGGAGCTGTTGATGTTGTTTGTGAATGTTGTTCCGTCATACTGTACAAGTGTTTCGCCTGATGTGAATACGAATGCATTCGACCACCAGCCTGCGATACCGTAACGGTTATCGGGATCGTTGTCAACATATGCCTTCATGATGCTGATGAACTTGTCCCAGTCCCATGCATCATTCTGATAAAGCTCCATAGGATCTTCCAGACCCTCTTCCTCATAGAGAGTTTTATTGTACATAAGTACCTGAGAATCGCTGAATCTGTATCCGAGAGGAGCAACATAGTGCTTGCCGTCCATAGTGAAATCGTCAGCAACGTCCTTCATATCAGCCCACATGGGATCGCTGAAATCAACAAGATCATCAATAGGCTGGTACTGTCCCTTGTTTACGCCGTAAGGGAAAGCCATCCATTCATACAGGAAGATATCAGGCGAATCGCCGCTGATGATGAGGTTTGCAAGATCGTTGAACTTGGTGCTTGAAGAAGTTGCGATATACTCGATCTTTGCGCCGTATGTATCCTCAAAAAGCGTAACGGGAACGCTTCTCTCAGGGTTGGAATTTGTAGGGTTCAGGTCTGTGATCCCGAGGAACGTGATCGTCTGTCCCGAAATATCGACATCGCCCTTTTCGGACTCGTCAAGGCCTTCAACCTCGATGTTATCACCTGTCCACTCAGTCTGCGACTCGGTAGTAGTTGTTTCCACTGCTGCGGTCGTTTCGGAAGAACCGTTTCCTCCGCCGCATGCTGTCAGCATTGAAGCCGCAGAAGCTGCTGCAAGAGCTGCCGCAAATATCTTCTTATATGATACCATTTTTACAAACATCTCCTTAATTATTACATATTGCACAAAAAAGCCATGTGCTTTTTAATTAATTTACTTGATTGTATCATAACGAATAATAAAAGTCAAGCGATTTACGAAAGTTTTGGTAACGTTTACAAAAAAATCATCTGTTACATATGCAAGAACACAAAATATTTCGGAATGTTATATTTTTAATGTCAAATAAAAGCTGTGCAATGACGATCCGCTCCCATTGACTAGAAAAAAAGCAGCAGCGGCGGAAAAATTTTTGTTATTGGAACATTTATAAAAAGAACCGCACACTTTATCCGTGTACGGTCCCCTGAGGTCATTCGGCTTTTATACCGTGAAGCTCGTCCTTTATTCCCTGAAGTATGATGTCACGGCACTTTACAGCATCGTCCTTGCTCATCGGTTCAACATCCTTCAGCGGATAGTCAATGCCGAGATTTTCATACTTCACCTTGCCCATGTCATGATACGGCAGGACATCGAGCGCCTTGACATTCTTGAAATGCGCAAGAAAATGTCCCAGCCTGTTGAGATAAACAGGGTTATCCGTGATGCCCGGAACAACAACGTGTCTTATCCACATTGTTATGTTATGATCTCTCAAAAATTCAGCAAATTTTAATATATTATCATTTTTCTGGGAAGTCAGCTTAATATGTTCCTGCGGATCAATATGCTTGATATCAAGCATTACAAGATCGGTGGACTTTATAAGACGTTCAAACTTTTCCGTATGATTAGGCGTGAACGTAATTCCCGAGGTATCAAGGCAGGTGTGTATGCCCTTAGCCTTTGCAGCTTCAAACAGCTCTGTAAGGAAGTCAAGCTGTGCAAGAGGTTCACCGCCGGTTGCGGTAATACCGCCGTTTGCAAGGAATTCCTTGCATTTGTCAAATTCCCTCATGATCTCGTCAACAGTCATTTCAGTGCCTGCGCCGAACTCCCATGTATCGGGATTGTGGCAGTAAAGACATCTCATCGGACATCCCTGAAAGAAAACAACAAATCTTACTCCGGGGCCGTCAACAGTTCCGAACGACTCAAGAGAATGAATTCTTCCTGTCATATTTATTTCACCATTCCTTTGAATATATTCCTTAATTTTACACATCGCAAAGTACACGCACATACTCCGCTTTTATATTGTACCACTTCGGCGGATATTAGTCAAGTCATATGCGATATGTTCGGTGGAATACTCCTGCGCATCAAGACTGTCGATGTTAGTGCTGCCGTTGTCAAGGCGCTTTCCGCTGATGCCGTCCCAGACCGCCGATCTGAATGCTTCAATAGTATGCACACATTTCCTAAGAATGAAAAACTGTCCCCTCGCAAGCATCATATTATACAGGCGAATTCTCTCGCTGATCGCACCTTTTTTCGCATTATGTATCTCAATCGGCAGCCTTGCACGCTCTGCGGCATTTCTCAGTCCGCGGATCAGCGTTTGCTCGGCACTGTCGCAGTAAACGTCGCAGATACGGTATTTTCCGACATTCCGCCTGATGAAATCCACAAAATCATTTTCCAGCTGAACGGGTGAGATCATCTCACGCCTGTAATATTCATCAAGCGTTATGACCCTCTCAAACCGCCTTGTCACGCCTGTCAGCACAAATGCGTGAGCCGAACCGTTCCCGCCGAAATCCACTCCGACATACGCCTCGATAATGTCCGACGGCTTCACATCATCAAGCAGAAATTTCTCGGGATCCTCCGCAAATTCAGCATAGACCGCACCTTCCGCAGCACACCATTCACCGAGGATAAATCTGCGGTAAAATACACCTGTATACTCCTTTTTCAGCTCTGAAACATAGTCCGCAGGAAGAAACGGATTATCGTCGATTGTCAGTTTTTTTATGTACATCTCCAGTTCTCCCCGCCTGCTGCGCTCGATATAATTCTTCATCAGCCAGTGGTTCGGCAGATCGGGATTTGTCGTTGCCAGCAGCAGAGCATTATCCATCGACAGACGGGACAGCATCATTGCAAAGAATGACTCGGGAAACAGCGTCAGCTCATCGCAGTATGCGGCATAAAGCGTCATTCCTCTTATCTTGCTTTCTGCGGATTCGTCGGCAGCACCCTCAAAATAGACCTTTCTCCCGAAGATCGTACCCTCCTTCGACTCAGCAGATCCGACAAAATTTCTCGTTCCGATAAGCTCGGCAAGCGGAACAAGCACGTTTCTTTTCAGCGTTGTAAGTGTTTTTCCGGTCATAAGCAGTGTGCTGTTTTTGGGACTTCTCAGCACGATAAGACACCATATCACCAGGCTGATGAACGTTTTTCCTGAACGGACAGATCCTTCGAGAAGATTTATCCTGCGGAAATTCCCAAATCTGAGATCGTTGATTATCTCCCATTGTTTACCTGAAAATTCCATAAAATTCTCCTTTCACATCTTATAAGACAATGCTATCACACATCGGATAAAATGTGAATACAAGAATTTTTTACTGTGCCGTCACCCTTGCAAAGAACTCCTCAGTCGATATATCGGCGGGACGGTTATACCTGTTTATTGAGAAAAGGCAGTCAGGGTCACGGGTTATATAATTCGGCTTTTCATAGCAGTTCAGCGACGCTTTGAAGCCCAGCTCTTTCAGCACCGAAATGCTCTCCCTTGAAATATATCCGAACGGATATGCATAGATTTTCGGCACAACGCCGCTTTTTTCTGCAAGCGATGTCTGAAGTCTTGAAAGGTCGTCAGTCAGAGCCGCTTTGTATTCCGTTTCCGATTCATTCCACTTTTTCATTGAACCTTTTCTGCCGTCAGTTGAATGCATATCCCATGTGTGATTTCCTATCTCAATATACGGTCTGTCCTTTAATTCGGCGATCTCGTCCCACGTCAGATATGCATATGCGGGATTTGCATCGCCGCTTTCCGATGACTCCTCGCAGTAGCTTCCGACGGGCGATATCACAGCCTTCATGCCGTATTTTTCAAGAACAGGCAGCGCATAGGTCACGTTATTGTAAAATCCATCGTCAAAGGTTATCATTATCGGCTTTTCGGGAAGCGGCGCGCCTTTTTCGGTATATGCCGTCAGATCGTCCGTCAGAACTGCGGTATATCCGTTGTCCGACAGCCATTTCATGTCACTTTCGAATATTTTGGGGCTTATGACATAAGCTCCCTGTCTTGCAGGCTCAATAAGCACACTGTGATACATGATCGCAGGGAGAAATATGCCCTTGTCCTCAGCCATTGCAGACACCGATTTTCCCTTGATAAGTCCGATAAACGGGACAAGCAATATCACTGCCGCTGCGATGCCTATAACGGTTTTAAATGCCTTTTTCAGATTTATACATATGAACATCAGATCAGATCATCTCCGTTTTTTATAATATTTATTCCCATCGGGATTTTATTATGCGGACAAATTATCCAGAATGTTAATAATATAGCGTTGAAAACAGTCATAATATCTGCTACAATAAAATCTGTATGAAAACTATTCTTTAACGGAGGAAATGAAAATGAATTCTTCTTATCAGAATCTGATCGACCTTGACGACCGTCCAAGAGAATGGTGGGACAAGGTTATTTCCCTCGGCACTGCTATCAAAAAGGATCCTAAGGCATATGCAAAAAAATGTGACGGAAAGATCCTTGCGACACTTTTCTATGAGCCGTCAACAAGAACACAGATGTCATTCCAGACAGCTATGCTGAGACTCGGAGGCACTATCATAGGCTTCGATAACCCCGAAACATCTTCCGTTGCAAAGGGCGAAAGCCTGAAAGATACAACAAAAATCGTAAGCTCCTATGCGGATATCATGGCTATGAGAAATCCGTGGGAAGGCTCTGCGAAGGCAGCTTCCCTTACCGCTGACTGCCCGATCATAAACGCAGGCGACGGCGGACATCTCCATCCGACGCAGACTCTCACCGACCTGCTCACACTCTCCCATGAAAAAGGCCGTCTTACAGGTCTGACAGTAGGTCTCTGCGGCGACCTGAAAAACGGAAGAACCGTTCATTCCCTCTGCAAGGCGCTTTCACGCTATCCCGACAATAAATTCGTTTTCATCTCCGCTGATGAGCTTTCAATGCCGGAATATGTCAAGGAGATACTCGATGAAAGAGGCTGCAAATATGAAGAGATCCCCTCTCTTGAAGAAGCTATCGGCGGTCTTAGTATTACTTTGCGATCTTTGCGTCGCAGAACTCGCAGATATATTCCTTGTCTGCCCCGTCTTGAAGAGATCCCCGTAAATACAGACGATGATC
>OQVQ01001000.1_pt1 | contig 12237 bp, 9 predicted proteins | sample 1691491 | NCBI WGS metagenome assembly OQVQ01 (sample SAMN03418252, study PRJEB22391) | human gut metagenome | biome: human-gut; feature: organic feature; material: feces | host: Homo sapiens | place: Tanzania | collected 2013-01
GCGTTCATCCTGAGCCAGGATCAAACTCTCCATTGTAAAATATCATTTTTACTTCGTCACTCATTGCTGGGTGACTCGGTGTTTGTTGTCTGTCTTAGGACGAATATCCTTAACTAAATTTATTGTAGTCTAAGAAAACCTGAATGTCAATTTCTTGACGGCTTGTTTCTTTTACCCAGTCTCAATCAACAGCCCTATAATATAATAAGGTGTAATCAAGACCGCTTCTTGTACTACTTGTCTGTTTATGTGAAATCTTTCAAAGAACTCTTTTCTTTAATTGCTCAAGAGAAGTGTATTTCTCAAAAGCGAGTGCAAAAGTACAAACTATTTTCCAAACACGCAAGAGTTTCGACGAAAAAGTTTGAAAATTAACAGTTATTTAACAGTTAGGGTGAGGAATAAGAGACTTTCCTGCCCCACTCTCATTATATTATACACACGGGAGCGCGGGCTGCGCGTGTGCGCGAGGGTGTATTACCGACAAGTTCCTCTTCTCACCCCACGGCAGAATATCCAAGACCAGGAACAAATCCCCCGAAAACGGGATTCATAAACATAAAAAGCCCAGGTATGTGGCTCACTTGCCGGCAATACCTGGGAATATTAAAGAGAGAGAATTGATATTTCTTGGGAGGCAAGTTAATCCTTGCTACCCCCTCCACTTTTCACGTCGTCGTTCTCGATGCCACGTTGTGCCTTCTTCACGCTCGCCTTGAGCGAACCGAAGCGGTAGGTAACTGAGAAGTAGAAGCGGCGACTGCTGGTTTTCGACCAGGAACTCTGACGGAAATTAGCGCTTTCGGTCACGTCATCCTGGCGCGTGTACTTATTAAACAGACTGCCCGCATAGACGCTCACGTTGAGACGCTTGTTGAGGAACGACTTCTTGACCGTGATGCCATAGTCGGAATAAGAACTGCCCTTGCCCTGAAGGGAAACACTCTTCGTACGGCCGAAATAATCTAACGAGATGAACCAGTTCTTGGGCAGCGTTTGCTCGATGCCGGTGAACGTGTAGCCAAACCATCCGTGGTTGCGCATGGTCTGCCCATTGGAGTAGTCGCTGTATAATCCATACAGATTGGAGTAGATGCGTGTCTTGCTGAAGATGTTCCAGCTGACATAGGCACTCAGAGCCGATGCCTTCACCTTACCGATGTTCTCATAGGTGGTGTAGATGACCTGCTTGCCTGTAGGATGGCTCAACCCTGCGATGGTGCGGTCGTCGACGAGTGAGGTGACTTCCTCGATGCTGTTGTTGACAAAAGCCGTAGCGGCCTTCACGTTCAGACTCAGTTTGCTGGTGTTGAGGTTGAAGCCCAACGTGATCTGATGCTTCTTCTCGCTCACGAGGTCGCTGTTGCCCTGGCTGAGGGAAGCAGGATTGCTGTCATCGAGATAAGGATTGAGATACCAGATGCCTGGACGGAAGATGCGCATGTTGTAGGCAAGGCTGAAATTGACGTAGTCGGACACACGCACGCCGAAACTTACCGATGGCACAAGGTCGTCGAAGTTCTTGCGGAAGTCTTCGCCACGGCCTAAACGGTACTTCACGTCTTGCAGGGTGTGCTCATAGCGCAGACCGAGACGACCAGACAGCAGTTTCCATTTCACTCCATAGCCCAGATAGCCTGCGAAGATGTCATTGGTGTGCTTGTAGTGCGAGCTGTTGGCTTCGTCGTAGGCATAGTCGGCTGCACTCAGTGCCTCACGGGTGTAGCGGTCGTCGTTGCTGTGGTTGTCGCGCATGATGTACTTCAGGCCTGCCTCCAAGGTGTGTATCTTGGCAAAGGGCGTGGTATAGTCTATTTGGAAGGTCTGCTCCAACGAATTGCCGTCCTGTTCGTGGCGCTGGTCTTTCAGCATGTGCAGATAGTCTTGCCATGCAGCCACGCCGTCTATGTCATGATACGCGTATTCGTCTTCGTCATCGCTGGGGTTGCTGTTGATCTTGTAAGACAGGGTGAGCAAGCGGTTTTTCACCGGGAAGGAGCGCTGATAGTCGATGCCTCCGTCTATGGAAGACCATCTGTTGCGGGAACGGTCGAAGTTGGAATAATGGTAAAGGGGACTTTCGTCGAGGGGCGATGTTGCCACTACCTGTTTCTCATTGGGTGTGTGGCCTCCGCCAGCCCATAGGCCAAACGAAGCTGACACGAGGCGCAGACTGTCGATCTCATAGCTGGCCTCGAAACTGCCAGAATGGTAGTTGTACCAGCCATTGCTTGTGGAATAGCTCTCCACATTGGCTGATGTCTCGTCGATGTCGCCGGTCACCTCGCGACGGTTTCCGCCCCAGTAGCGCTTCGCATCGCTGTGCGTATAGCTGTAGCGTCCGCTGACGGTGAACTTGCCACTCTGTACGGTGCCAAACATGTTGGCACCTATGCGACCCTGGGTGTTATAGTTGGTACCTACGGTGAGCGAATATCCCTCCATGCCCTTGCCTGTGGTGATGATATTAATGATGCCTCCCACTCCCTCGGCATCATACTTTGGTCCGGGATTGGTGATGATTTCTATCTTCTTCACGCTGTTGGCAGGCATGTTCTTGAGCACCTCGGAGGGATTGTTCGACATCATGTTGTTGGGTTTGCCGTTGACATAGACCTTGAACGACGAACTGTTGTTCACCATGATGTTGTCCTGCCCGTCGACTGTCACCATCGGCACCTTGCGTAGCATCTCCAACACGCTGTTGGCCTGTGCCTCGGGGTCAGACTCTACATCGTAGGTCATTTTGTCGAGCTCGCTCTTTACCAGGGGTTTCTTTGCAACAACGGTCACTGCGTCCAGGTTTTCCGACCACTTGATGCTGTCGTATGCCATCGTGTCGGTCACTTCTATGGGGGCTGTCTTGGTGCCATTGTCTGCCCAACGGGGTGTATTTGCTGCCGAAATTGCAGCAGTATAGGTCAGCAGCATGCCTATACTTGCCAGAACTTTTACCATTTCTCCAAATTCTTTAGGATGATTATTTTATGTTTTTGACCTAATTAAATACGTCTTCATCCTAATAAACGTTATTATGCCTCAAAATGTAACAGCAAATGCCAGGTTTTAACTTTGTTTAATATTTAATTCAACTTTCTCAATTGGGAAAGTTGAATTAAACATTCCCACAAAGAAGCGTTACTTTCCGATGTTCCAACGCAAGCCAAACTGGAAATTGAAGTTCAGTTTCTTGTCCTTGAACACGTTGTCTATATGGCTGCCGTTGTCAAAATAATACTTCGCACCCGGCTCGGCATAAATGCCCAACTGAGGAATCACGTCAAACTGAATGCCCAGGGATGCATTGGCAGACCATTGCATCTTGTCGCGCCCCACATCTTCACGGTTGCCATCCATCAAGGTCTTGTTTTTCACATTTACTGCCCCTTCACCTCCTACATTGACGTAGGTATGCAAACGGCTGATACCCCAGACCTCATAGGAAAGTCCTACAGGAATACCTACATAGTGGAGCGACTGGTTGACAACCATCTGACCGGAGCCATACTGATAAGTGAAATCAGAACTGGTCTGTGTATAGACAACGCCCGTAGTAAGCGAGAGACGTGGAAGAAGTGGCACACCTACCTGCAAACCCACCGAGACGGGGAAATGATGCTTGGAGTCGATAAGAGACTCCTTGTTGTTGAGCTTGACGACCATAAACTGCAGTGTGTTGTCGACAGCAGGTCCCATCATGGCGTCGCTCATCACCCAAGAGCCCGAAGACTCGCCGTTGCTGTAACTGCGAGGAATGCCATTCTCGGCATAGAGTTTCACCGACCAGCCCTCGGAAGCGGCCGACTTGGCTGCAACAATCTGTGGATCGGCTGTAGAAAGGGACACCGGACGGACAGACTTTCTCGTCTGACTGCCAGATAAAGCAGCATGCTTTTTCTGATGAGAATCTGATGATGAAGAGGAACGGACGGAAGAAGCCTCTCGGGAAGCCGAAGACTCTTGAGCCGAACGGGCAGCAGAACTGGCAGGCTCTGTCAATGCTGGCGACAGGTCGCAGACAGGCTCTTCACCCCCGTCGGCAGAGAGAAGAAGGGGCTCTGAGGCCTCATTTCCTTGCGACCTTCGGGCTGCACGACTGTTGTCCAGCATATTATCTGCCAGCAGAACAGGTTGGCCGCTTTGAGCAGCAGAAAGACTGGCATCTGCATCAAGGGCTGCTATTTGATTTTCAGCAGCATTGCCATGCGCATCATCCTTAGAACTACCAGACGGCAAAGCCCCCTGACGGTTCATCACAGAAGACACTCCTGCCGTATCGGCAGGCGAAAGAGGTTGCTGTAAATACACATAACTGCCTCCCACCACGAGGGCAGCCAGAGCTGCAGCCATTCCCCACCAACGCAAACCCATGCGACGGGCAGGCTTGGCACCAAGAGGACGAAGAACGGCAGGGCGATGAACAAGCAATTGCTCGATGTCTGCCCACAAGTCACCGCCGACCGGAGCCTCATAGTTCTCCAGCCTGTCTCGTAGTTTGTCTGTCCAATCAGTCTTGTTCATTTTCCGTATTCTTTAAATAGTTTTTTATTCTCGTTGCCAACAGTTTCTTGGCTCTCAGATACTGCGATGCCGAACTACTTTCCTTAATGCCTAACCGCAGGGCTATCTCCTTATGACTCAACTGTTCGAAGACATACATATTAAGTACTAATCTATAGCCGTCAGGCAGTTCTCCAATCATTTTAGTCAGCTCAGCAGGTGGTATCTTTTCTACAGGCGGTTCCTCTTCCAAAGGCTCATCCGGAAATTCTTCCACCAGCGTAAGTTTACTTTTCTGCCGAACACAAGTAATCGCTTCATTAACAACAATACGAAACAACCACCCCTTCAGTGACCCTTCACCTCTATACTGAAAATTCGGAATCGCAGCAAAAACCTTGATGAAGCTATCCTGGACAACATCCTCGGCATCTTCGCGCAAAGGGACATACCTCAGCGCAACCGCCATGGCATGCCCTACATACCGTTCGTACAACCGATGCATAGCATCCCGGCTGCCACGAAAAATATCATCCAAAAGCTCCTTCTCAGATTCCACTTTTATTTTCTCTTTTATAAATTAAACGAAAGATATGAAAATCCTTGCATCAAATCATGAACTTTTTTTGAAAAACTTATCAAACGACATCAAAAACCATTCCCTCCTGAGTGAGTATGGAATTTTCGAACACCGCCTTAGCCTCTTGCAGCAAAACCTGTTCATCATTATATCTCGCACTATAATGCCCCAGGAGCAAGGTGCCCACACCAGCACCAGCTGCTATGGTAGCAGCCTGGCGTGCCGTACTATGATAATAAATCTTGGCACGGTCTTCCTGTTCCGCTGTATAGGTACTCTCATGGTATAAAACCGTAACCCCTTTCACCTTCTCTTTCAAACCAGGCATAAAGCGGGTATCACTACAGTAAGCATAACTGCGGGGAGGATCAGCAGGCTGAACGAGTCGGGCATTCGGGATAACATCACCATCCTCATTCGTCCAATCAGCACCATTCTTGATATTGTTGATCTGACTGACTGGAATGCCATAATAGTCTATCATATCCCGACGGATATGTGGCAAGGTAGGTTTCTCACGGAAGATGAATCCACAACAAGGTACACGATGCTGCAGAGGTACAGTCTCAACGGTAAGAGAGTGGTCCTCATATATGACCTGCTGCTTCTCTGTATCAACAGGAATCATTTCCATCTCATATTCCATCGTCTGCATGAAGAATTCAACCTGCTGTTTGAAGAGAGGTTCATAATCCTTGGGAGCGTAAATTCTCAACTTGGAAGTACGTCCGAGCATTCCAAGTGTAGACAACAATCCCATCAAACCGAAACAATGGTCGCCATGCATATGACTGATAAAGATGGCATTCAGTTTGGAGAAATGGATGTGAGAGCGACGGAACTGCATCTGCGCTCCTTCACCGCAATCCACCATGAAGCACTTGCCTCTCATCTCAATGAGTTGAGAGGAAGCGTTATGTTTAAGGGTTGGCAGCGCACTGCCACATCCCAGAATATGTATCTTAAAAGGTTCCATTAGCAAAATTATTCATCATACACCGTTCCTGATTCACCAGGCAACTATTCCTGACGCTTAAAGACGAAGATACCCTGCTGATTCTCCAACAGCAAACTGTCAGGACCCAAATTATCGATATCAAAGGTGTCCTTATTCAAAAGCAGCTTACCATTCAGAATTTTCCAGGAAGTCCAAGGGTTGGTTTCAGCCTTGACATTATTCTTCACCTCGCCACCTTCCAAGAGGTCGAAATTCTTATCCAGAGAAATCCACTTGCCCAACAAAGAAGTAAGATTGATAATCTTCCTGGCTACCATCTCGCCATCCTGTGCCTTATAAGCCAAAAGGGCAATACGGTCGCCAGCCATCAATCCACCCTGGACAATAGTAGGGTCAGCATCATCAATAAAGACAGAAAGCGTATCACCTTCGTCAGAACACAGTTCCAGACTGTGCATGGATGTACCTTCTCCGCACACACCATATATCGTAGAATCATTCATCTCCTCTACTTCAACAGAGTCATTGGTACTGATAACAGAAGTCTCCTTCTTTTCCTTACAGCTATTGGCAGCAAACATGACTACCAAAGCTATCGCTATATACACTAACTTTTTCATAACTTTCCTAAGTTAAATATTAATATTGCTCAACATGACTGTTGATTTCCCAGCTTATCTACGATTACTCACTCTTGCGCTCTTCCTGCTTGGCTTCATTCCAGAGTTGATCCATTTCTTCCAGGCTCATATCCTTCAGATTTCTGCCCTGCTTGAGGGAATGATCTTCCACATAATTGAAGCGACGGATAAACTTCTGGTTTGTTTTTTCGAGCGCATTATCAGGATTGAGTTTGTAGAGACGGGCTGCGTTGATGACAGAGAAGAGGAAATCTCCCAATTCCTGGGTAGACTTTTCCTTGTCTTCCCTAGCCAATTCCACCTTGAGTTCCTCCAGTTCTTCCTGCACCTTATCCCATACATCCTCCTTTTCCTTCCAGTCAAAGCCCACATTGCGAGCCTTGTCCTGAATGCGATAAGCCTTGATAAGCGAAGGAAGAGAATTAGGTACTCCACTCAGGACTCTTTCATTGCCATCTTTCTCCTGCTGCTTGATCTGCTCCCAAGTCTTTTCCACGGAAGCCGCAGTCTTGGGTTTGCCAGCCTTCAATGCCTGAGCATCAGACTCCTTATACACAACCTGTCCGGCTTCATTGATATACATATCAGGATTAGAGACCGTCCATTCCCCCTCTTCATTCCAATTGATGAACGGATGGCGGAACATCAGTTTGTCAGCTTCCTGGTTGCAGACATCACAAATATCAAACTTGCCATCTTCACGACCAATAATGCTATAAAACATCACATGTTCCAAGACGTCGCCCAATTCTTTCTTTATATCCTTATAATCACGCTTCATGAGGGCATCACAAAGTTCGAAAGCCTCCTCGATGGTATTAGGTCGAAGACTTTCAAACGTCTGTTTTCTGTCCCAAGGACATTGAACACGAAGTCGGTCCTGAACATCCAGCAATCTGCTGAATGCAGCTAGTTTTTCTTCTTTTGTATGCACTTTTATAGAGTTAAAATTAAATATTCATTATAAAATCATCGATAATCGAATTATTTTTGTGCAAAGATAGGCAAAAAATTTGGCAGAAACAAATTTTTTAATTATCTTTGCACTCGAAAGATAACTTTTCGAGCGATGTTTCAATTCTTGAAACGTCAAAATCACTCAGAAACAATATTCACATATACAATATATAATAATGTATAGCAAGGAAGAATTATCAGCAAATAGTGTCGTTCAGTTGAAGGACATTGCTAAGCAAATTGGAGTCAAGATTAAATCTGGCGACAATAAGGAAACGATTATCAATACTATTTTCAATGCTCAGACAGAGGATTCTACTCTGGCTGCAACAAAACGCAAGCGTACCCGTATCGTCTCCAGCAAAGAGGATAGAGTATATAGCGTAAATGGTATCGACGGAGAAAACTTTGACGTACAAAAGCATCAAGTAACAGGTCCAACAGAGAACAATGCGAAGGAAGAAGCCCTTCAGGAGGAAGAGACACATGACCCATTGGCAGCATTCCCAAAACACCGTGGGCGCAAGAGTAAAGCAGAGCTTGAAGCCATAGCTGCAGCCAAGGCTGCTGCCATCAAAGCACAGCAGGAAAAACAGAATGCGCAACAAGGAACTCCCCAAGAGGCGAACCTCAATTTCCCAGAGCAGAATGTGCCTGAGACATTAACCACAGAGCAGACTGATTCTACAGGAACAGGTCAGGACGATTCGGCCACATCAGGAGAAAACCACTTCCAGCAAAACGATTCCTTCATTCCGGAAGAACAATTTGCACAGAACGAGGCAAACAAGGACAATCAAGGTAACGATAAAGAGGAACTGATTGCAAAATTGCAAGCCAAAATGGAAGCACACAACAACAAGAATACGGATACAGACAATGATGCCGATTCTGCTGAAGAGAATCAGGAAGCATACAAGCCAGAAGCAGCAGCCAACAATGCAAACGGTATATGGGAGGGAGATCCTGGTGATGGTACTGACTTCATCACCGTTGTAGACATTCCTATCGAAGACCAGACTGCCATTCCTTCGGTAGACATCTTCGACAGACCAATCAATACAGCAAATCCTGCGGCAGCACAGGAAACACCTAACGTAGAAGTGATTCCTGAGCCAGCCTATGATTTCTCTGGCATCGTCACATCATGCGGAGTGCTTGAAGTGATGCCGGATGGATATGGATTCCTGCGCAGCAGCGACTACAATTACCTTTCTTCACCAGACGATGTCTATGTATCTGCCAATCAGATCAAGCGATATGGTCTTAAGACGGGTGACGTTGTATTCTGCCAGGTTCGCCCACCACACGAGGGTGAGAAATACTTCCCACTCACAAACATTGAAAAGATCAACGGTCGTGAACCATCAGAAGTAAGAGACCGTGTACCATTTGAACATCTAACTCCTCTCTTCCCAGACGAGAAGTTCAATCTTTGCGGAGACCGCAAGACCACCAACTTGAGCACACGAATCGTAGACCTGTTCTCTCCTATCGGTAAGGGACAGCGTGCCCTTATTGTGGCTCAGCCTAAGACCGGTAAGACCATTCTCATGAAGGATATCGCCAATGCAATAGCAGCCAATCATCCAGAAGCCTATCTGATGATGTTGCTCATTGATGAGCGTCCTGAGGAGGTTACCGACATGGCCCGCACCGTCAATGCAGAGGTGATTGCCTCTACATTCGATGAACCTGCTGAGCGCCATGTGAAGATTGCAGGTATCGTTCTGGAAAAGGCAAAGAGAATGGTAGAGTGCGGACATGATGTAGTCATCTTCCTGGATTCCATCACCCGTCTGGCTCGTGCTTACAATACAGTGGCTCCAGCATCCGGTAAGGTTTTGACCGGTGGTGTTGATGCCAATGCTTTGCAGAAGCCTAAGCGCTTCTTTGGTGCTGCACGTAACATCGAAGGCGGTGGCTCTCTCACCATCATCGCAACAGCCTTGATTGATACAGGTAGCAAGATGGACGAAGTAATCTTCGAGGAATTCAAGGGTACAGGTAACATGGAATTGCAGCTTGACCGCTCACTCAGCAACAAGCGTATCTTCCCTGCTGTCAACCTCGTGGCTTCATCTACCCGTCGTGATGATCTCCTGCAAGACAGAACCACACTCGACCGTATGTGGATTCTCCGCAAGTACATCTCTGATATGAACCCTATTGAGGCAATGAATACCATCCACAAGTCAATGCAGAACACTCGCAACAATGACGAGTTCCTGCTGTCGATGAATTCATAAAAAGTCTCAGCATAGTCTCATTGACTCAAATCAAGAAATGCATGTTACATACACATTTCATGCAGAAATATTCGTTATTCCGATAAAAAAGTGTTAACTTTGCACTCGTATTAAGGAATAACGAATAATAAAATTTAAAAAGATTAAAAAAATTATGATGACTATGTTTACTTTAGCGTTAGCAGCAGTAATGTTCTCAGGAATGGTTGTATGTATGGGTATGTTCTTGAAGCATGTTATACATTCTATACCAGAAGTTGTAGATATCAACCATAGAGTATGTCTCTGCAAGTAAAGTAGACTCAAAATATTTCAGAGAGAGATTTTAAAAAAGAAAGGGCGGGTTCCGAATATGGAACCTGCCCTTCTTGCTTTATTGTATTACCAATCAATCTTATTTACCGCTTTCCGGTACCAGGAACTTGTCACCAGACTGCTTAACCAATTCCTTGGCATACTTCTCTGGATAACCAGGACGAACTGGGCGAGCACCCAATCCATACTGAGTCTTCTCGAAAGTACCGTTCTTATCAGTAGGCTTGATAATCATATCATTATACTTCACCACCATGAACTCGAAAAGCTGGTTCCAACGAGCCAACATCTGCTGAGCCTTCTCTACACTGTAGTCGTTGAGATACTTCACAGCTGCCTGTGGGTTCTGGGCATAAAGCTCCTGAGCCTTCTTCTCAACACCTGCCTGAACAGCGATATAGCTGTTGTCCAAGCTATCACGAACCTCCTTCAAGGTTGGGAACATCAGGCTGTAACGAGGATAAACCATATTGCTGGTCATATTGCATACCCAGTAAGCATTCTTCTTGCTGAAATGCAAGGCATCAGCACCAGGAGTATTGTAGCACTCAGGACGCTCGGTCATAGAGCAATATACAGGAGTGAATGCAGCCATGTTGGCATCATCATTGGCAAACCAGAACACGCCACCAATCTCTCTTGGCAACCATGAACGCATCTGACTTACGAATACGAAACCACTCTGCTGGGTGCTGACAGGACGCTCGTTGAAATACTGCTTGCCATCCACCTTGTACATCAATGGTGTAGGACGATAAGGCATCTCCCAGATACCGCCACCGATATCAGAACCGTCGGCTACAGAAAGAGGAGTTCCCTCGTAATGATCGCGCATCACATTCTCTACATCCTGCACGCTCACCTTCTTGTTAGGAACCACCCAGAGAGGCATATCCTGAGCATCAGGATTCTTTCCGAGTGCCCAATCCAAATATGGAGTCATGTCATAGAAGTGGTTGAGCATAGACCATGCACGGGCATCGCAGAAACGACGGCCAGAGAAATCAGGCTTAGCATAAGCCATCTTCCAAGAGAAATCAGCATCCTTGCCCTGGAACCAGCCCTTGCTGCGAGCAAAAGAAACCACGTCCTTGGCATACATCACGTTCTTCTTGTCCTTCATGTTGAACTTGCCGATGCGGCTCTGGTTGGCATGAGCACAGATGGCATCATCCGGAATGCGGAGGGCTACCCATACAGCACCCTTGGAACCGGCACCTTTACCCATCATCTCCATGATCCAAGCCTCGTTAGGATCGCAGATGGTGAAGGTTTCACCTTCTGAATTATAACCGTAGGTATTGGCGAGGGTGGTCATCACCTTGATAGCCTCGCGGGCAGTCTTACTGCGCTGCAAAGCTACATAGATAAGTGAACCGTAGTCCATGACTCCGTCAGGGTCAGCAAGCTCGGGACGTCCGCCGAAAGTGGTCTCGGCTATTATGAGCTGGTGCTCGTTCATGTTGCCGACGGTCTTGTAGGTATGTTCCACCTGGTCGATGAGTCCGAGATATTGACCTGAATCCCAATCATATACGCGCAACTTGTCGGTAACTTTCCAGTCAGCCTGAGGCTTGAAGTAAAGCTCTCCGTAGAGCCAATGCGAATCGGCCGCGTAAGATACCATGCAGGACCCGTCAGCGCTTGCCCCTTTGGTTACAATCACATTGGTACAGGCATCTGCCCTGTTTGCGGTAATGCTGCACATCAGCACCGCAAAACTCGAAAGAAGAATATTTCTAAGTTTCATATCAGGTTTTGTACAATATTATTATTTCACTACATTTGTCGTAATGGGAACATCTCCCGTCACAATTTACAAATATAACGAAACTGGAGACATCTGAAACGAAATATAAGACCGAATATGAAAAAGATATTGTTTGCGCTATTGTCAATGCTGTTTTTCGTGAGTGTCAATGCTTATGCCCAGGAGCAGGGTGAACAGAAACAGCCGACACCGGAAGAAATGGCTGCCAAGGAAGCGGACAGGCTCGCAGACCTTCTGAAACTCGAGTATTGGCAAGTGTCTTGGCC